>Ga0209188_1001605_pt1 | contig 17791 bp, 18 predicted proteins | sample C_130625_EF_Meta_FD_187307 | JGI IMG/M metagenome (GOLD analysis project Ga0209188, IMG submission 187307) | Freshwater microbial communities from Lake Croche, Canada to study carbon cycling - C_130625_EF_MetaG (SPAdes) (version 2) | ecosystem: Environmental > Aquatic > Freshwater > Lake... | reverse complement strand
GATTGGTCGGCGCCATGCTCAGTTTGCTTCTGGGTTGGCAATTTCCCTGGAGCAAAACACCGCTGATCATGGGCTTGTGTTACGGCCTGGCAAGTCTGGGTGTATCGGTCATGATGCGCGCCGGACAAGTTTCTTTTGGCCACGCTTTGTATGCAGCCATAGGCGCTTATACCGTGGCCTTTGTGACCCGCGCATACCCTGCCATTGATGGCATCGTTTTGTTATCAGCAGCCCTGCTGGTCAGTGGTCTGGCGGGTGCTGTGATTGGATTATTCATGGTGCGTTACCGGGGCATATTTTTCGGCATGCTCAATCTCGCACTCAGCATGGTGGTGTTTGCCATGCTGGGCAAGATGTACAACTGGTCGGGCGGTACCGACGGCTTGCGCATGGAGCGTCCCACGCTGCTGGGCTTCACCTTAGAGCGGGCAGACTTTGAAAGCAGTTTGCTGATAGTGGTGGTGATGTGTGTGGTGGGTATGGTTTGGCTGGTACAAAGGTATTTCAAATCTGCGGCAGGCGAAGCCTTGGCTGGCATCAAAACCAATGAAACACGTTTGGAATATTTGGGTTTGTCGGCTCGTTTGATTTTGTGGCAAGCCTATGTATTGTCTGCCTTGCTGGTGGGTTTGTCAGGGGCTTTGTTTGCCATGGTGCAAGGACTGGTGACACCCGATATCGGCGCTTGGTTGCACTCTGGGGAATATGTCTTCATTGCTGTGCTCGGTGGATCGGGTCATGCCATCGGTGCATTTCTCGGTGCCGCTGTTTTTGAGACAGTCAAGCTGTTTGCCGCTGCGTACATGACGGGCATTTGGCAAATGCTGCTGGGTTTGACGTTGATATTTGTCATCATCCTCGCACCCGACGGCATTGTCGGTTTGATGCGTCGCAAGTCTGTTCACAGACATCAGGAGGATGCATGACAGCATTGTTAAGCACCCGCAACCTGTGTCTGCGATTTGGGGGTGTGATTGCCGCAGACAACATCGATTTTGATTTGCAACATGGTGAGCGCCTGGCCGTGATCGGACAAAACGGCGCAGGCAAAACCACCTTCATCAATATCTGCACCGGATTTTTAAAACCTGACCAAGGCACGGTGATGTTCAACGGTCAAGATGTGACCGATCGCCAACCGCGGCACTTGGTCCGAATGGGTCTAGGCCGGTCATTTCAATTGCCCCAATTGTTTGTCGACCACACAGTCAAACAATGTTTGGAAATTGCAGCAGCAGCGCGTACCGGCCATATGTCGTGGTTTGTCGCCTTGTCTGACGCTGTTGATGTCAGCGAAGTGAACGACACATTGCGCTTGGTGGGATTGCACGAACGCGCCCATTCACCTGTGCTGGCTTTGCCCGAAGGTGAGCGCAAATTGTTAGACGTGGCGATGGCGTTGATGCTCAAGCCGCAACTGATGATCATGGATGAACCCACCAGTGGCGTCGGTTCCGACAGCAAAATACAACTGATGGACACCGTCATGCAAGCCTTGGCAGAGCGGCAAGTCACGAGTTGGTTTGTCGAACACGATATTGACATTGTCAAGCGTTATGCCACGCGTGTAGCTGCTTGGATTGGCGGGCGGATTGCTGCTGACGGTGAACCCGATGATGTACTTCAGCAACCGCAAGTGCGTTTAGAAATTTTGGGGACGCGCTGATGTTGCTGATTGATCAACTCTCAGTTGAACTCGCGGGTATTCAAGTGCTGCGTCGTATCCATGCCCATGTATTGACCGGCACCACAGTCGCATTGATCGGACGCAACGGCGCCGGCAAAACCACATTGCTTCGCAGCATCATGGGGCTGGTGCCCGCCAAGTCAGGACAGTTGTTATTCGATCAAACCGAATTACTGCATACACCTGCACACCAACGCACTTCATTGGGCATAGGCTATGCCCCAGAAGACAGGGTGATTTTTCCCACGCTGTCCGTTTTGGATAACTTGCGCTTACCTGCAGAGGTACTGGGCTTGTCGGCTGCAGAAATCCAATCACGCTTAGATGCAGCGCTGGAAGTGATACCTCAACTTGAGCCCATGCTGGCACGTTCAGGTGCGGCCTTATCAGGCGGTCAAGGAAAAATGGTGGCATTGGGTCGCGCCTTGATAACGGGTACACGCATGGTGTTGCTGGATGAACCCTTACAAGGTCTCGCCCCTGTGCTTGCAGAGCAATATGTGCAAGCCATAGGTCGCTTGCGTCAGTTGCGCCCTGCCTTGAGTGTGATCATCACTGAATCCAATGCCAGTTTGTTGCGCGACATGCCCGCCCAAACTTGGCTGCTGGAGCGTGGTTCACTCAGCTTGGATGATTCACTTACCTCTTAAAGTTTTTCAGAAAGACGACACATGGCACACATGATCATTAACGGCAAGTCCTGCCAAGCCATCAGCGGGCAAACATTAGAAGTCCGCTCACCTGTCGACGGCCAAGTGTTTGAACACATTCCCCGAGGAGACGTCAAAGACATTGACTTGGCAGTGCATGCCGCTCGAAGCGCTTTAAACGGTGATTGGGGTCAACTCAGTGCCACCGAGCGTGGTCGCTTGATGATGAAACTCAGCCTCTTGGTCACTGAGCATGCCGATGAACTGGCTTTGCTTGAAGCCCGTGACACTGGTAAACCCATGAGCACCGCACGCAATGACATGGTGGTGTTATCGCGTTATTTCGAGTTTTACGGCGGCGCTGCAGACAAAGTGCATGGCGAGGTGATCCCTTTTCTAAACGGATACCAAGTGAACCTGCTGCGCGAGCCTTTGGGCGTGACAGCGCACATCATTCCGTGGAACTATCCTGCGCAAATGATGGGTCGCAGCATCGCACCCGCCTTGGCCATGGGTAATGCCGTGGTCGTCAAGCCCGCTGAAGACGCTTGTCTGAGTTGTTTGCGTATCGCTGAATTGGCTTTGCAAGCTGGATTCCCCGCTGGCGCTTTGAATATCGTCAGTGGATTGGGGGAAGAAGCTGGTGCGGCGTTGTCAAACCATCCGGACATCAACTTCATCAGCTTCACCGGTTCTAACGAAGTCGGTGTGTTGATTCAACAAGCCGCCGCCAAGCACGCAGTGAAATGCACGTTAGAGCTTGGCGGTAAATCACCGCATCTGGTGTTTGAAGACGCCAATCTGGAATTAGCTGCTGCCACGGTTGTGCGCGGCATCATTCAAAACACGGGTCAGACTTGCACGGCAGGCAGCCGTTTGCTGGTTCAGCAATCCATTCACGACACATTCCTCGCACTTGTGGCTGAAAAATTCAAACAGGTACGCGTCGGCACTCCAGAGATGAACCTGGACTGCGGTCCTGTCGTCAATCCTTCTCAACAACAACGCGTCAACCGCTTCATCGAACAAGCCAAAGCCGCCGGTTACCCTGTGCTTGCACAAGGACAGATTGACCCCGGCGTACCCGCCGCTGGTTATTACGTGACACCGACGTTGTTCGGTCATGTGCCCAACGACAGCCCGTTGGCGCAACAAGAAGTGTTTGGCCCAGTGTTGGCCGCCATGTCTTTCACCGATGAAGCGCACGCCATTGCACTGGCCAATGGCACCGACTACGGCTTGCTGGCAGCGGTGTGGAGCGAAAACGGCGGGCGCCAACAACGCGTGGCCAAGTCGCTGAAATGCGGGCAGGTGTTTATCAATTCATTCGGCGCCGGTGGCGGTGTCGAACTGCCATTCGGCGGTGTCAAACGCAGCGGTCACGGACGTGAAAAAGGTTTTCTGGCGCTAGAAGAAATGAGCTCCACCAAGACAGTTATTCAATACCATGGTTAATATTTTTTGAAAGCAGCAAGATGACTCAGTTGAAAAACAAAATTGCCATCGTTACCGGTTCAGGTGGCGGCTTTGGTGAAGGTATTGCACAAGCCTATGTGCACGAGGGCGCGCGCGTGATCGTTGCTGACATCAATGGGGATGCCGCCAAACGCGTCGCCAGTGCTTTGGGTGCAAACGCCAGTGCGTTCACTTGCGATGTCACCCGCGCAGACCAGGTACAGGCCTTGGTAGCGCATTGCGTCAGCACATTCGGCATTCCCGATATCGTGGTGAACAACGCGGGCACCACACACAAAAACAGACCCATGCTGGAAGTCGATGAAGCCATGTTCGACAAGGTATTTGCAGTCAACGTGAAATCTATTTTTCACATGGCCCATGCAGTCGTGCCGTTGATGCGCCAAAACAAGCATGGGGTGATTTTGAACATCGGCTCGGTCGCAGGCATTCGTCCGCGCCCGGGACTGTCTTGGTACAACGCATCCAAAGGCGCAGTCAACCTGTTGTCTAAATCCATGGCTGTCGAACTCGGCCCCGAGAACATCCGCGTCAACGCCATTTGCCCTGTCATGGGTGTCACCGGTTTGTTTGAAGACTTCATGGGCTTGCCTGATACACCGACCAACCGCGCAAAATTTCTAGGCACCATACCGCTGGGACGTTTTGCCCAAGCCAGCGATGTGGCCGCTGCTGCGGTTTTTCTTGCCAGCGATGCTGCTGAGTTTTTCACCGGGCTGGAAATGCCTGTCGACGGCGGCCGAACCATTTAAAAATCTCCAGGAGACTTTCATGCATACCTTCAAATGTTTTTCTTCCCTGCTGTTACTCGGAGCACTTACGCTAGGTGCACATGCTCAAACCAAACCGACTGAATTGAAAATCGGCATTTCTACTTTTTTATCTGGTCCGGCTTCGGTTTTCGGTGTGCCTGCCAAAGCAGCAGCAGAGATCATTATTGATGACATCAACGCCACTGGCGGCATCGGTGGCGTCAAATTGTCTGCCAGCTTTATCGATGAAGGCACAGGTCCAGACAAGATGTTGTCTGAGTACCGCCGCTTGGTACAAGAACAAGGCGTCAAGACCATGCTGTCTGCCATCTCCAGCGGCAACTGTAATGTGATCGCACCCGTGGCCGAAGATTTGAAAGTACTCAATATTGCGTGGGACTGTGGCACAGAAAAATTGTTGGAAGAAAAACGCTACCAATACGTGCTGAGAACACAAGCCAATGCCACCACTGAAATGGTCGCGACTGTGTTGTACCTGATGAAAACCAAACCCAATTTCGAAACCATTGCCGTAGTTAACCAAGACTACGCATGGGGCCGCGATTCATGGGAGATTTTTATCAACACCTTGCGCGTATTCAAACCGAATGTCAAAGTGGTGGCTGAGATGTTCCCGAAAATGGGTGCATCTGACTTCTCCACTGAAATCAGCCGTTTGCAGGCGATGAAGCCCGATGTGGTGCTCAATACATCTTGGGGCGGTGATCTTGATACGTTTGTACGTCAAGCATCGCAGCGAGGCATGTTCAATCAAAACACTTTGTTTGTGCTGCCGTTGCTGGAAAGCTCGCTTGAGCGTCTGGGGGAAGCGGTGGCCCCTGGCATCATTGCCGGTGCCCGAGGAGACCATTATTTTCTGCATCCCGAAACCCGCAATGAACCCCAACACATGGCGTTTGTCTCCAAGTTCAAAGCCAAGACCGGTGCTTATCCCATTTATTCCACCTACCATATGGCGCAAGCTTTATTCGGATTGAAAACCGGTTACGAAGCTGCCATCAAAGCCAATGGTGGTAAGTGGCCCACCACCGAACAAGTGGCACAAGCCATGCGCAAAATGAAATTCAAAGGCTATGGACGGACGGTTCGCATGCGAGATGATGGACAAGGCTTGGAAGATCAACTGCTTGGCGTGACCAAGCGAGTTCCTCAATTTCCATTTGCGGTGCTTGACAAAATGATGATCGTTCCTGCGGACTTGGTCACAACGCCCTTGGATCAAAAGTCACCCGCGTGGGTCAAGACCATCAACCCTTCCATACTCAACGACAGCAGCCTCAAACTGATTGACTTCAAGTGAACCTGATAGATGCAAACTCGCTGACGCATTTGCAACACTGGCAAGGCTTGTCTGAATCTAGGACTGATCAGCTCAACCTGACGCCCGTGCGTGGACTGTGTGCCATGCTAGACCGCGAGGACGCCGAACCAAAAAATGGTGACGTGCTACCCCCCTTGTGGCATTGGTTGTATTTTTTACCTGTCGCCAAACAAAGTGATATTGGCGATGACGGGCACCCCAAGCGCGGCGGTTTTTTACCACCGGTGCCATTGCCGCGTCGCATGTGGGCAGGTGGGCGGTTGCACTGGCACCAGGCCATGCATTTAGGTGAAGAAGTGCAACGCGTCTCCAGCATTGAGAAAGTTCAACATAAACACGGTAAAAGCGGCGAACTTTTATTTGTACAGGTGATGCACCGCTTTAGCAACGCCATGGGTTTGTGTTTGGAAGAAACGCACGACATAGTTTTCAGGCCTGCCGCAGATGCCAGTGCCAAGCCCGCCCTTGGTGTCAAACCTGCGTTTACCGCAGTCTGGCAACGCGACATCATCCCCGACGATGTATTGCTGTTCAGGTATTCGGCATTGACATTCAATAGCCACCGTATTCATTACGACCGACGGTATGTCACTGAAGTTGAAGGCTATCCTGGGTTGGTGGTTCACGGCCCCTTGCTGGCCACTTGGATGGTGGAGTTACTGCGTCAACACAGTCCTCGTGCGCTGCAATCGTTTGAGTTCAAAGCCGTCAAGCCGGTCTTTGTACGCGCCGATCAACATGCGATCAGCATCTGCGCACATCCCGACAACGAGCAGGTACATGTCTGGGTGCAAGACCATGAAGGCGATGTTTGCATGCAAGCAACTGCCCGATGGACTTCTTAAGGACAAGCTATGTATCAAGCATTGCCAGCCACGGATGAACACCAAGAAATTCGCGATGCAGTACGTCAGTTGTGCGCTGGGTTTGACAACTCGTATTGGCAAAGCGTGGACGAACAACGCGGCTACCCCGAAGCCTTTGTCAACGCGCTCACCCAAGCGGGTTGGTTGGCGGCGTTGATACCGCAAGCCTATGGCGGCTCTGGGTTGAACCTGACACAAGCCTCGGTCATCATGGAAGAGATCAATCTCTCAGGCGGTAACGCTGGTGCCTGTCACGGCCAGATGTACAACATGGGTACGGTCTTGCGCCACGGCTCTGACGCGCAAAAGCAAACCTACCTGCCGCGCATAGCCAGTGGTGAATGGCGCTTGCAATCCATGGCGGTGACCGAGCCCAGCACGGGCAGCGACACCACGCGCCTGAAAACCACTGCCGTCAAGCGCGGCGACCGTTATGTGGTGAACGGTCAAAAGGTATGGATTTCACGCGTGCAACATTCGGACTTCATGATTTTGCTGGCGCGTACCACACCGCTAGAAAAGGTCACACGCAAAAGCCAAGGTCTGTCGGTGTTCATTGTTGACGTGAAAAAAGCATTGGATAAAGGCATGGTGCTCAAGCCGATTCGCAACATGCCTAACCACGAAACCAATGAAGTTTTTTTTGATGAATTAGAAATTCCAGAAGAAAATTTGATCGGTGCCGAAGGCGAAGGTTTCTCGTACATCCTCGACGGTTTGAATGCCGAACGCGCCCTCATCGCCGCTGAATGCATAGGCGACGCATACTGGTTCATCACCAAGGCGCGCGACTACGCCAACACGCGCGAGGTATTTGGCAGACCCATAGGCCAAAACCAAGGCATACAGTTTCCGCTAGCTGACAGCTACATGGAAACCGAAGCGGCCAACCTGATGCGCTATCAAGCCTGCAAACTTTTTGACGCGCACCAAGCCTGCGGCGCACAAGCCAATATGGCCAAGTACTTAGCTGCTAAAGCCTCTTGGGAAGCTGCCAATATGTGTTTGCAAACCCATGGCGGTTTTGGTTTTGCCAGCGAATACGGTATTGAGCGAAAATTCCGCGAGACCCGGCTCTACCAAGTCGCGCCGGTTTCCACCAACCTCATCTACGCTTACATAGCCGAACACGTTCTGGGTTTGCCCAAGTCCTACTGATGTCAAAAACCACTTCTCAACCGCTGGACCACATCACCGTGGTGTCTTTAGAACACGCCATAGCTGCACCTTTTTGCACTCGGCAATTGGCTGATTTGGGCGCGCGCGTCATCAAAGTTGAACGCCCAGGTGACGGCGATTTTGCACGCGGCTATGACCAACGTGCGCGTGGTGCTTCTTCGCATTTTGTCTGGGTCAATCGCTCCAAAGAAAGTCTGGCGCTGGATTTGAAAAATCCTGAGCACTTGGCCGTTCTCAAGCAACTGTTGCATAAAGCCGATGTACTGGTACAAAATTTGGCGCCAGGCGCGACTGCACGCATGGGACTGGATGCAGCCAGCTTGCGCACCCTGCATCCGCGCCTGATCGTGTGCGACATCTCGGGCTACGGCTTGGACGGCCCCTACCGTGACAAAAAAGCCTACGACTTATTGATACAAAGTGAGGCGGGCTATTTGTCCATCACTGGCACTCCTGAACAACCTAGCAAAAGTGGGAATTCGATCGCTGACATTGCCGCAGGCATGTATGCTTACACCAGTATTTTGGCGGCTCTCATACACAGAGACAAAACTGGCGAAGGCGCGCACATCGATGTATCCATGCTGGAAGCCTTGACAGAGTGGATGGGGTTTCCCATGTATTACGCCACCGACAACGCGCCAGCACCTACGCGCAACGGCGCATCACATGCCACCATCTATCCCTACGGGCCCTTTTTAGCGGGTGACGGCAACAGCGTCATGCTGGGTTTGCAAAATGAAAGAGAGTGGCTGCAGTTTTGCAAGCTGGTGATGCTTGACGACGCCTTGGCTAGCGATACCCGCTTTAGCAGCAACAAACTTCGCCACGAAAACAAGCAATTGCTGGAGCCCCTCATTCTTCAGGTATTTGCATCGTTAACTGCTGCGCAAGTGATTGAACGATTGGACAAAGCGCAAATTGCCAATGCACGCATGAACAACATGGCTGATGTATGGGCACATCCGCAATTGAAAGCTCGCAAACGCTGGGTAGACATTGACACACCACATGGCGCTTTACCTGCACTGTTGCCGCCCGGCCAAAGCGACGCGTTCAACTACACCATGGGCGCCATACCAACTGTCGGTGAACACACGCAAGGCATACTGGATGAGCTCGGTATACAGATAAACCAAAATCACACGCCATGAATGCCCAAGAAATAATCGAAGAGTTTTTGCGGGTCATCATGATCCCTGACCCAGTTGCAGCGCGTGCGTTTGTATCTCCCGAGCTGCGTATTCGTTTCACTGGCGCTCGCGAAATGACGGACCCTAGCGAGTGCAGCGCTTTCAATGCCAGTCGCTATCAATGGGTAAAGAAAAAGTTTGAACAAACCGATGTGGTGGTTGGCAGCAAGCCAGACGAAACCATTGTGTACAACATAGGCACACTGTATGGTGCATGGTTGGATGGCACACCATTTGAAGGCAACCGCTATGTGGACCGCTATGTTATTCGCGGTGGATTGATCGTCCAAATGGATGTGTGGAACGACAGCGCAGAACGCATGCTGTTACGTGCTGGCTTGTGTGAACCTTGGCAGATACTTGCCAATTAAAAAATATCAGTTGGCCTTGCATATTGACACTATGGAAAGTCACCTTTCAGTGGCACCTGAATGTTTAGGCCAACACAACACCAATGCGATTTGAAAAAAACCGTTCCCACTCACGCTGATGGAGCAGTTAATCTGTAAGACAGCGAAAGGAAAGCGACTGATGTCACAGCGTTCACACTCAGGGAATGCGAGGCGCATGGTTATGAGCACATACATACAAATGCATACAGCAATAGCTTTGAAAGCTATATCCATTCAAGACGACAATAGACATTCAATGACAAACAAGTGGTTCAGATGACTGGTCGGGATATACGTTTATTGGGCTTGGTAGCTTTTGCCAGCATGGCATCCATGCGCGTGTGCGATCCCATGCTGGTGCAATGGGCAACTGAATTCGATGTATCGCAGGGTCAAGCATCGCATGTGATTGCCGTATTTGCCATTGCCTACGGCGTCATGCAATTGGTATACGGCCCCTTAGGACAACGCCTGGGCAATATCCGATTGGTCACTTGGGCCGCTGGTATCAGCGCAGTACTGAGCGTACTGACTCTTTTGTCTTCAGGGCTTGAAGCACTGACATGGGTGCGAACCGCCATGGGCGCTATCGCTGCTTGCATTATTCCTTTGAGCATGGCGTGGATTGGCGACAAGGTTGGGTATGAAGAAAGACAACAGACACTGGCCAGGCTGATGAGTGCTACCGTAACTGGCTTAATGGCTGGTCAATGGTTTGGCGGTTTTGCGGCGCAGTATCTGGGATGGCGCTGGGCCTTTGCTGCACTTGCGGTTTTGTTTGCCTCTTCAGCTTTCCTGCTTTTTCGCAGCGCAATGTACCAAGGCTACCAACCTCAAAGCGATAAACCAACCAACACTGCAGCCATGTACTTGCAAGAGACTTTACAACTGTTGCAACAAACCATCGTTCAAAAAATACTTTTATTGACACTGCTCGAAGGTGCATTGGCGTTTGGTGCCATGGTGTTCGTTCCCAGCATGTTGATCAAAGACTTTGGATTGAGCGCATCGTCTGCTGGCGCCGCCATGTTGTTATATGGTGTGGGCGGTTTGATGTACAGCCAATTTGCCAAGCATTGGCTCAAACAATACGGCGAAGCAGGTTTAGCCCGAGCCGGAGGCGGGTTGATCGCTTCTGGTTTAGTGATACTTTTGTGGAGCGCTCATACCGCAGGAGCCTTGCTTGCGTGCTTAGTGACTGGGCTAGGACTGTATATGCTGCATAACGTCTTACAGACCCAGGCGACCCAAATGGCGCCTCACAATCGCAGTACCGCAGTGACCTTGTTTGCCAGCGTTTTGTTTCTCGGGCAGTCGCTAGGCGTCGTCATCTTGTCCAAGTGCCTTGACCTTGGAATGCTCAGTCCCGCGTTTGCAGCAGTGGCTGTTGGCATTGCGTGGGTTGGACTTTTCGTCGCTAAGCAAAGTCCCAGCGTCGCCAGCGGTATTAACTAGATTTTCTGGCCAGCAATTTGTTGACATCCATGTTCATACCCGCTTCAAAGCTTGATGAAAATTGCTTTGCGGCTCTCACCAACATGCGAACCGGCACACCCTTGGCATATGAAAATGAATGACGTGCAAAAAGTACAGCGCCATTTGGCCCCTCACGCACAGAGAATGCTTGGTGGGTGATTTTTTCATTGATCTGATCACACAGGGTTTGTATTTCAGCCACTGGCGTGAAAGCACTGGCAGCAAATGCCTGGCCAATCAAAATAATCTCCTGACTGGCTTGAGAGACACGTGTCCAAAATGGATACAAAAAACCGCGGGTACCGTAAACATCGCCGTTTTTTTCAACCCGTGCGTCAGTGCGGTTTTTATTGTAGAGATCGCTGATCAACTCGTTGGTCACCTCAAACGGTTTCCAAACTTTCACTTCAGCATCGGATTTTTGCGCCCTGGTTTCTTCCATGACTTCCAAAATATGCACTGAGAATTTGGGTATCTCTAATTTCGAATACCCTGCAATTTTCAAGTTGTTCCTCAATGAAATCAAAATTTCATCAAACTGTGGTGCCTTCACCTGAATTTCAGAAGGACAGGTTTGCATGACCATCTCTTTGTAATAGCGATCAGGCTTGCCCATGACGAAATCTTTGTAAAGATAGTAATCGTCGATCAACTTTTGCATGTTGATGCCAAAAAAGAAATGTCGAAGATCCTTCTTTTCTAATACATCGTCATAAAACAGTTGTATGCCGTGTTCAAATTTTTCTTTGAGTTCTGCTTCTGTCAATGTCGCCATGATTTTGAAATGACCCTCGCCAGTAATCCAGTGAAATACAAATATTTTTGATTCTCAAAATAACAAATTTAATTATGTACCTATGCCCATGCTTACACAATCACTTTGACAGGATAAATGGATTTATATCATTCAAAGATAATATCTATGCATTACTTTTTATACAGTCGCAATAGGTGCTGCAGGAGAACCTACAGCCCCCGGTAGTCGCAAAGGAGGTGCGGTCAATAAAAAATGGTGTCGTTGATGCTGCCTCAACCAATTTGCTAATGGCGTGAGATGCCACAACTCACCCAAGTGAACCCCTAGCTTGAACAAACAATGTTCATGCAATGGCAAGGTCGCACATGCGCCGTCACCAGGCAAAGCGGGATGTGTTTCTACTGCATAGTTGTCCGCGATAAGCGCTATCAGTCCACTGTCGGTAATCCATTGTTTCAGTTTTTCATCACGTCCATCTAAGGCACAACCAGAGCGTGACAACACACCAGCATCTGGTTGACGGTTCATGCCGAGCAATACTTCGCCAAAGCCCGTGTGTATACACACCATGTCCCCGGATTCAATTTCAAGCTTGTCTTTTTCAAGCACGCGCATCCAAGTGTCATAACCCACCGCTTCCCCTGTGTGGCCCAGATGCGCGTGCAAATCTACCATCACCGCGCGACCTTGCACGCAACGCTCAGCCATGACTTCAATACCCAAAGCCTTGGCATAGGAGGTGGATTGTTTAGGTATATTGATGAAATCAAAAATACCTGCGCCCTCGGGTTTGTCAGGACCGACCACATCAATGCCTGCACGGTAGCCGTTGTAGTAAAGAGGCTCAGGCACTCCATCGCCATCGGCGTCAAACATTGAACCTGCATGCGCCAAACTGTCCCATTGCGTGCTGTACTGCAAATGCATGATGACCAAATCGTCACTCATGACATCGGTGCACAAAGCATCGTCGCACCACAATTGGTAATTCATATTCGGTTTGCCATTGCGAACCGTGGGGCGTAATACCGGCGCATTGCGCCTAGGGTTGAGCACACTGCCACCAGGAAAGTCCAGCGGCAAACTCAAGTTAAACGTCAAGCCGTGCTTGACTTCAGCCATGCCTTGCAAGACTTTTTTCGGCGTCAATAAATTCATACGCCCCGCTTGATCGTCAGGGCCGAAGTCTCCCCAAGTAGAACCGGGCGGACGCTGTTTCCATCGTGTTGATTGACTCATGTAACCACCTCTTCATCTGGCAACGCAATCAGCATGTCAATCTGTTTATAAAGGTTTTCGCAAGAAGCCAGCAATTTCACCCACCACGCCTTTACGAAACAGCATGACGCAAAGCACAAACACCAAACCTTGAACCACGGTGACCCAAGAACCCAGCTGGGCCAGGTAGTTTTGCATGGTGACAATCACCGCAGCACCCACCACTGGACCAAACAAAGTTCCCAGCCCGCCTACCAATGTCATCAGCACCACTTCGCCTGACATGGTCCAGTGCACATCGGTCAATGAAGCCAATTGAAATACCAGTGCCTTGGTACCACCCGCCATACCAGCCACCAAACCCGACAAAACAAATGCAATCAATTTGAAATTGTCAGTGTCAAACCCTAGCGATAAAGCCCGTTGCTCGTTTTCTCGAATCGCTTTAAGCACCTGCCCAAAGGGTGAATGCACAATTCGCCAAACCAGCGCAAAGCCCGCAAAAAATACAACCATGACAAATATATACATGGCAGTGTTGTTACTTAAATCAAAAAGGCCCAGCAGCAAGCCACGAGGTACGCCTTGGATACCATCTTCACCGCCAGTGAAAGGGGTTTGCAGAAAAACAAAAAACACCATCTGCGATAAAGCCAGAGTGATCATGGCAAAGTAAATCCCTTGTCGTCTAATCGCCAGTAGGCCCACCAACCATGCCAATGCGGTTGCACATAAAGTAGCAAACAACACACTGAACTCAGGGTTCCATCCCCAGGCCTTGGATGCGTGGGCGGCCGCATATCCTGCAGTGCCAAAAAACATGGCATGACCAAATGACAGCAGACCACCGAACCCTAACAATAAATTGAATGCACATGCAAACAAAGCAAAGCACATGACCTTCATTAAAAAAATCGGATAAACGAAATAAGGCGCCACGGCAAAAAAGGCAAACATCAAAGCAAACGCCACCCATTGGTGCTTCACATCTTGCGTACCGAAATTAGGGTTGTTCATGGCTTTATTTTTCCGTTCCAAACAACCCTGCAGGCTTGATCAACAACACTATTGCCATGATGACAAATATCACCGTATTCGAAGCTTCCGGATACACGACCTTGGTCAATCCTTCCATCAAACCCAATCCAAACCCAGAAAGAATCGCACCCATGATAGAGCCCATACCACCAATGACCACCACCGCAAACACCACAATGATGATGTCCGCACCCATCATCGGGCTGACCTGGTAAATGGGGGCAGCCATGACGCCAGCAATCGCCGCCAAACCAACGCCAAATGCATAAGTGAGAGTGATCATGCGAGGAACGTTAATGCCAAACGCCTGAACCAAGGAAGGGTTTTCGGTAGCAGCACGCAAATACGATCCCAGCTTGGTCCGCTCAATCACAAACCAAGTGCTAAAGCAAATCAACATGGAAGCCACGATGACCCAGGCGCGGTATTTCGGTAAAAACATAAAACCTAAATCAACCGCACCCATGAACACCTCTGGAACGGCATAAGGCATGCCGGATGCACCATAGGCATTTCTAAACAAGCCTTGAATCATCAAAGCCAGTCCGAAGGTCAAAAGCAAACCATACAAATGGTCAAGTTTGTAGAGCCTGACCAACATGGTTCTTTCGATCATGGCTCCCGTCGCACCGACCAACAGGGGCGACAGAATCAACGCCACCCAGTAGTTCAAGCCCAACCATTGCAAAGACAGGTAGGCCACAAACGCCCCCATCATGTATTGCGCACCGTGAGAAAAGTTGATGATATTGAGCAATCCGAAAATCACGGCCAATCCCAGCGACAGCAATGCGTAAAAGGATCCGTTAATCAATCCGATCAACAGTTGACCAAACAAAGCTTGGGATGGGATGCCGAAAATTTCCATCAGTATCAGTTCTTCACCAGCGGACAATCGCCTTCATTCAACGGACGAAATGCTTGATCAGCAGGAATAGTGGCCAACAATTTGTAATAGTCATAAGGGCCTTTGGATTCCGAAGGCTTTTTGACTTCAAACAAATAAGCGGGATGAAGTTTGCGGCCATCCTTGCGTACCGAACCTTTGCCAAACAGTATGTCGTCCGTCGGCAGGTCTTTCATCTTTTGTGCGATTTTGGTGCCGTCGTCAGTCTTGGCCGCATCAATCGCTTTTAAATAATGAATGATGCCTGCGTAAACTCCGGCTTGGTCCATGGAGGGGTACTTGCCATTGTTCAATGCTGCAAATCGCTTGGACCAAGCACGGGTCTGGTCATTCAAGTCCCAGTAAAAAGTTTCAGTCAAATACAAACCCTGGGCTTTTTCAAGACCTAAAGAATGGATATCGGTCAAAAACACCAACAAGCCAGCCAGTGTTTGACCACCTTTGACAATACCAAATTCGTAAGCCTGTTTGATGGAGTTGGTGGTGTCCCCGCCAGCGTTCGCCAGTCCTATCACTTTGGCTTTCGATGCCTGCGCTTGCAAAAGAAATGATGAAAAGTCTTGTGTTGCCAATGGGTGACGAACTTTGCCTAAAACCTTGCCACCGTTTTTCAAGATCACCGCTTCCGTGTCACGCTCAAGCGCTTGACCGAAGGCGTAATCAGCTGTCAGAAAAAACCAAGTGGTGCCACCGTGCTGAACCACCGCCTTGCCTGTGCCGTTGGCCAGCATCCACGTGTCATACAACCAGTGAATGGTGTTGGGCGAACAAGACTTACCCGTCAAGTCTGCAGTGGCAGCGCCCGTATTGATATGAATTTTCCCCTTTTCGCGACTGACTTGACTGATGGCTAACGCCACAGAAGAAGTGGGCACATCAATAATCATGTCTACCTTGTCAGTGTCATACCACTGTCTTGCGATGTTAGAGCCAATATCAGGTTTGTTTTGGTGATCGGCGCTGACAATTTCAACCTTGAGCGTACTTTTGCTGGATTTCAAATAGTCTTCTACTGCCATTTTCGCTGCCACCACAGAGCCAGGGCCTGAGATGTCTGCATACAAACCGGACATATCGTTCAGTACGCCAATTTTGACTATGCCATCTGAAATTTGTGCATGTGCCTGCCACCCAGCAGCGGTCAACATCAAGGCCAATAAAGTTTTTAATGAAAATTTCATATCTCTGTCCTTACAAAAAATCAAACACCCAAATATTGGTTAAGCATAGTCATGTGCGAGTCAAGTTCAGTTGCAGCAAAACCTTTAACCACCCTGCCATGCTCCATCACATAAAACCGATCTGACAAACCACTGGCGAATCGAAAATTCTGTTCGATCATCACAATGGTGAATTGACGTTCGCGCAAGGTTTGGATCATGCGGGTCAAAGATTGCACGATCACCGGCGCCAGTCCTTCAGAAATTTCGTCCAGCAACAATAACTTGGCACCTGTGCGCAATATGCGGGCAATGGCCAACATTTGTTGCTCACCGCCAGATAAGCGGGTACCTGGGCTGTGACGACGTTCATACAAGTGGGGAAACAAGCTGTAAATCTCTTCCAGCGTCATCGCGCCTGGCGCAATCACTGGCGGCAACAACAAGTTTTCTTCACAACTCAAGCTCGCAAAAATACCGCGCTCTTCTGGACAGTAACCCACACCCAGCCGAGCAATTTGATGCGTAGACCACCCCTGGGTCTCTTGACCCAGCACTTTGATAGACCCGCTTCTATGCCCGACAAGACCCAGTATGGATTTGATGGTGGTGGTGCGGCCCGCACCGTTTCGCCCGAGCAAGGTCACCAGTTCACCTTGATTCACCACCATGTCAACGCCATGCAAGATGTGCGACTCGCCGTAAAAAGCATTCACTCCCTGCAATTGCAAAAAAGGAATTGAATCATTGGATTCATTGGACATGCGCGGATTCCAAGGTGTTGTGTGTACTGCCCATGTACGCTTCTAGCACCAAGGGATCGGTTGAAACCTTGGCATACGGCCCTTCGGCAATGATTTGTCCGCGCTGCAGTACGCTGATGGTATCGGCGATTTGAGAAACCACCCCCATGTTGTGCTCCACCATGAGTACCGTTCGATTGGCGCTGACTTTTTTGATCAGTTGTGTGACTTTATCCACGTCCTCGTGGCCCATGCCTTGTGTGGGCTCATCCAGCAACATCAGTTCAGGCTCAGTAGCCAAGGTGGTGGCAATTTCCAGCGCACGTTTTCTACCGTAAGCCAATTCGACCGCTTGCACAGCGGCGAAATCAGCCAAATCTACCTCTGCCAGCAATTGCATGGCCTTGTCATTCAGCCGATTGAGACTGTTTTGAGATCGCCAGAAATCCAATGAAGAGCCTTGAGAGCGCTGTAATGCAATGCGCACATTTTCCAAAACCGTCAAGTGGGGAAAGGTTGCTGAAATTTGGAATGAACGAACAATGCCGCGTCTGGCAACTTGGGCTGGCTTTTCAGCGGTAATGTCATGGCCGTTGAACAAAATACGACCACTGTTGGGTATGAGAAATTTGGTCAGCAGATTGAAGAAGGTTGTTTTACCCGCACCGTTAGGACCGATCAAAGCGTGAATCTGACCTCGGCGTATGTGTAAATCCACGCTATTGACAGCAACGAATCCTTTGAACTCCTTGACCAGCTTATGTGTTTCCAGGATGACATCGTCGACCATCTTCAGCGCCTATTCACTACTTGTCTGCAACAAAGTATCTTCGCGCCTGCTATGGGCTTGAATACCTATGGTTAACCCTCGAAATCAATCTTTGACGCATGTTTTTTTACAGTCAGCGATGTCTTAAGTTAGCGAAATGTTGCTGGCTTTGGCATCTAAGGCCAG
>Ga0209188_1001603_pt1 | contig 17795 bp, 13 predicted proteins | sample C_130625_EF_Meta_FD_187307 | JGI IMG/M metagenome (GOLD analysis project Ga0209188, IMG submission 187307) | Freshwater microbial communities from Lake Croche, Canada to study carbon cycling - C_130625_EF_MetaG (SPAdes) (version 2) | ecosystem: Environmental > Aquatic > Freshwater > Lake... | reverse complement strand
ATCCTTTGTTTTATCCAATAAACAATCACGTTGACCGTGTATATGAAAAATTAGTATCACATGGCTGTAACATGTATTATAAACAATTTAAATCAATAAAAATATCTACATCAGTTAGTACAATTAACCATACAGATATGATTGATGAAGCTACGCAGTTTTTTTATTTAAAAGAATTTAGTAATAATGATATTCGGGTTGTAGAAGATTATATTTACTAAATAAAAATATCTCTTTTATTTAAATGAATAAATTTTTTATTTTAGTTGTAGCTGCTTTACTATTTTATTTTATAAAAAAAGATAAATTCAAACCTACTAAAGTCTTTGATAAAGTATTAAAATTATATAATGGTGACGAATGGGCTGATTATCGTTTGGGAGATATATTTTACCAACCTATAAATAGTAAATATTATGATATGAATTATGAGGAAAATATACTTTATCACAAAACAAAATATCCAGGTACCATAGCAAATGAATATATCAACAAAAATACATCGGATAAAAATTACAAATTGTTAAAACAAATAATAGAATCCAAAGTATCCGATAAAAATACATACCCAGATACGCTTTTTTTACATATTCGAATTGGAGAAGTGATGTGTCATAGTACAGAATGGTTAGATAAAGTAAACGGCCCTCTTTATTATTCAAAAGTAGGAGATACGGTTTGGTGGGATAATATTTTGGATTATATAAAATCAAATGGTATTAAAAAAGTAGTAATTGTTTCGGGAGCTCATATAAATACTTGTTTATCTGAATCGTCTGGTTATTTAGAAGAGCGTAAACAATTCTTGGAAAAGAACGGTTTAGAAACAAGTTACCGGTTAGCCCAATCTCCAGACCAAGATATCCTTATGTCCTATTATGTGAAACATTTTATCTCAACAGGGGGTGGTTTCGGAAAATTGATAAAAGAAATAAAAATAAAATAAAAGTTAAAAGAAACAATGAAAAAGAAAACAATTATTCCAATTGTATTATTTTTAATTATAATATTATTTATATTATATAAATACAGTTCATCAACTGATAGGTTTTCTAGTGATATAAATTATTACAATTATGTAGAAAAACTTTATACAAAGTTTGAATATAAATTTCAAAAAATAGAAAACTATACAGACCTAGGTGTTGTAGATGCGGTTTATTGTATTGTTATGCCACAGCGTAAAGAATATATGAAACAAAAATTTGAATCTATGGGGATAAATTATATATTTTTTAATGCAATAACACCAAAAGAATTATCAACTTCTGATTTTAATAAACTCAGCTCTACAAATGATCCAAAATCTAAGTTATATACACATCCAACACGATTAGGATTGCAGGTTTCATTTACTATGTGTTTTATAGATGCAATTAATAAAAATTACAATACAATTATAGTATTCGAAGATGATATAGTTGTTAACATAGATACTCCTTCATTAAAAAAGAGTATAATTGAATTTAAGAGTACTAATTTTATATTTTTTTACATGGGATATTGTTGGATGAACTGTAAACAGAATTTTACAATTAAACCACTTATGGATATTCCAGACAAAACACTTTTTTGTACTCACGCAATTTGTTATAAAGTAAAATATTTAAAACAATTTATAAATGATATGTATCCAATGAATGATAATTTTGATAATAATATAGTTTATTTTATAAAAAAATATAATTATCCTGTTTGTATTACCCCAAAAACGTATTTCGACCAAAATAGATTAGAATTGGGTACACTTAACGATGATGAAACAGTAGGAAATTTACCAGACTGTAATGTAACATTTAATAGTTAAACGTTTAAATTACCAAAACGTTTAAATTACCAAAACGTTTAAATTACCAAAACGTTTTAAGATTCACTTAAAACCAAAACGTTTCAAGCTTCGCTTAAAACCAAAAAAGAACCAAACTATGTTTGGTTCGGGTTTTAGTGTTCTTCTAAAACCATTTCTTCAACAAGTTCATCAAACAATATTTCTGGTTTCCATCCAAGTTCATAGTTCGCCTTGGATGAATCACCAAGAAGAAAATCCACCTCGGCTGGTCGAAAATAACGTTCGCTTACTTTTACAAGTATCCTTCCACTTATTGAATCAATACCAACTTCATTAATACCACAGCCTTCCCAACGAATTACAATTCCTTTTAATTTAAACGCCTTTTCAACAAATTCACGAACACTGTGAACTTCATTTGTTGAAAGAACAAAGTCCTCAGGAAAATCATGTTGAAGCATTAACCACATCCCACGAACATAATCTTTTGCGTGACCCCAATCACGTTGGGCGTCAAGATTCCCAAGAACGAGGAACTCTTGATTTCCTTTAATTATATTATTCACAGCCTTTGTTATTTTTTTAGTGACAAAGGTTTCACCACGGCGAGGTGATTCGTGATTGAAAAGTATTCCATTGCATGCGAATATATTGTAACTTTCACGGTAATTTTTAGTTATCCAAAAAGCGTAAAGCTTGGCAACTCCATAGGGAGACCGTGGATAAAATGGGGTTTTTTCTGTTTGGGGAATTTCCTGAACTTTTCCATAAAGTTCGGAACTTGAAGCTTGGTAAAACCTAACTAGGTCCTTTAATCCAAGTGAAATAACAGAATCAAGAATTCTAAGAACACCTAATCCATCAACGTCACCCGTGTATTCAGGAACATCAAATGATACTTTGACATGGCTCATTGCTCCAAGATTATAAATTTCTATAACACTTGGATTTTTTGATTTAATTTCATTAAGGATTTTTATTATACTTGAACTATCTGAAAGGTCTCCATACCGTAAATTTAAAAAATTGTATATATGGTCTATACGGTGAGTATTAATACTTGAACTTCTCCGTACAATTCCATAAACAGTATACTCTTTTTCCAATAAAAGCTCGGCAAGGTAAGAACCGTCTTGGCCTGTTATTCCAGTTATTAACGCTATCTTCATTTCGTAAAATATCTAAATAAAATAAATAAGTTTCTTTTACGAATTAAATGAAAACAATACTCGTAACCGGTGGAAATGGTCTTGTTGGAAATGCAATAAAACAAATAAAATCAGAATACGAAGCATATTATATATTTATGGAATCAAGTTGGTGCAATCTTTTGAATTACGAACAAACACTTACTGTTTTTAACTATTTAAAACCAGATGTGGTAATTCATTTGGCCGCACATGTTGGTGGACTCTTTAAAAATATGAACGAAAAAGTACAAATGCTTGAAGATAACTTATTAATAAATACAAATGTTGTTAAAGCGGCACATCAAACAAATGTAAATACACTTATAGCATGTCTAAGTACATGTGTTTTTCCAGATGATCTAATTCCCCCTATTAATGAAAATATGTTACACGATGGGCCACCTCATGAATCAAATGAAGGGTATGCGTATGCAAAACGAATGATGGAAGTTCATTGTAGACTATACAGGGAACAATTTAAAAGAAATTATTTTTGTATCATTCCAACAAATATTTATGGACCACATGATAATTTTAGTCTTGAAAACGGACACGTTATTCCTTCTCTTATCCATAAATGCTACCTTGCAAAAGAATCTAATTTACCTTTTGAAGTAAAAGGTTCTGGAAAACCATCTCGGCATTTTATTTACAACATGGATCTTGCAAGAATTTTACTTCTTCTTATAGATAAAAATAATATTGATTTGCTTATACTTTCACCAAGTGAAGAATACACAATCAGCGAAATGGCTCAAATGATAAATTCCCATTTTGGAAATGAAATGGTTTTTAATACAAATTTTTCAGACGGACAGTACCGTAAAACAACAGACAATTCAAAATTAAAACGACTTATTAATTTTGAATTCACCAGTTTAAAAGATGGAATTGAAGAAACCGTTAAGTGGTTTATGTCGAATTATCCAAATGTAAGAAATTAAATTAATTTCATTTTATTCAAAACAATAATCATGGAGTCATGTATACCTTTTAAATTAGGATATTCTTTCTTAATTTTTGAAGTATCAAGATAATTATTACTACGGTCGCTCTTAAGAATCTTTGATTGTTCTTCAAGAGTCATGTTTTTCCATGTAAAGCTAGGGTCTATAATTTGTTTATACATTTCAAGAATTTGATTGTGTGAAATAATTCCTGGATTGGTACAATTGTAGGTCCCCGTCTTTTTCTTTAAAAGCAGGTCAGTAAAAATTGGAAAAAAATCATCAAGAACGGTCATACTGTTAGGAATACTGCAAATAAATTGGTATTTCGTGATTTTATTTATAAAATTGCGGTCGTTGGGCGTACTGCTAATCGGCATTCGAATACGAAGATTGAGAACTGGGAAATCTCCCATAATGCGATCCGTAAATCCTTTCACAACGCTGTATCCAGAACCAAAATAATTTGGATAAGATTCTTCTGTAAATTTCTGTGGAGCTTCGCTGTTAAGACCAGTTGAATTAAATATACACCCTGTTCCAAGATATGTATAATGAATATCCTTTTCTTTACATATAATTGCCAAATTGAGAGGTCCATAAAGATTGTCTTGGACGTTTTCAACTAATTTTCCTGGATATTCAAGGTAATCGATGGTATTAATAAGTTTATCTTCAATTGTTCCATGTGTACGACCAGTTAGAGAAAATATATGGGTTGGGCGGTATTCGTTAATTTCATAGATAACTTCGTGGCGAATGTCAATTCTGGCAATTCCTTTGATAATTTTGAGTTTTGGATGGTGTAAAGAAAGATAATTGAGATACATGGAACCAATCCATCCCCGATGACCGTAAATTAATAATGTTGGTTGTTCTTTTGAGAAAAAATTAAATTTCATTTAAAGATTGGTACTTTAATTTTAATAAACTTAATAAAATGGAATCTTTAACGAAAAACGTTGTTGCCATAATTACTCGGTACAATGAATATATCGACTGGATAGAATACATTATCGACAAAGTTGATTATATTTACATTTACAATAAAGGACCCAATAACAATTATTTTAAATATTTCTTTCCAAATGAAGAAATGTTAAAAAAAATTCAATTTGATGTACTTCCAAATGTTGGGCGTATCGACCATACACTGGCTTATTACATTACAAAACATTGGGACAATCTCCCAGAAACACTTATCAATTTACCCGGAAGTATTCTAATGTGTCACCGGAAAGGTGCTTATTTAAGTACTATAATGAAAACTATTAAAATGAATAATATAAAAACAAAATATTCTGGGTTCTATTCACCACGTTTTCGCAAAGTATCGACTGATTATAATTACAATATCGACAATTACCAGGCAGAAGGTATTTGCAACAGAAACGACAATCAATTTATTAAATCACAATACAAAAATTTCCAAGAATGGAAAAAGGCACTTATCGATGAGCGCCCAATGCACTATCTCGCGATCCGAGGTATGTTTATTGTATCAAAAGAAAATATTCTTCATATCAAAAAGGAAGTCTACACTAATTTGGTTGAAAGTCTGAGTGTTGGAGATAACATTGAAAACGGTCATTTTGCAGAGCGCATATGGGCGCATCTTTTCAGGCAATACAGTTTTGATTCGAAAATGATTGTTTAGATTTTTTCAACAATACGATAAACTGCAAAACGTGTGGGAGATTTTATATCAGGATATGCAACTGAGCCACACATATACTGTCTTGTAACACCATTATCATCAAACGTCATTGGTTTGTCATATGGAAGGCATGGATATCCACAAGCCATTTCTTTTCCAGGTGCTTTTTCTTCTTCGTTTGTATAATTATTTAATTTGGGTGTGAGTGTAAAACCAGGTACATCAGAAACAGCAACGTGCTTTTTATTTTCATCATCCATGGGTGGTGAGTATGTTAAATAAATCTTTCCACGTGTATGTTCGTCTATTTTAAAAACACTGATATAATTGTATCCAGCAAGTTTACCAAGTACTCCTATTTCTTTGATATTCATATTTTTAGAATATCCATCGGGGTCATTATTGTATTTGTGAAGCATGCTGTATCCATATTGGTCGAAACCGTTATTTATGACTTGTTGTATAAGTTCTTTCATGTCATCGGAACGCCGGCTTTCGGATATAATTATACCAGAATCAAAAACATTTTTATTTGAATACTTGTTTATTTCTTTTAAAAAAAACTTTTCATCGACTGAAGAAAAACACCCATATGGTTCTATACTGATATCTTTGTATATTTCAGTAACGTCTGTTTTTCGTGGTAAAATAGGATTAATGTATCCCGGGTCATTTGAAGAACTCAAACTTGAAGTTGAAACTGGAGTTACTCTAAACTGTTTATTTAGAATATCAAACAGTTTAAATAAAAGTACTCCTAAAATTGTTACAAATAAAATCAAATAAATCATTTAACTGTTACCAATAAATTAATTTTTGAATAAATGTTAATTTAAAGGTAAAAACCCTTGTTTAAAGGTAAAAAATTCTTTATTTTTTCTTCTTTTTTTGCTTTATTTCTTCATTTATGTCATGATAAAATAAAGCCATACCGGTTTTTATTATGGTATCGGTGATAAATTTATATCCTTCAGAGAGGTCCTGTGCGTGTTTTGCACCTGTAATGATAATACTTCCGGACCTAAATATAAGTAAACTAATTTGTTTATCTTTTTCTATGACCGATGGAAATTTCAAATTTATACCCGGATATCGACTCAAACTGCTAAATGTAGCACTCATATTAAATTTATTAACAAGAACATTTTGAAGAAGCTCCTGTTTAATGCACCACCCATCCGGATCTTCTTTCAAAGGTTTTATTTTAAAATCACTACAAATCATTTGGATTTTTACATTTTCACCAATAAGATTTTCGGGATTTTCTACAACTCCTTCAACCGATGTTATTATTTCAATAAGTTCCTGAATCATAATATTAATTGTATTAATTGTTTTAACTCCAGAAACAGTTACTTTTCCATTAAAAAATATAAATATATTCACATTGGAAAATATCATCGGTTCAACAGAACGGTCAACAAAACAAATTTTTATACCAAGACTATTAAACATTTCATCTGACCCCTTTTTCTTTTTTTCTTTAGACTTTTTAGAACCAGGTTTATAATTTACAGATAAAAAATCAGGAGAATTATCCTTCAATATTTGCAAATTAATAAATTGGTTAAAGTTAAAACAAATTGTCATTGTAGATATACGTAAAGGCGTAAATGACACACCTGAATCATCTATACGTACAGTCCCACCACCACAATTTGTTGTTATTGTTTCATTAAACAATTTCCAAGTATTATTGCATTTACACAAAAACGTTGGTGATTTACACGATTCGCAAAGCAAAGTCTCCATTTCGTTTTTATTTCTTTAAGTTTTTATTTCTTTAAGTAAAATAAAATTTGTAAAATTTTAAATTTCAGAAATAAGTTCGATTAAAAACTGAACGGTTAAACCATTTAAAAGGTCACGTTTAAATATGTCAGCAGCATGCAAATCATACACACGTAAATTTGTAAGAACCATTTTTAATTCATGGACCGTTGTTTGTATAAAACTATTTATCGATGCGTATTCAATATTTTCTATCAATAGAGGCTCATTTCCCAAATTCCAAAGATACATTTCCGAACTAACGATGTAATTTATTATTTCCTTGAGTTCGTCCATACGTAGCTGAAAAGAAAGTATCTCATTTTCACGATTACGTATTCTACGAGCATAACTCAGATTCTTTTTTATTTTGTAGGTACTGCGGTACTTTATTTCGGGAAAATAAAGTTTTGCACCTGTATCAAGCCGTATAAGGTCTTCATCGGAATAAACTTCACGAGTCATTGGGTCCCTACAATCACCCGTTTTCATTATGTTTTTTATGATTGAAGAATATTCGTAAAAAAAGTGTTTTCCGGACTTCGTTCGGTAAATAAAACACGGAAATTTTACAGGTTCGAGTGTTATGTGGTCGGTAGCATTTTTATAAAAATGGAGACGGTAACAACGCTGTATCATTTTAACAGCTAAAAATTTATTAAAATTTTCAAAAAGTTCGATTTTTTTCATTTTTGAATAATTTTTTACAACTTTTTTAGATAATTTTTTTAGTATGCCGAGGTCCGTTTGTTTAAAATCTAATAAATTTAACATTTTTAAAATTTAAAGATATTATATTTTAAAGTTAATTAACTTATTATACTAGAGTTTTCTTAATATTTGTATAAGTATCTACTTTTAGTGTACTAGAATCAAGCGTTGCTGCATTATTTTTTATAAAATTTTTAGAAAGAATTGTAACTTTTTTACCTTGTCCGCTATTATTACTATAATCTATAAGAGTAACACCTCCTGTCACTATTTTAGGATAAACACCAATTGTTAAATCAAATGGTTTAATATACTGTATGTATAAACAAGGTACGGTAGCCGCAATCTTGTTGTTAAAATCTATTGGGTTTGTAGGATTTTGCTGAACTTTACCTGAATATATTTGTTTATCCATTTGAAAAATAGCATACGCTCCATTCGTAAAATTTCCAGTAGCTAAAGGAACTTCATTCTTACCCTCTGGGTCAGTTGTTAATCTATAGTTATTATTAGCTTGTAAGCTGTAAACCGCTATAGTGTTCTTGAAAAAAAGTGGAAAAAATTCTGATTGCTTTGTGGAATCACTTATTTGTGGCGTTTGTGGACTGGGAGATTTAGCATCTGTTTGTTCTGTTACTTTTCCATCTGAACCTATAAAAGCACTCACTCCTGGTCTAATAGATACGGTAGAATTTTTAAAGTTCTCGATAGAACCAACAGTTGCAATACGTACATATAAGCTTACATTGTTTTTATATTGCACGTATATTGTATTTACACTAAGTGGGGTTAAAGGAGAAGACTCAAAAACATTATTTGGGTTAAAATAATTCAAAGTATTTTTGTCAACTATAACAGTATAAACAGGGGTTGAGTTATTGGATAAAGATATCGAAGGAATTGTTCTATTACCCTCTTTATCAATTGTTAATGTATAATTAGAACTTTTTTCTATAATAAATTCTTTACCATTTACTGTTTTATCAAAGCTTAACGCAAAAGCATTTGGTTGAGTTGAATAAAGAGGGCTACCAGGTGCTGAGCCAAAAGGGCTTTGTGATTTCTTGTAAAGGTAAACAGCCGCAATCACAAAAACTACAAATATTACCCAAAATAATTTGGAATTCATGGAAAACGAACCAAATGAATTTTTGCGGACCATTTGTAATTAATGTATTTATTTTAATTTTAAAGTTAAATTGTTGAAACTGTATTTATCGTTCCATCGCTATTAATAGTTGATTTAAATCCAGGCTTAATAGAAATAACATTTGTTTTTACTTCTCCGGTATCTGTAGTAGTTTCTATACTCATATCAAAAGGTATGTCATAATTTACATTTACGATAGCTAAACCATTTTTAAGTGATATCTTTGTGTAATCCGGGTTATTTAAATAATTTATTTTGCTTGAAGAAGCACTCAAAATGTTATTTAAAACATTACTTAAAATATCATTTGGAACTTTATTTGGAACATCATTTGATATTTTGTTTGGAACTTTATTTGAAACGTTGTTTGGAACGAAAGGTTTTTTATCAGTTGTACCAGAGTTATCAGTTGAAGAAACTACTACACTTGGTTTTACTGAAGGTGTTGGTTTTCTTAAAAGAAAATATCCAACTATAAGTGTTATCAGAGAAGATATTAAAATTATTTTGTTATTTTTACTCAGATTGTTAATATTTATTTTAAACATTTATAAACCAAAATATTTTAATTTAAATTAAAATGTTTAGTTCAATAAATGACAAATCCTATTTTTAAGTTTTTGTCAAACAAAAAAATTTATATTTTATGTATTTGTATTATTATAATTACAATAATCTATTATAATAACATTAGTCCATTTAATTCAACTACACACACTTATGAACTCAGTTTTGATGTTTCTAATGCAGCAGAATATAACATACCTTCTTTACCAGATGGTGTTAATTTAACTACGAACACCGATGCATATGGAGATATTTCACTTTCAAATTTAAACAATGGAATTACATTAACAAATAATAATGCTGGTAGTTTAAGTATTAGCAATAATTCAATTAATTTTTCAAAAATATCAACTGGATTGTTTGGTTCATCTAGTTCATCTAAAACTTCTAGCTCATCTAGTTCATCTAAAACTTCTAGCTCATCTAGTTCATCTAAAACATCTAGCTCATCCGGCTCACCCGGTATACTAGGTTCATCAAGTTCTTCAAGTAAACTTCCAGGATCTTCAAGTTCAACAATACTTCTAGGCTCTTCAAGTTCTTCAAGTAATCTTCCAGGGTCTTCAAGCTCTTTAATACCAAATGTCTATTCAAGTTCTTCAAGTAATCTTCCAGGGTCTTCAAGCTCTTTAATACCAAATGTCTATTCAAGTTCTTCAAGTAATCTTCTAGGGTCTTCAAGCTCTTTAATACCAAATGTCTATTCAAGTTCTTCAAGTAATCTTCCAGGGTCTTCAAGCTCTTCGAGCTCTCAACCTAATTTAATAACCCCGTCACTTGTATCTTCAAACCCACCTACACTTCTAGATTCACCTGCATTATCAAATGAACCTATTTCACCTGTTACACCTTTAACATTTTCAGGTGGTTCAGGAACATCAGGTACAACAATTTACTCAAGCTCTTCAAGCCCATTAATACTACCAAGTTCTTCAAGCCCATTAATACTACCAAGTTCTTCAAGTTCGTTAATCCTTCCAAGCTCTTCAAGTTCTTCAAGTTCGTTAATCCTTCCAAGTTCTTCAAGTTCGTTAATCCTTCCAAGCTCTTCAAGTTCTTCAAGTTCGTTAATCCTTCCAAGCTCTTCAAGTTCTTCAAGTTCGTTAATCCTTCCAAGCTCTTCAAGTTCTTCAAGTTCGTTAATTCTTCCAAGCTCTTCAAGCTCTTCAAGCTCTTCAAGTTCTTCAAGCTCATCAATGTTTCCAGCATTTTTAAGTTCTTCTAGCTCTTCAAGTTCTTCAAGTTCGTTAATTCTTCCAAGCTCTTCAAGCTCTTCAAGCTCTTCAATGTTTCCAGCATTTTTAAGTTCTTCAAGTTCTTCAAGTTCTTCAAGTTCTTCAAGTTCTTCAAGTTCTTCGGTAGTAACACCAACTTATACTATTATACCAGCTGTTATACCATTTGTTTTCCTTGGATTGAATTGGTCTTCGGGACAAATTATTGGTTCACGTGTATTATCTAATGCATCTGCATCATGGAAGAAATTCGATAATTCAGCAGTTTCACCAACAGATGTAGCAACAAACTTGCAAACAGGCTTTTGGCAATTTATACAATTACAAAACGGTACATATGTAGATGTAGATTTATATGGAACTATTTGTATATCTAATACATTAACAAATACAACTAGTTCACTTACAATTTTAGAAAATCCAGCAAAATCTGAAATGTCCTTACAACAAATATTACAATTACAAGATGGTACATTTGCTGTTATAGGATACGAATCGGGTCAAATTTATTTAACAAAAATATTAACAAACAATTGTAATAAATATGCTATGTGGGTAAGAGCTGATGTGGCTCCTCAATTACTCAATATTAGTACTAATTCATTAAGCACACTTAATGATAAACATAATGGAAACATACAATTTAATAATATTCTACAATTACAAAATAGTATATTTGCAGCTATAAATGCATCTTCAAATCAGATTATATTATCAAATACTTTAATAAATGACTATACAACATGGGTCCGAGCAGATGGTACCGCTTTATCAGGTCCAAGCGATAAAGGTAACGGGGATATACAATTCACGCAAATTACTCAATTAGAAAATGGTACATTTGCTGCTCTGGAAGATGGTTCAAACCAGATTTATATATCAAATGTATTGACAAATAGCCGTTCAATGTGGACTATTGTAAATACAGGTAATTTAGGTTTTTCTCAGATATTTCAAGCACCTATAAATCCTCCTCCTAAAATACAAAATTTCCCAGCTTATTTTACATATATTAATTATACAAATATTATTAGTAACAGTCGTTTATTACCAAGTTACTTTTCAGACCAATATAACAGTACATTTTTGATTTCTAAAGCAGGTGTTCCTGCAACAGGAACCGTAGGAACCGAAAAAGTTACAAATCCATTTGTTGGAACTTTAATAAAACTTAACTATTATGTAAATAATAATGTAGGAACAGGAAATTATAATAATCCAAATTTTAAACAATCTAATATTTTGGATACATCCAAATGTATTCCAGATTCAACCGGAAATATTACTGTGTATGTCAGACAAGATAGTTCAGGTAATGTTTTTCTCTGGTATGATTCAACTTCTTTACCAACACCAAGTTCTTTAATTTATCCAAGTTCTTTAAGTTCGTCACCTGTAGATTTATTAAAAGTGTTTATTTCTTCAATTTCTTCAAGTTCTTCAAGTTCTTCAAGTTCTTCAAGTTCTTCAAGTTCTTCAAGTTCTTCAAGTTCTTCAAGTTCGTTAATCCTTCCAAGTTCTCCAAGTATAATATCCCCAATAGTTTACATAGTACCAATATTCACAAGAAAGGCATTAACTATACCATTTACTTTTCTTGGTATAAATAAATCGTCGGGACAAATTATTGGTTCAAATACATTAACAAATTCACAGGATTTGTGGAAGAAATACGATAACACAGCCGTTTCACCAACAGATATTATTGGTGCGACTGAAGTACCATATTCCCAATTTACTCAACTACAAAATGGAGAATGGTTATACATAAATTCAAATACTCATATTCTTTATTCTGCAAGTACAATGACAAATATATCCGGGCCTTGGTGGGGAATTACTACACCTAATATCAAATTTCAACAAATATTACAATTACAAGATGGTTCATTTGCTGCTATATCGTTTAATTCATACCAAATTATATTAACAAAAATGGTGTGGGACCAAAAGCTAGTTATGTATAATAACGCGTGGATAAGAGCTGATACAGCACCTGGTTTATTAAATGTCTATTCAAGTTTATTAGTTGCAACTAATGATACACCTGATGGAAACATACAATTTAATAATATTCTACAATTACAAAATGGTACATTTGCAGCTATAAATAAATCTTCAAACCAGATTATAACATCAAGGACTTTAATAAACAATTATACGACATGGGTCCGAGCAGATGGTACAGCTTTATCGGGTCCAGCTGATACTGGTAATGGAAATATCAAATTTTCTCAGATTACTCAATTACAAAATGGTTTATTTGCTGCTTTGGAATTGGTTTCAAACCAGGTTTATATATCAAGTGTGTTATCAAATAACAGTTCAACGTGGACTAAGATAAATACAGGTGATTTACAGTTTTCTCAAATACTTCAATCACCAAATGTTCCTTCTTCAAAGATAGTAAATTATCCTTGGTATATAAAAGTTTACAATTATACAAATATAACTGCTACAAGTTCTGTATTACCAACGTATTTATCAGATGAATATAACACTATGCAACCATTTCCAGTGGGGTCTGGTAATTCTACAACACCAACCACCAATGTCACACTAAGAGCCCATTTTTCAGGACGACCTTTTCCAGGAACTTTGATAAAACTTAACTATTATGTAAATAACAATACAGGAACAACTTATCAAAATGTAAACTTTAGACAAACTAATGGTATAGATATCTCAAATTGTATTACAGGTGATCTTGTTTCTAATGGTTCTGGTGCAACTATTAATATATACGTCAGAAATGATAATTCAGGTAATGTTGTTCTTTCAAATAGTTAATTCTTAGAGTATCCAATAACAGCACAAGCAATTTGTTTACCGGCATTTCCTGTTTTTCAGAAATGAGTGGTTTTTTATCAGTTGTACCATAGTTATCAGTTGAAGAAACTACTACACTTGGTTTTACTGAAGGTGTTGGTTTTCTTAAAAGAAAATATCAAACTATAAGTGTTATCAGAGAAGATATCAAAATTATTTTGTTATCTTCTCTGATTGTTAATATTTATTTTAAATATTTATAAGTTAAAATATTTTAATTTAAGAATTTAATAATTTAAGAACTTGAAGAACTATAGGAACTTGAAGAACTTAGATTGCTTGAAGAACTTGAAGAACTTGGAAGATTGCTTGAAGAACTTAGATTACTAGAAGAACTAGAAGAACTTGTAAGATTACTAGAAGAACTAGAAGATTTTGAAGAACTTGAAGATTTTGAAGAACTAGAAGAACTAGAAGAACTTGAAGAACTTGGAAGTTTACTAGAAGAACTTGAAGAAATAACAGCTTTTAATAAATCTACAAGTGAAGAACTTGAAGAACTGGAAGAACTTGAAGAACTGGAAGAACTGGAAGAAATAACCATTTTTAATAAATCTACAAGTGTAGAACTTGAAGAACTTGAAGAACTTGGCAAACTTGGAGAACTAAATAGTTTTAAGATAAAATAACCAACTGTGATTGTTATTAAAAAGGATAAAAATATTTTTTTATTTCGGCTTAGATTGGTAAAATTAATTTTATACATTTATAATTGCAAATATTTTAATTTAAATTATAATATATTTTGTTCTAATAAATGACAAATCCTATTTTTAAGTTTTTGTCAAATAAAAAAATTTATATTTTATGTATTTGTATTATTATAATTACTATAATAATCTATTATAATAATATTAGTCCATTTGTTTCAACTACACACACTTATGAACTCAGTTTTGATGTTTCTAATTTAGCTAATTATAAGATTAGCCCTTTGCCAAATGGTGTTAATTTAACTACAAATACAAATACATATGGAGATATTTCACTTTCAAATTTAAACAACGGAATTACATTAACAAATAATAATGCTGGTAGTTTAACTATTAGCAATAATTCAATTAAATTATTAAATTCATCTGGTTCACCGAGCTCATCAAGCTCATCAAGCTTATTTAATTTAATAGTACCATCACAAATATCTTCAAATCCACTTACACTTCAAGATTCATCTGCGTTATCAAATCAACCTATTTCACCTGTTACACCATTAACATTTTCAGGTGGTTCTTCAAATAGTTCAAGTTCTTCAAGTTCTTCAAATAGCCTACCTAATATAACCGGTACTTCAGATGTAACTGAAACACCGGGTGAAAATCTAGCTCGTAAAGCAGCTGAAAATGCAATGAACGACGCTTCTCTTGTTCAACGGGTACCTGATCTAATTCAGGATGCAAATGTAACTGAAACACCTGGTGAAAACGTAGCTCGTGGAGCAGCTGAAAAGGCAATGAACGGTACTTCTCTTGTTGAACGGATACCTGGTGTAATTCAGGGTCCAAGTGTAACTGAAACACCGGGTGAAAACGTAGCTCGTGGAGCAGCTGAAAAGGCAATGAACGGTACTTCTCTTGTTGAATGGATACCTGGTGTAATTCAGGGTCCAAATGTAACTGAAACACCGGGTGAAAACGTAGCTCGTGGAGCCGCTGAAAATGCAAGGAACAGTACTTCTCTTGTTGAAGGGACCCCTGATTTAACACAGGGTGCAAGTATAACTGAAACACCGGGTGAAAACGTAGCTCGTGGAGCAGCTGAAAATGCAATGAACGGTACTTCTCTTGTTGAACGGCTGCCTGGTGTAACGCAGGGTGCAAGTATAACTGAAACACCGGGTGAAAACGTAGCTCGTGGAGCAGCTGAAAATGCAAGGAACAGTACTTCTCTTGTTGAAGGGACCCCTGGTGTAACACAGGGTCCAAATGTAACTGAAACACCGGGTGAAAACGTAGCTCGTGGAGCAGCTGAAAATGCAAGGAACAGTACTTCTCTTGTTGAAGGGACCCCTGGTGTAATTCAGGGTGCAAGTGTAACTGAAACACCGGGTGAAAACGTAGCTCGTGGAGCCGCTGAAAAGGCAAGGAACGATGCTTCTCTTGTTGAAGGGACCCCTGGTGTAACGCAGGGTGCAAGTATAACTGAAACACCGGGTGAAAATGTAGCTCGTGGAGCCGCTGAAAAGGCAAGGAACAGTACTTCTCTTGTTGAAGGGACCCCTGGTGTAACACAGGGTGCAAGTATAACTGAAACACCGGGTGAAAACGTAGCTCGGGGAGCAGCTGAAAATGCAAGGAACAGTACTTCTCTTGTTGAAGGGACACCTGGTGTAACGCAGGGTGCAAGTATAACTGAAACACCGGGTGAAAACGTAGCTCGTGGAGCAGCTGAAAAGGTAAAGAACGAGGTTTCTTTAAATTTATCATTAATTTCCCCAATGCTACAAAATTATTCACTGCTAGAAAATTATTCAGGTTCTTCTTTACTAGCATCATTAGCTAGTATAATACCAACTTATTATAAACCAGTTATTAATCCAATATTCCCATATGCGTCAGTAACTGTACCATTTACTTTTCTCGGTATAAATAAATCATCGGGACAAATTATTGGTTCAAATACACTAACAAATTCATCGAGTTCGTGGAAGAAATATGATAACACAGCCGTTTCACCAACAGACACGATTGGTCAGACTGAAATACCATATTCCCAATTTACACAACTACAAAATGGACGATGGGTGTATATAAATTCAAATACTCATACTCTTTACTCTGCAAGTACAATGACAAATTCAAATGTAAGTGTACCTTGGTCTGGAATTACTACACCTGATATCAAATTTCAACAAATATTACAATTACAAGATGGTTCATTTGCTGCTATATCATTTAATTCATACCAAATTATATTAGCAAAAATGATGGATGGAAATTCAGTTATGTATAACAATCGGTGGATAAGGTCTGATAGAGCACCTGGGTTATTAAATGTTGATAATATTAAATTAAACGCACTTAATGATAAACCTGATGGAGATATACAATTTAATAATATTCTACAATTACAAAATGGTATATTTGCAGCTATAAATAAATCTTCAAACCAGATTATAATATCAAGTACTTTAGTAAACTATTACAGAACATGGTTCAGAGCAGATGGTACCTCTTTATCAGGTCCAGCTGATACTGGTAATGGAGATATCCAATTTTCTCAGATTACTCAATTACAAAATGGTTTATTTGCTGCTCTGGAATATAAATCAAATCAAGTTTATATAACAAACGTATTGACAAATAATAGTTTAACGTGGACTAAGGTAAATACAGGTGATTTACAGTTTTCCCAGATACTCCAATCACCAAAAATCCCCTCTTCAGCGATAGTAAATTATCCTTGGTATATAATAGTTTATAATTATACAAATATAACTTCTACAAATTCTGTATTACCAACATACTTTTCAGATGAATACAACAATTTGCAAATATTTCCAGCTGGAGCTGGAACTTCTACAACCCCAAACATAACTGGTAAGGTTAGAAGTGAAGCTTCATTAAACACGTTTCCCGGAACTTCGGTAAAACTTAACTATTATGTAAATAACAGTACAGGAACAAATACTTATGAAAATGCAAATCTTAGACAAACTAATACTATAGATATATCATATTGTATGAATCCTCCTGGTTTTCTTGCTAGTTTTGGAACTATTATTATATACGTTAGAAATGATAGTTCAGGTAATATTTTTCTTTCTAATGATTCAACTTCTTTTCCCACTAAAGATGTAACTGTAACTGAAACACCGGGTGAAAACGTAGCTCGTGGAGCAGCTGAAAAGGCAATGAACGGTACTTCTCTTGTTGAACGGACCCCTGGTGTAATTCAGGGTGCAAGTGTAACTGAAACACCTGGTGAAAACGTAGCTCGGGGAGCAGCTGAAA
>Ga0209188_1001601_pt1 | contig 17805 bp, 17 predicted proteins | sample C_130625_EF_Meta_FD_187307 | JGI IMG/M metagenome (GOLD analysis project Ga0209188, IMG submission 187307) | Freshwater microbial communities from Lake Croche, Canada to study carbon cycling - C_130625_EF_MetaG (SPAdes) (version 2) | ecosystem: Environmental > Aquatic > Freshwater > Lake... | reverse complement strand
TCAAATATATGACATAAAGTCTCTTCAGCATCAGAAATGAGTTCAAAAGGTAACTCATACTTTGATTTAAAGCTTTCATGTGATTTCAAAGAATCTCTTGAAACCCCTATGATCAATGTATTTGCTTTTGTGAATGCATCAATAGTGTCACGAAAATTGCCTGCTTCGATAGTACAACCTGGCGTTGCATCTTTTGGGTAAAAATACAAAACGACATTTTTTCCCTCGCAAGAGGAAGGACTAAAAGTTAACCCAGAAGTGGCCGGCAGAGAGCACGCTGGAAATGTATCACCAATTTTTATGGACATTCTTTATCTCCTAAATTAACAATAAAGCATCTTATTGTATGACGAATTCGTTACTATTTCTTGTTTTCATGAGTTAGGCATCATCATGAGCTCGCCACTGCGGTTCGCAATCTGATCAAAATACAGCGGTAGAGTAATCAAGTGTTTCGTTTGGCCTGTTGCAGCCCATGAAGCATGTAAGGTTCGCATGTCGACACATTGATGTCCTTGGGCGATCCACCCTTTGACAAGTTGTATAAAAAACGGCAAAAGTTTTTGACCTTCTAGCTCAGCATGCAGAGTAAAGACTTGATCATTCGGATTTTCAGCGGTTAACTTTAATAAATAATTTACCGCATCTTGAGCGTTCATACCATTTACGCCGAGTAATTCATCAAAGGTTGGGAGTGTTGTTGGATATTGAATATGTTGTGAAGGACCTTCACTGAACTGAATGCGATATGGAACAAGATTGATGGGTGCGCGACCATCAGAGGAATAGGGCATCTGCCACTCATCTAATTGTTGGAGTGCCTCTAGATTCATTTGCCATCCAGCAGCGCCATGTGTTTTGGGAGGTTGATCAAAGATATCTACAAATCGATCAAATGATTGTTTCATTTGTGAAAGAGTCCACGCTTGATCTGCATAGCGCACTTGATCATGCCAGACAATATGATCCCATGTATGTATACCGACTTCGAAACCATCCTTAGCAACTGCTTGCATAATATGTTTTGCTTTTACACCAATATCTGGAGCTGGCAAAAGTACACCATAGCTGAGGGTTTTTAATCCGTAGTGTTCAACAACTGAAGTACGAGACACTTTTTTAAAAAAGCCAGGTCGAAAAATTCGTTTGAGTGCCCAACCCGTATGGTCAGGGCCTAAACTAAATAAGAAAGTAGCTGGGGCACCAATGTTAAGTAATTGTTGTTGAAGACCAGGAACACCCTCGAGAGTTCCTCTGAGAGTATCGACATCAACTTTAAGGGCAATGCTTCCCACAATTAGTGATCAACTAACCGACGTGCTTTTACTACATCATAACGATAAGCTTCAAAAATATGTTCTAAAGCTTGAGACATTGTTGTACTTGGTTTCCAACCTAGTTCTTGCATGGTGTTATCGATTTTAGGCACACGGTTTTGAACATCTTGATAACCAGTTCCATAATACTGAGCAGAGGTAGTTTCTTGAATGATAACTTGCTTTGCTGAGGCTTGATATTCAGGAATGCGATTAGCGATATCCATCATCATATGAGCCAACTCTTTGACTGAGTGGTTATTCTGAGGATTACCAATGTTATAAATTTTGCCATTCGCAATATCATTTTTATTCTCAATAATTAAACTCAGCGCATCAATGCCATCATCGATATAGGTGAAGGCTCTTTTTTGAGCTCCACCATCAACTAAATTAATTGGCTCTCCTCGAGCAATATGTCCTAAGAATTGTGTTACAACTCTCGAGGAGCCTTCTTTCGAAGTGTAGATACTATCTAGGCCTGGACCGATCCAATTAAACGGTCTAAATAATGTAAATCGAAGTCCTTCCATGCCATAACCCCAAATGACGCGATCCATCAACTGTTTTGCGCAGGCATAAATCCAGCGTGGTTTGTTGATTGGTCCGTATACAAGAGGTGACGCTGCAGGATCGAACTCTGCATCTGGGCTCATCCCATAGACTTCCGATGTGGAAGGAAACACCAAATGTTTTCCGTATTTATGAGCAGAGCGAACGATAGGTAAATTAGCCTCAAAATCAAGTTCAAAAACTTTTAATGGTTCTTTGACGTAGGTTGCAGGAGTAGCAATTGCAACCAAAGGCAAAATCACATCACATTTACGAATGTGGTATTCGACCCATTCTTTATTGATCGTAATATCACCCTCGAAGAAGTGCATTTTGGGATGGTTAGCCAAATCGCCTAAACGATCATTTTGCATATCCATGCCATAAACATCCCAATCGGTTGTTTCAAGAATGCGCTTAGAAAGATGGTGTCCGATAAAGCCGTTTACGCCTAAGATTAGAACCTTTTTGCTCATAAGTGAATTCCGTTGGTAAATAAGTTCTATTTTAAACTTTTGTTGTGCTTAAAAGAATTTGTTGAAGATCTGCGGGTGAAACCTCTTGATCATTACAGATTAATTGAATCACAAGGATGGCACGATCATCCCCACAAAAACCATAGATTCGATTATCGACGACTTGTAGACCAAGTGATGGATTGTTTTGGCGAAACGGAGGGCTAGCCAGCATCGCTTGATGAATGACGTATTTGTTATTCGCTATTTCCGTAAAAGCTCCAGGATAGGGGGGTGCCACTGCACGAAAGAGGTTATAGACTTCTTGCGCATTTTTTTGCCAATCGATCCGGCCATCCTCTGGTTTGCGAGCGCCAAAATAGCTACCTTCTTGCAAGCGGTTGGGGCGTCTAGAAAACTCACCAGTCAATAAGTCAGGTATTACCTCTTCTAAAGCGGTTTTTGCAACAATAGCTACTTTATTAAATACCTCATAGGCAGTTTCATCCGGAAGTATAGGAATGGCTTTTTGATGCACAATGTCTCCGGCATCTGGTTTTGCTTCCATGATGTGTAAAGTGGCTCCTGTTTTAGTTTCGCCGTGAAGTACTGCCCAATTTATTGGGACTCGTCCTCTGTATTTCGGAAGTAAAGAGCCGTGCATATTTAATGCAGCAACTTTGGCAATTTCTAAAATCTGTTGCGGAATCATGTGCCGATAGTAAAAAGAAAATAAATAATCTGGTTGGTAGGATTGCAGTTGCTCAATCAATTCAGAATCATTTAAGTCACTTGGGGTGATAAAGGGAATGTTTCTTTTAAGACATAATTCACGTACTGACCGAAACCATATATTTTCAGTTGGTGAGTCTTCATGGGTAATCACTAAAGGTACCTCAAAGCCATGATCCAAGAGAGTACTGAGACACTCAAAGCCTACAGTATGGTAAGCGAAGACAAGCGCTTTATTCTTGCTCATCCTGTTCCAATACTCCCATGACTACATAACGAGGACGTTTACGAACTTGTTGGTAGATACGACCTACGTATTCTCCAAGTAATCCAAGTCCAAAAAGGAGGACTCCCATCAGGAAAAAATTTAACGCAAACAAAGTAAATACACCCTCTACCTCAGCGCCAATAATAAATCTTCGAATCATAAGATAGATAAATAATGTTGCAGATCCTAGCGCTAAAAAAAAGCCAATTAACGAAAAAGCTTGTAATGGCAGTACAGAAAAACCTGTAACTAAATCGAAGTTGAGACGAATCAGTTGATAAAGCGAGTATTTTGACTCCCCAGCAAAACGTTCCTCATGATTAATATTAATTTCTATTGGGTTGCTTGCATAAGTGAAACCTAGCGCAGGAATAAAAGTATTTAACTCTTTACTTTTTTTCATGAGATCAACGATACGGCGGTTATAGCCACGCATCATACAACCTTGATCGGTGATGGTGATTTTTGTAATTCGATCACGTAATTGATTCATTGCTTTTGATGCGTATCTTCTAAAACGTGAATCTTTTCGAGCAACTCGAATCGTTCCAACGTAGTCGTGTCCCTCTAATAGGTGTTGAACAATCCGATGGATTTCTTCGGGAGGATTTTGCAAATCAGCATCTAAGGTAATCACAAAATCACCCTTAGAGTAACTAAATCCAGCCATGATAGCCATATGTTGGCCAAAGTTGCCGTTGAAGAGAACTACCCGTGTTGTATCTGGGCGTTTTTCAAATTGTGCGGCGAGTTTTGCGGCGGACTGATCACGACTTCCATCATTGACGAAGACCACCTCATAACGAACTGAAAGATCCACCACGAGTTTATCAAGTGTGGTGTATAGGCGTAAAAATAACTGCTCCAAGCCATCTTCCTCGTTATACACAGGTATCACAATCGAAACCAATGGATTAGATGGGATTTGAGGAGTTAGTTGTAGTAAAGAGTCAGAAATGGTCTGCATTCTTCGATTTTATGTCGGTTTTTTGAAAAAGGGAAAAAACTCAAATTTTTTGTAGGACAAGTTGCACAGCATGCACCACTCGCTCCACATCGAAAGTTGTCATTAAAGGGAATAGGGGTAAAGTCAAGATGGCAGAGCCTACCCGTTGCGCAACAGGAGTTTGGGTCGAGCTATATCCCAATTCTCTGTAAAGCTTAAAGTCACTAATAAGTGGGTAGTGAACACCAGTCCCAATATTCATATCTTTGAGTTTTTGCATCACTGTGGCGCGATTCATACCTAATAGATTGAGTTTTTCAATGGGTAAAACTACTTGAAACATGTGCCAGTTGGAGTGTAAAAAGTCTTCCAGCGGAAGTTCTAAGCCTTGCTCAATAAGACTTGTCTTCTTAAAGCACGTAAAGTAGTGCTGAGCTAATGTTTGTCGTTGTCTTATGAGGTCAGGCAATTGTTTTAGTTGATGAATACCAATGACGGCATTCACGTCGGTTAAGTTGTGTTTACCACCTAAAACATCCACTTCCATTCCGTCAAGACCAGTCCTAGTTACTCCCTGAATTCGTAATTTTTGCGCAAGAATAGCTTCCGTTTCATTATTCATGACCAGGCATCCACCCTCAATCGTAGTCAGGTTTTTATTTGCCTGAAAACTAAAACTGACGAGATCAGACGGAAGATTATCAGCGCCACCAATGGGCTCACCAAGCCAAGAAGAACCTAATGCTTGCGCAGCATCTTCTATTACACGGAGTTTGTACTGATGAGCGATTTGATAAAGACGCACAATATCCACCGGTAGCCCAGACAGATAGACCGGCATGATTGCTTTTGTTTGAGGAGTAATGGCGGCTTCGATCAGTTCCAGATTAATGTTACGCGTTTGTGGGTCAATATCTACAAATACCGGTTTTGCACCAACGGCTAAGATAACATTCGAAGTTGAAACCCAGGACATGGGGGTCGTAATGACTTCATCCCCAGGGCCGATATTTGCAATACGTAGTGCAATTTCCATCGTCGCACTGCCGTTTGCAAAACAGCGTACCGTTCTACCACCAAAATAATCGGATAATAATTTTTCAAACTCAAGACATTTAGGGCCATTGGTAATCCACCCAGAGCGCAGAACATCACCGACTGCAGCAATGGTTGCTTCATCAATTGTTGGTTTGGTAAACGGTAGGAATTGGGAATGAGAGTGGTTCATAAAGTAGGATTTTAAGAGCGTGCCAAAATATATACGCCAAGTAAAATAATACCAATAGCAACGAGTCTTTGAGGAGTCAATGCCTCACCAAAAAGAAAATATGCCGCAATTGCATTGACAACGTAGCCCAAAGATAATAGGGGATATGCAATGGATACATCGACTCGAGATAAACCTGCAATCCAAGTAATCACGGATAAACCGTATAGGCATAAGCCAGCAATAATAGGTAAGTTGGTTGCCAGATGACCAAGAGTTGGTATTAAGGTACTGGGAGCCAGTGAAACCTCGCCCAAACGAAGAGTTCCTGCTTTAAGGAGTAATTGTGCGCAAGCATTTAATAAAATGCCGGCAAATAGATAAGAAAACGTTGTTAAATTCATCGCTTATTTGTTAATTGGTTTACCTATTATGATGCGTAAATGATCTTCAGCAACAACTTCCATTGGGAATTTCTTTTGCAGGAGTTCTTGATATACATGCGGAGTCATTAACGCAAATTCTTTTTTATTTGGGTTGGCGATCCAAAGTGCCATCCATTCTTCTAGAGTGGGTATCCATTTTTCAGGTTCTTGAGAAATTCCAAACGCAAGTTCATCTTTGAACTCAACCATGATTAAAGGATGTTCTAGATAAAATGGCACAGTATGATCGAGCATTCTGACACCGTATAAAGCATCACTTGGTTGTATTAAAGGTTTAGCTTTTTGCGCCAGATCAAAGCCTGACAATAAACGCCCAACTGACTCATGCCCTGTTCCTGCGGTTAAAGCAACTAGAATCATCGTACTTGAGAATATCAATATACTTTTTATGGCATTTTGGCGATAGATCCACGCCAAAAGACAACCGACTAAACCAATGCCGAGGGATATTCCAACAAATTTTGCATACATGGCGTATCCCTTTGCCTCATAAACCTCACCAGTTAAAGCAATTTTAGGTACAAAGAAAAGTCCAATCAAAAATATAAGTCCAAAAAGTATTAACTGTACTATCCAGATCTTCATACCAACAGGGTTTAATTGATGTTTGTTTTCTAGAAGTAACCAAATTGAATAACCTATCAAGATCGCTAATGCGGGAATAACAGGAAAGATGTAACCGGGCAGCTTTGAGTGGGATAAGCTAAAAAAAACAGTAATGCACACGACCCAAGCTAAGCATAACCAAAGTGGCTTAAATGAGTTTGATTGATCTTGTCGGCTCTTAAAACCAATTAGAAGGGCACGAGGAAGATGCAGTAACCAGGGAATAATGCCAACTAATAGGAGTGGAATAAAAAAGAACCATGGAGCGCTTCTTTGATGTTCATTTGTTGTAAAACGCTCAAAATGCTCATGAATAAAGAAAAAATTAAGAAAGCTAGAGTGTTGTTGACTAATCAAAACAAACCACGGCGTTGTGATAAGAAAGAAAAGGAAAATACCCCAAAGCCAATGCATCCGTCTCCAAGAGTGCCAATCTCTTCCAGTGATGGAGTACACAATTAAAACGAAGCCTGGTAAGACAATGCCAATTAAGCCCTTGGATAAAACTGACAGAGCCATCATAGCCCAGCAGGTTAACATCCAATTTTTTTCTTCGCTAGACTCTTCGGGAGCATGCAAGGCAAGAATTAGAGAACACAGTGCTGCGGACATAAAAAATGCAATTCCCATATCGAGAGAATTAAAGTGGCCTCCAATAATCCATAGAGGAGAAGATGCAAGTACAAGAGCAGAAATCGTACCTGCCCGAATACCCCAGATTCTGTAAACAGTAAAGCCAACTAAGAGAATGCTTAAAAAAGAGGTAAGACCAGTCCACAGTCGGGCTTGCCATTCACCCAGTCCAAACAGTTGAAAAGTTAAGGCATTTGCCCACATTTGTAATGGGGGCTTTTCAAAGTAAAGGTAACCGTTATAGCGAGGCACAATCCAATTACCGCTTACTAGTATTTCTCGGGCAATTTCAGCATAACGACCCTCATCTGAAGGTATCAGGTGACGCCAACCTAAAGGGCCTAACCAAATAACCGCTAGTAACGAGATCCAAACGAGATGACTGATTCCCCAATTTTTATTAGATAAAAAGGATGCATTTTTTTTGAAGTTTTGAATAATCATTACTTTTCGATTAAAAATGCGCCCAAAACAAGGCGTCCTTCACTCATGAGGATGTTATAAGTTCTGCAAGCCGCTTGTGTGTCCATCGTTTCAAAGCCGATTTTTGCTTGAATAAGCTCTTGGAGAATGGCCGGTTGTGGAAAACGCAAACGATGACCACTGCCAAAAATCACGAGGGCAGGTTTTTTGTCAAGAATAGGACTAAAGTCTGACTTATCTAGATCGGTGAATTGATGGACATTCCAATCCAAAATTTCACCTTCTGGCATCACTATGATGGAGTTTTCAAAGCGCTGCTCATTGATTTCAATATATTGGGAATCGTATCGAGTAACGGTATTAAGAGACTGTTTTGGGTCTGGTTGTAGTTTCACGGCGTAGGCTCTGTCATAATATAGTCATTATAGCTAGCGTTAATGAAGCTAGAAAACTTAAATCTTAAATTATTGTGAAAACATTTTTAAAATCTGACAAATTAAATAATGTCTGCTATGACATTCGTGGACCAGTTTTGGAACTTGCTTCTCGTATGGAAGAAGAGGGGCAAAAGATTATCAAGCTGAATATTGGTAATGTTGGAGTATTTGGTTTTGATCCCCCAGAAGAAATTCAGCAAGATATGATTAGGAATTTGGTTAATTCCGCAGCTTACTCAGATTCAAAAGGAATCTTTACTGCTCGGAAAGCCATCATGCATTATTCCCAGGAAAAAAATATCAAAGGAGTCACTATAGATGATATTTACACTGGAAATGGTGTATCCGAATTAATCGTTTTAGCAATGAATGCCCTACTTAATAATGGGGATGAGGTATTGGTGCCAGCCCCGGATTATCCTTTATGGACTGCCGCGGTTAGTTTGTCTGGTGGAACACCAATTCATTACTTATGTGATGAAGAGAACAACTGGGCGCCAAATATCGACGATATGAGAGCTAAGATTACCGCTAATACGAAGGGTATTGTTGTGATTAATCCTAACAATCCCACAGGGGCTATTTACAGCGATCAATCTTTGAAAGCAATAGTTTCCCTTGCGGAAGAATTTGGCCTGATTATTTTTGCCGACGAAATATACGATAAAACATTGTATGAAGGTAAAACACATACCTCGATTGCATCTTTATCAGAAGATGTGTTGATGATTACATTTAATGGCTTATCAAAAAATTATCGTTCTTGTGGTTATCGCGCGGGATGGATGATTGTCTCAGGCAATAAAGAGTCTGCCAAGGACTATATTGAAGGTCTTAATATGTTATCTTCCATGCGATTGTGCTCGAATGTTCCTGGCCAATGGGCAATTCAGACTGCCCTAGGTGGCTATCAAAGTATTGATGAGTTAGTTGCTGAAGGCGGACGTTTGCGACGTCAGCGAGACCTTGCCTTTGATTTAATCACAAAAATTCCAGGTGTGACATGCGTAAAGCCCGATGCGGCTCTATATTTGTTCCCTAAGTTAGATCCACAGATGTACCCTATTGAAAATGATCAAGAATTTATTGCAGAATTTTTAAAGGAAGAGAAAGTTCTTTTAGTGCAAGGATCCGGCTTTAACTGGCCTCATCCAGATCATTTTCGTTTAGTATTTTTACCCAATGAAGATGTGTTACGTGAAGCGATTGCCCGTTTGGCCAAATTTTTGGCTCGTTACAGTGCACGGATGGGTACTAACTCCCTTAAAATAGCTGGGTAATAATTTTTTTCAAATATGTATCTCCTATGGTTAATGAAATGAAACCTTTACAAGTTGGTTTATTAGGCGCTGGCACGGTTGGTGGCGGTGTATTTTCTGTTTTACAACGTAATCATACGGAAATCGAGCGTCGGGCTGGAAGAGATATTCAGATCAAGATGGTGGCTGATATCAACACTGCTCGTGCAGAAGAAATTGTTCAGGGGCGCGCGCTAATCGTCAGCGATGCTTATCAAGTGATAAAAGATCCGGAAATTGATGTAGTGATTGAATTAATTGGTGGATATGGCATTGCAAAAGAACTAGTCATGGCAGCAATTGCACATGGTAAGCATGTAGTAACAGCGAACAAAGCCTTGATTGCAGTTCATGGCAATGAGATTTTTGCTGCAGCAAAAGAAAAAGGTGTGATTGTCGCTTTTGAAGCCGCGGTTGCTGGTGGCATACCGATTATTAAAGCGTTAAGAGAAGGTTTAACTGCAAACCGAATCGAATGGATTGCCGGCATTATTAATGGCACTACTAATTTTATTCTTTCAGAAATGAGAGATAAAGGATCTTCTTTTGATGATGTCTTAAAAGAAGCTCAACGTCTTGGTTATGCAGAGGCTGATCCCACATTTGATATTGAAGGAATTGATGCAGCTCATAAAGCGTCGATTATGAGTGCAATTGCATTTGGTGTACCTGTGCAATTTGATAAGGCTCATGTTGAGGGGATTACTAAATTAGAGCCGATTGATATTCAATACGCTGAGCAATTAGGGTATCGCATTAAATTATTAGGTATTACGAAAAAAACATCACATGGTATTGAGTTGCGTGTCCATCCAACACTCATTCCATCTAAAAGACTCATCGCTAGTGTTGAAGGCGCCATGAACGCTGTTCAGGTTCAAGGAGATGCAGTTGGGACAACCCTATATTACGGTAAGGGCGCTGGGTCTGAAGCAACTGCATCTGCGGTGATTGCAGATTTAGTTGATGTTGTTCGTTATGAATCCGTTAAGCCAAATAAGCGTGTGCCTTATCTCGCATTTCAAGAAGATAAAGTGATGCCAACTGTTGTGATGCCTATTGGAGAAATCACCACAAGTTATTATTTGCGATTAAAAGTGTCCGATGAGAAAGGCGTGCTTGCCAATATCACGAAGATTCTTGCCGATAATAATATTTCCATCGATGCTTTATTGCAAAAAGAAGCTGCGCAGGGTGAAAGTCAAACAGATCTTGTGATACTGACTCATCAAACCCAAGAAAAATATATGTTAGAAGCCATTCAGTCGATTGAACAACTCGATACTGTAAAAGGTGCCGTCACTAAAATCAGATTAGAAGAGTTAAGCTAGGACATTCATGAAATATGTATCAACGCGAGGAGGTTCTGAAGAACTTTCCTTTTTGGAAATTTTGCTGGCAGGTTTGGCTCCTGATGGTGGCTTGTATATGCCAAAGTCTTATCCACAGATTTCGAAAGAGACTTTAGATTCTTGGCGAAAACTGAGCTATGCAGATTTAGCATTTGAAGTATTGAGATTATTTTCAGATGATATTCCTGAAGAGGACTTGCGCCAGATAGTGCGTAAAACGTATACCGCTCAGGTCTACTGTAATGGTCGTGCAGATGATGATCCAAGTCAAATTACACCGATTCATTGGTTGGGTGAAGAAGCTGGGACGCAAATTGGTTTGTTAAGCTTGTCCAACGGCCCAACTTTGGCATTTAAAGATATGGCGATGCAATTGCTCGGCAATCTTTTTGAATATGCTTTAGCGAAAGAGGGGCGAGAATTAAATATTTTAGGCGCCACTTCAGGTGATACTGGTAGTGCTGCTGAATATGCAATGCGTGGCAAAAAAGGTATTCGAGTATTTATGCTCTCTCCAGCTGGAAAAATGAGTGCATTTCAATGTGCGCAAATGTATTCTTTACAAGATCCCAATATTTTTAATATTGCAATCCAGGGGGTTTTTGATGATGCTCAAGATATTGTTAAAGCCGTTAGTAACGACTTAGAATTCAAATCAAAACATAAGATTGGTACTGTCAACTCCATTAATTGGGCAAGGGTTGTTGCGCAAGTTGTTTATTACTTTGCAGGATACTTAAGAGCGACCCAAGATAGTTCAGAGAAAGTATCATTTTGTGTGCCTTCGGGTAATTTTGGTAATGTGTGTGCTGGTCATATTGCACGAATGATGGGATTGCCCATACATCAATTAGTAGTTGCCACCAATGAAAATGATGTTCTAGATGAGTTTTTTAAAACAGGTCATTACCGTGCTAGAAAATCTGCTGAAACCTTCCACACATCTAGTCCATCCATGGATATTTCTAAGGCGAGTAATTTTGAAAGATTCGTGTTTGATTGGTTAAATCGGGATGGGTCTCTTGTCAAAGAGCTTTTTGCTCAAGTGGAAAAACAAGGCGGATTTGATTACTCACAACATCCAGCGCGAGACAAGATTGAGCAATTTGGCTTTGTGTCTGGTAGAAGTACCCATACCAATCGTATCGAAACGATTCAACAAGTATCTCGTAAATATGGTGTTGTGATTGATACACACACAGCCGATGGTGTTCAGGTTGCTAGAAACTATTTACAACCAGGTATCAAGATGTTAGTTTTAGAGACGGCGTTACCAGTGAAGTTTTCTGAAACCATTGAGACTGCTTTAGGTTATTTGCCAGATCGTCCAGATGCATTTGTCGGTATCGAAAATTTACCCCAACGCTTATTCACCATACCGCCCCAAGTGAGTCTGATTCAAGAATTTATTGTTAAGAACACCTAATGAGTATGAAAACCGCAGCTCAGGCATTAGAAATATTGCTCTCACAAGCAAAGGTGATTCAACATTCTCAAACAGTTGTCCTTCAAGAAGCTTTAGGCAGAATTCTTGCAAAAGATGTGATAAGTACAGTGAATGTACCCCCGATGGATAATACCCAAATGGATGGTTACGTCTTACGTGCAGAGGATGTTACTGAATCAGGCACAATCCTGCCGGTGACGCAACGGATACCTGCTGGCCATCTAGGTAAAACTTTAGAGCCAAATACTGCTGCAAGAATTTTTACAGGGGCGTCTATTCCGGATGGAGCCACTGCCGTAGTCATGCAAGAAGATTGTGAAGTTATTGGGGTACAGGATGCCTCTGGACTCAACTACCAGATCAAAGTAAACCACGTTCCTAAAGTAGGGGAGTGGATTCGTGAAAAAGGTGAAGATATTCGTGAAAACAGCGTTATTCTTCACGCTGGAACGTATTTGCGCCCTCAAGAACTTGGAGTTGCGGCATCCTCTGGGATGACTCATTTGGAAGTTAAGCAGCGAGTGAAAGTAGCATTATTTTTTACCGGAGATGAGCTCACATTACCTGGTCAGCCACTAAAGCCAGGTGGTATTTATAATTCAAATCGAGATACCCTCATTGCTTGTGTAAAGGCATTGGGCTGTGACTTCACAGATTTCGGGATTGTGCCAGACACGTTAGAAGCTACCAGAAAAACCTTGCGAGCAGCAGCTGAGCATCATGACTTAATTGTGACCTCAGGTGGCGTATCTGTCGGTGAAGAAGATCATATTAAACCCGCGGTGCAAGCTGAGGGTCAATTAGATATGTGGCAAATTGCCATTAAGCCCGGAAAGCCATTGGCCTTTGGGACGATTAAACGCGATCAGGCAGATCCATCTTGGTTTATGGGCTTACCAGGCAATCCAGTTTCTAGTTTCGTTACATTCCTATTATTTGTGAAGCCATTTATTCGCGTACTTCAAGGCGCGCAAGCTAAAGATGAGACTCGTTATGAATTAGAGGCTGATTTTGATTGGGTTAAGCCAGATAAAAGAAATGAGTTTTTGCGAGTAAAAATAAATTCCTTGGGAAAACTCGAGTTATATCCAAATCAAAGTTCAGGTGTTTTAACCAGTGCCGTATGGGCTGATGGACTAGCGGATGTACCTGCTGGTCAAGCGATACGAAAAGGTGATAAGGTAAGCTTTATTCCTTTTTCGCAACTCTTGGGGTACTAAGTCATGAAAATCTCAATACGTTTTTTTGCCTCTCTTAAAGAAGCTTTAAAAACTGATTTGATAAAAGAAGACTTGCCTCATGAAATTATTACTGTTGGTGATTTAAGAGTGTACTTATCAAAAAGAGATGCTGTGTGGGCAGAGTCTCTAGCGCCTCATAAAAATATTCGAGCAGCCCAAAACTTAGAGATGGTTACGATGGACGAACCTATTCAAGAGGGTGCTGAAATTGCTTTTTTTCCACCGGTAACAGGGGGTTAAATGAAAATTGCGATTCAGGCCGAGGACTTTGATGTTTCTACTGAATTAGAACTGCTTCGTAAAGGAATCCCCAGCATCGGAGGGATTAACCTTTTTGTAGGAACTGTACGTGATTCCCACCTGGGCGATCAAGTAGCTGCGATGGAACTCGAGCATTATCCCGGCATGACCGAAAAGTGTTTGCAAGATATATTAGAACAAGCCAAAAATCGTTGGGATGTTTTAAACGCAACGATTATTCATCGCGTTGGTAAGCTACTCCCGATGGATCAAATTGTCTTAGTTGCGGTTGCCAGTACACATCGAAGCGATGCATATGCCGCTTGTGAATTTATGATGGATTATTTAAAAACATCCGCACCCTTTTGGAAGAAAGAGCATACACCTGAAGGTTCAAGGTGGGTTGATGCAAGAACAAGTGACGAAGAACGATTAAAAAAATGGCAACAATAATTAAGGAAGGAAGAAGAGTTTTTTTGTTGCATTGTGCAAGTCTTCCCCTTATAGGATGCAGTATTCATCCTTTACCAGCTGTAAAAACGTTTGCCACATTGCAACCAAATCCTTTGAATATACGACAAGCTAAAGTTGGTCAGTCTTGGAAATATTTAAAGATTAATCAATTCAACTCTGAGCCAGTTGAATTAATTGATGAACAGATTAGTTCTGTTGAAAATGGACAAATAACCCTAACTCGACAAGGTCAAAAAAGTCAAAACTTAGGAAATGAGATTCAATTTCCTTTGGGGCAGATTTTGACAGACTCAGATTGGGATTACAACCAAACCTATCATCCAGTAATACCTATCTATCTTGATCTTAATCAAATTAACTTAGTTGCAACGATTCAAACATCTTATCAAGTAGGAAACTCCTCCTATCGTTTACCCATGGCTGTAACAATTCGTCAACTCGGATGGGAGAGTATTACGATTCCCAGTGGGACTTTTACTGCGATGAGAATTGAAAAAATGATTCGTTTTCAGCATAACGACTCTACAAGGTTAGATTCTATTCGTTTTGATCGATATTGGTATTCTCCAGAAATCGGTCGATGGGTTGTACGTGAGACAGATGGTAGATATTTTTATGTATCAGGACGAAGAAGAAATGATATGAGAGAAGACTTTTGGAGATATGAATTGCAATCCTGGACTAAGTAAAAGGATTCAGCTTTTAAAAAATGCTCTTTTTTTGAATCTAGGTAATTGTTTGATTTGATATTCTAATTTCAATGCCTCAGACTGACTCTCTACAGTTTTGAATTCCAGTAAAGTGACAGGCCTCCTACCCCGAGTATATTTTGCACCAAGGCCAGCATTATGACTGGCTAATCTTTTTTCTAGATCATTGGTAATACCTGTATACAAACTACCGTCTTTACACTCTAATAGGTAGATCACCCAAGATTTATCTAAAGTGTTCGCATTTTTCATGAATCTATTTTAGTCGGGCTCTTGAAATGTTCAGTTTTGGACGTATCTATAGGGTATGAATTTATTCTTTATGAATGGAGCATCCTATGAGAATTGAAAAATTAACTACAAAATTTCAAGAAGCATTAGCTGAAGGTCAAAGCTTAGCTGTCAGCGCTGATAATCAATTTATTGAGCCGGAACATATATTACTAGCTCTTTTAAAAGATAAAGAGGGGTCTGCTCGAAGTTTATTAACCAGGGCAGGCGTCAATATTTCTGCTTTAGAAAAAAGTATTGAGACTATCGCGCAAAAGTTACCTCAGGTTGAGGGATCCGGCGATGTTCAAGTGGGCCGAAATCTGGGGGCCTGGTTAAATCTGACGGAAAAAGAGGCTAACAAACGTGGGGATCAGTTTGTTGCCGTTGAATTATTTTTATTAGTATTGGCCGATGATAAGGGTGATCTAGGTAAGGCAGCTAAGGCAGCGGGATTGTCGCGTAAAAGTTTAGAGGCAACCATTGACGCAGTTCGAGGAGGTCAGTCTGTAAATAGTAATGATGCAGAAAGTCAACGAGAAGCTCTCAAAAAATATACAGTCGATTTAACTGAACGTGCACGCATGGGAAAACTAGATCCAGTGATTGGTCGCGATGATGAAATTCGTCGTGCCATTCAAATTTTAATGCGTCGTACAAAAAATAATCCCGTGTTAATTGGTGAGCCAGGAGTTGGAAAAACAGCCATCGTAGAAGGTCTTGCACAGCGGATTGTGAATGGTGAAGTTCCAGAGTCACTCAAGAATAAACGTGTATTAGTTCTCGATATGGCTTTACTCTTAGCTGGCGCAAAATTTCGTGGTGAATTTGAAGAGCGCTTAAAAGCCGTCTTATCTGATATTGCCAAAGATGAAGGTCAAACGATTGTTTTTATCGATGAAATCCATACGATGGTAGGTGCAGGTAAAACTGAGGGATCCATGGATGCTGGCAATATGCTCAAGCCTGCACTTGCAAGAGGTGAATTACATTGTATTGGTGCAACCACTTTAGATGAATATCGTAAATACATTGAAAAAGATGCCGCATTAGAAAGACGTTTTCAAAAGGTTCTTGTTGATGAGCCTAGTGTTGAGGCAACTATTGCGATTTTACGTGGCCTACAAGAACGATATGAGTTACATCATGGAGTAGAGATCACTGATCCAGCGATTGTGGCTGCGGCAGAGCTTTCTCATCGTTACATTACTGATCGCTTTTTGCCAGACAAAGCCATTGATTTAATTGATGAAGCGGCTTCAAGAATTAAGATGGAAATTGATTCCAAGCCTGAAGTGATGGATAAGTTGGAGCGTCGTATTATTCAATTAAAAATTGAACGTGAAGCAGTCAAAAAAGAAAAAGATGAAGCATCAATTAAGCGTTTTGGATTGATTGAAGAGGAAATTACTCGCTTAGGAAAAGAGCTTGCAGACCTTGAAGAAATTTGGAAGTCAGAAAAAGGTGCTGCGCAAGGAACCGCCCATATTAAAGAAGAAATTGATCGAGTACGAGCAGATATTGTGAAATTACAACGCGAAGGTAAGCTCGATAAAGTGGCAGAGTTGCAATATGGCAAATTACCAGAGTTAGAGGGTAAGTTAAAGAGTGCTGCCTCCGCTGAAGAAATTCCAGGAGTAAAGAAAAATAAACTCTTAAGAACTCAAGTGGGTGCGGAAGAAATTGCAGAAGTAGTTTCTCGAGCAACCGGGATTCCTGTTTCGAAAATGATGCAGGGAGAGAGAGATAAGTTGCTTAGTATGGAAGAAAAGTTGCATGACAGAGTTGTGGGGCAAGATGATGCAATTGCTGCTGTAGCTAATGCTATTCGAAGGTCTAGGGCAGGTTTATCAGATGAAGGAAGACCTTATGGTTCATTCTTATTTTTAGGTCCGACAGGTGTTGGTAAAACAGAACTTTGTAAAGCTTTAGCCTCCTTTTTGTTTGATAGCGATGAGCATATGATCCGCATTGATATGAGTGAGTTTATGGAAAAGCATAGTGTTTCAAGACTCATTGGAGCCCCTCCAGGCTATGTGGGCTATGAAGAGGGCGGCTATTTAACTGAGCTGGTCAGACGCAAACCATATAGTGTGATTTTGTTAGATGAGATCGAGAAGGCTCATCCTGATGTATTCAATGTCCTGCTGCAAGTCTTGGATGATGGTCGTATGACCGATGGTCAAGGTCGAACTGTTGATTTTAAAAATACCGTGATTGTTATGACGAGTAATCTCGGTTCACCTATTATTCAGGCGATGGTTGGTCAACCTCAGGAAGACATTCATGATGCGGTATGGAATGAAGTAAAAGATCATTTTCGTCCAGAGTTTTTAAATCGAATCGATGAAGTTGTGGTGTTCCATGCTTTGGATAAAAGTCAGATTACGTCTATTGCGAAGATTCAGTTACAACGCTTAATTGATCGTTTAGCGAAGATGGATATGCAACTTTATGTCAGTGATGCTGCGTTGATAAAAATTGCAGATGCAGGATTTGATCCGGTATTTGGAGCCAGACCTTTGAAGAGAGCCATTCAGCAATCAATAGAAAATCCGATTTCGAAATTGATTTTGGAGGGGAAATTTGGACCTAAAGACTTAATTCCGGTGGATGTTGAGAATAATGAATTTGTTTTTACTAGGAAAGTGCATTAATCGTAAAATAGGGGGATGAATTCAAATAAAAAAGATGTGGAGATTATTAGCTTAATTGGCTTAGCCCATAGCATTTCCCATTTTTTTCATTTAAT
>Ga0209188_1001599_pt1 | contig 17807 bp, 17 predicted proteins | sample C_130625_EF_Meta_FD_187307 | JGI IMG/M metagenome (GOLD analysis project Ga0209188, IMG submission 187307) | Freshwater microbial communities from Lake Croche, Canada to study carbon cycling - C_130625_EF_MetaG (SPAdes) (version 2) | ecosystem: Environmental > Aquatic > Freshwater > Lake... | reverse complement strand
ATTTGGGTCTTGCGAGCTTTGGTTTCTACCCAGAATTAGAACAATTTGCACATGAAAATGGAGTGGCCATTTTAAAACAAAAAGGTGATGTGGTTCAAGTGGATGCAGATTATTTGAAAGCATATTAATTGGTAATTTCCAAAAAAGGGGTGAGAACTTTAGCACAAGTTGTTAACCCTATTGTGTACAGAGTTTAAAAACCTATTTCTTGATAATCTAAAATACTCAGTATGTTATACAACGATAAAGAAACAAAGGAAAAAGAAGAGCGTTTTCAAGAACTCCTTGAAAAGACTAGGGAGTTTATGACCCAACATAAAGAGGAATTGGATAAACAGTTCAATATACTTCGTGAAAAACTTGATCCCATTTTGGAAAAGGAAGATAAAACGCCGGAGGAACCTGCGTTTTTAGATGAAGTCTATCCTACTATGCTAGCTATACTAAAATCGATTCAAGATATGAAGTTAATACTAGGTGAAAGTATCATGCGACAATCCAATGCCTTTTATCATGAGGTGAAAAAGCTTGCTGCTGAAGGGAATGAAGAAGCTAAAAAAATTCATGAAAATTTAAAGCCTGCGTACGAAGCAATGTTGAGTGAGCGTATGAATCTGAATTAAGAATTATACTTACAAATAATGAAACTATTTATATTCGTAAAAATTTTTGCATAATGGAAACATTAATCATTCATCCAAGTGATAGTAGCCAATCAAAGGCATTAATTAAAATTTTAAAAGCGCTCAATATTTCTTTTGAGAGAAAAAAAACAAAGGAATCTTATAATACTGATTTTGTTAAAATGATGGATAAAAGCATTGAAGAAGCAAATGAGGGTAAACTTACCAAAATTGAACTTGATGATATATGGAAATAAGGTTTACCGATACAGCCATCGATCAATTAAACAACTATAAGAAATCAATCAACAAGAAATATTAAAGAAAATACGAATACTTTTAGAAGCTATTACAATAACTCCATACCAAGGTATTGGTAAACCCGAACAACTTAAACATCAGTATAGTGGGTATTGGAGCAGAAGAATTAATAAAGAACATCGGTTGATTTATAAAATAGAAGATGCCATACTGATTGTTCAATCTGTAAAAGGGCATTACTAATTTATCAGGATAATATTATTGGTATTTATTCCAAACTAAAAACACTGCTGATCGAGATGTTATCGAAGCGCATCTCGTCCTATAGATAAAAGGGGGTTCATAATCCAATTATTCCAAGCTAGTGAGCACCTTTGGTGCTTTTCAAATAATGCAAATACTTTAATATTTTAATTTAAAAATAAAAATCATGTTATACAACGATAAAGAAACGAAGGAGCAAGAAGAGCGTTTTCAGGAACTCCTTGCAAAAACGAGGGAGTTTATGAGGAATCATCAAGATTAATTAGAGAAACAGCTCAAAATCATTCATGAAATACTTGCACCTATATTGGAATTGGAGGAAAAATCACTCGAGGATATTGCGTACTTAGAGGAAATATTACCTAAAATGCAATTTATTCAACAACAAATTCAAGATATGCAGTTGATTCTAGACGTAAGTCTATCGCGCCAATCCAATGCCTTTTATCATGAGGTAAAAAGGCTTGCTGCTGAAGGAAACGAAGAAGCTAAAAAAGTTTATGAAAATTTAAAGCCTTCTTACGAAGCAATGTTGAGTGAGAGTATGAATCCGAATTAATAAGGTAATTTATAAACTAAAAAACATATAAATCCCAAAAAATGGCTGCTAACTTTTAACGAGTTTTGCAGCCTTTTTTTGTGTGATTAACTTTTTTGTTCCAGCAATTATATTTGCAAAAATGCAAGGATATGACAGACAAAGAATTAAGAGAGATAATGGCAAAGCTAGCTGCATCACAAGTAAAGACAGAGGAGTTATTTCGCCAAACAGAAGAGCAAATGAAAAAAACTGATGAGCAGATGAAAAAAACAGATGCAAAGCTTGAACGTATGGGCATTCAGTTAGGCAATATCAACCAAAACATTGGCTATACAACTGAAGAATATTTTTATAATTCATTATTTGACAATCCAATGCTGGGTAACATTAAGTTTGATACAATCAGTAGAAGCTTGCATTGGAAGGTAAAAAAGATAGAAGAAGAATTTGATATAGTTATGTATAATGGTAACAGCGTGGCCATTATTGAATGCAAATACAAAGCTCATAAAAATGATTTGCTAAAACTAATGACTAAAAAGGTAGAAAATTTCAGAGCTATAAGCGATGATTATAAAGATTATACAATCTATTTGGGTCTTGCGAGCTTTGGTTTCTACCCAGAATTAGAACAATTTGCTCATGAAAATGGAGTGGCCATTTTAAAACAAAAAGGTGATGTGGTTCAAGTGGATGCAGATTATTTGAAAGCATATTAATTGGTAATTTCCAAAAAAGGGGTTCTAACTTTAACACAAATTGATGTTCTTATTTTGCGTAGCAGCAGAAGGCTAAGGATCAGGTACATTTTTGTCCATTACACCTTAACTTTATTTAAAAGTATATTTTAAAAAAGCGATGTGGTTTAGAATTTAAACCACATCGCTTTTTTATTTCATTTAACCCTAAAAGAACAGTTCTTTTTATGAGATATTTAAGAACTAAACCAACTCTTTGGTTAAATGTACTTTGGTCATATCGTAATATTGGTTTTGAAGTTCATGCAGATATTTAATTTGAGGATTGTGTCTTCTGTCTTCTCTGTACCACATTTCAAAGTGGCTTAAGTCATTCGAAACCGGAGTCACAATTCGGAAGGGTCCTTTTGAATACTTTGTAGAACCATCTTCATTCATTCTAGTTGTAAAATTTAGGTCTAATAAGGTATCTACAGTAAGTGGAATTGGATGCAGATGTTCGGGCTCAAACCAAAAATCTTGAACGATGGTTTGAATTTGAACCAATTTCTGATCCTTTTGAATACCAACTACTTCACCTTCCCAAAACTTTCCTTCGTACTCGGCTTGGATGTAGTTACCAATTTGAATTTCTTGTAATTTAATCATAATGGAGCAATTTAATAAAGTGAAAGTAAGTTTTATTTAACAAACAAAATACTTTTTTACAATTTTTTTTTGGCGTTCGTTTTCTCCAATGATTTTGCAATAATATGTGTTAACAATGTAATGATGTTTCTGTGTATGGTATTCCCAAATTCAATTAAAGAGCCATGAATTTGCTCGAAATCATTTATGTATAAATAAACCTAAAAACAACGTTTAATTATTAGGTATTATTCTTTGTTGGTAAGTAGAAAATCTATTAACTTATAGATGGCATTTTTTCTATGACTAAAGTTGTTTTTTTCTTCAATAGTCATTTCTGCAAATGTTTTTGTTGATCCATCGGGAATAAAAACTGGGTCATAGCCAAAACCACTTTTACCCGATTGCGTTTCAGCAATCACTCCATTACAAATACCTTCAAATAAATATTCCTTTCCATTAAGAATGAGTGAAATTACCGTTCTGAATCTAGCTTTTCTATTGGATTGATTGGATAAATTATCCATCAGTTTATCAATATTGGCTTGAAAATCTCTGTTTTCGCCTGCATATCTTGCACTTTTCACCCCTGGTTCTCCATTAAGCGCTAGAACTTCTAAGCCGGTATCTTCACTAAATACATTGCTCATAGTTAGTTGATGAATGACAGAAGACTTTTCTGTTGCATTTTCTTCTAAAGTAGCATGAGGTTCTGGAATATCAATGTTCATTCCAGCTTCTTTTAAAGTGATTATTTCAAATTTTCCTTTAGTAAGGATTCTTATTTCCGATACCTTGTTTTCGTTATTAGTAGCAAATATGAGCTTCTCCATAAATTAATTTTAAAATAGAATTTAACATTTTAATACTTTGGGGATATCAATCAACATATTCGAATTATAAGCTAAACATCCTTTTCAAGCTATTCCAAAGCTTTGTCTTTTCTGCTTTTACCAAATCGCCACTTCCAAGCATTTTGCTTAAAGAAGCTGAAACTAAAAAAGTGCAATTGTCAAAGTTTTGCACTTGGTATTCAGGCACTAAAAGTGGCAATCCAACTTGAGTGGTGCTTATATCGAATAGTAAAACAAATTTTGGCTCAGTAATATTTTTAATTGAACTAATATTTATTTCTGATTGCTGTGCAATATTGATAATTGCAACATCTGCTATTGCCAATTTACAAGCAGCCAAAATATTTATTAAAAACTCTAGCCATTCATCTCTTAAAAAAACTGCTTTATCATCATTTACAATGATTGTAATTTTTTTATTGTTTTCTCCAAAAAAACTGGGTTGTTTAATAGATTCTTTAGCTGGTTGTGTATTTCCCTTAGATGAAATAAGTTTAGTTGAATTTTTACCTTCTTCTATTGATATTACCAAACTATCGTTATATAAGTCAGCAATTATAAAATTGGGTAGCAAAACATTATTGAATGACATAAATCTAGAGTTAAAAAAAACAAACAATACGTTATAATTCGGATGATAGAAATTTTAGAAGTAAATTCCTCTCTCTTTTTAGTTTATTTGCAACAAACGTAAGAATATGGCAGTAGAATTATCAATTAATGTTACAAAAACACAAAATAGCAGATTAGGAGATGTTAGCCTTCATAACCTTCCATTTGGAAAGTTATTTACAGATCACATGTTAGTGGCAACTTACAATGAAGGGGCATGGCAATCAGTAGAAATTAAGCCTTATCAAGCATTGGAAATTGCTCCTTCATTGGCTGCAATACATTATGGTCAATCTATTTTTGAAGGAATTAAAGCTTATAAACATGAAAATGGAGCTGCATATATTTTCCGTCCTGAAGATAATTTTGAAAGATTCAATATTTCTGCTGAAAGAATGTGTATGCCCGTTGTACCGAAAGAAATTTTTATTGATGGAATGAAACAATTGTTAGCTATTGAAAAGGGATGGATTCCTACAGAAGCTGACCATTCATTATACATCCGCCCATTCATGTTTGCAACAGATGAAGTTATAGGTGTAAAACCATCTGATAGTTATTTATTCATGATAATTCTTAGTCCAACTGGTCCTTACTATTCAGCCCCCATGAAAATATTGGTGGAGGAAACTTATACAAGAGCAGCACCTGGTGGAGTAGGGTTTGCTAAAAATGCTGGCAATTATGGCGGTAGTTTGTTAGCAACTCAAGTGGCTAAAAAAGAGGGATATGATCAAGTACTCTGGACGGATGCATTTGAACATAAATGGCTACAAGAAGTGGGCACAATGAATGTTTTTTTTGTAATTAATGGCGTTGCAATAACTCCTTCACTTGAAGAAGGCACCATTTTAAAAGGAGTTACGAGAGACACAGCAATTACTGTTCTAAAAGAAATGGGAGTTATCGTGGAAGAGCGTAAAATAAATATTGATGAATTGTTGGCGGCATATAAAGCAGGAACTTTTTCAGAAGCATTTGGAACCGGAACTGCAGTTACTATTTCACTCATAAAAGAAATGAAGTATAAAGAAGAAATAATGTCCATTGATTTATCAACAATAAAAATTGCATCTGAATTGAAAACTAGATTAGACGATATTAGAACTGGAAAAAAAGTTGATAATCATGGCTGGTTGGCTGAAATTTTGTAATTAAAGAAGTAAAATATTTATAATTCTGTAATTGCTTTTATAACTTTATTTAGATTATTTTCAAAAATTGAATAATTTATTTGGAAGATGTACTAAAGGCCATTACTTTTGCCGTCCGAAAAAAATTAAGGTTTAAGAATGCCTACTATACAACAATTAGTTAGAAAAGGTCGTGAAATAATCAGGGCCAAGAGTAAATCAAGAGCATTAGATGCTTGTCCTCAACGTCGTGGAGTTTGTACGAGAGTGTATACAACTACCCCGAAAAAACCGAATTCAGCTTTGCGTAAAGTTGCTAAGGTTCGTCTGACAAACAAAATTGAGGTAATTGCTTATATACCTGGAGAAGGTCATAATTTGCAAGAACACTCAATAGTCCTAATACGTGGTGGTCGTGTTAAAGATTTACCAGGTGTGCGTTATCATATTGTACGTGGTAGTTTAGATACTGCTGGCGTGAAAGACCGTAAGAAAAGCCGTTCTAAATATGGTACCAAGAAAGCTAAAGCTAAAAAATAATTTAAAAAAGTTTATAATACTAAGTCATGCGTAAAGCACAAGCTAAGAAATTGCCTATTGCACCAGATGGTAGGTTTAATGATAAATTGGTAACTAGATTCATAAATAATTTGATGTGGGACGGTAAAAAAAGTACTGCAATCACAATATTCTATGACGCAGTTGATAAGGTTAGTAAAATAACCAATGATGATGGATATGAAGTTTGGAAAAAGGCTTTATCAAACATCACTCCAGCTGTAGAAGTAAGAAGCCGTAGAATTGGTGGTTCTACCTTTCAAATTCCATCAGAGGTTCGTCCAGATAGAAAGATTTCTTTGAGTATCAAATGGATGATACGCTATAGTAGAGAAAGAAATGGTCGTTCAATGGCTGATAAATTAGCTAATGAGATTGTTGCTGCAAGCAAAGGTGAAGGTGCTTCTTACAAAAAGAAGGAAGATATCCATCGTATGGCAGAGGCTAACAAAGCATTCTCTCACTTTAAAATTTAAGTTAATAGAAATAATAAAAAAGGGAAACTATGTAAATAGTTTCCCTTTTTTATGGTCCATTATCATTCTACGTATTAGATTGGTTCAGACTCTGCATCAAATCTATCTACATTTTGAATTCCATTTAGAGACTTTAATCTTTCTACTAACTCTTCAAGCTCTTCTTTATCGTGGACAAATATTTTTATAGTCCCGCGAAATAATCCCTCACCACTTTCTATAGTTAGAGCAGCAATGTTTATTTTAAGTTCTCCGCTAATTATATTCGTAATTTTATTAATTACTCCAACATCATCAACTCCTATAATTTTCAAACCTGTTAGGAAAGATATCTCTTTGTTCTTAGCCCACTTTGTTTTAACTATTCTATGACCATAATTGGCTAACATCTGAGTGGCATTAGGACAATTTGTTCTATGAATTATTAACCCCTTTCCTGTACTAACAAAACCAAAAACAGTATCTCCAGGAATTGGATTGCAGCATTTAGCAAGGCTATACATTATTTTATCGCTACTCTCGCCAAATATAATTAGCTCACTATCTTTTTTACTATACTGCTTTTGAGTATCTGGTGAAATATCTATTGAAACAATTGTTTTGGGCTTAGGCAATTCTATCCTATCTCCTATTATTGAAAACTCTTTTAGTTCCTTTAGTTCAATTGTTTTGGTAGCAATTAAATAGAATAAATCTAGTTGTGAAGAAAGTTTGTAAAAACTCATCAGCTCTTCAATATTGTATTGATTATAGCTTGCTCCTATTGCTTCTATCTTTCTTTGTAAAATATATTTACCATCTTCAGCAATTTTTCTTTTCTCCTCTCTTAAAGAGTCTTTTATTTTTGTTTTTGCCTTAGCTGTAACTACAAAGCTTAACCAATCTTCAGTTGGTTTTTGTTTGCCACTTGTAATAATTTCTACTTGATCACCACTTCTTAGTTTGTGGCTTATTGGTACTAGCTTATGATGCACTTTTGCACCAATACAATGACTACCAACTTCACTGTGAACAGCAAATGCAAAGTCTAATGCTGTGCATCCTTTTGGAAGCATTTTCACTTCTCCTTTAGGAGTATAAACATATATTTCTTCCGCAAGAAAAGAAGTTTTAAAGTCTTGTAGAAAGTTTACACTATCAGTATCATCTTGTGCCAAAACTTCTCTAATTTGACCAAACCATTTGTCAAAACGATCCTCATCACTACTACCTTCTTTGTATTTATAATGAGCAGCTAATCCTCTTTCGGCAATCTCATTCATTCGTTTGGTTCTGATTTGCACTTCTACCCATTTCCCCTGTGGCCCCATAACAGTAGTATGCAAAGCTTCATAACCATTGCTCTTTGGATTACTTAGCCAATCCCTCAATCGCTCTGGACTTGGATTATATTCATCAGTAATCATAGAATATACCTTCCAACACTGTTCTTTCTCTCTTTCAGGAGGAGCGTCAAGGATAATTCTAATTGCAAATAGGTCGTAAACCTCATCAAAACTTACAAACTTTTTCTTTATTTTATTCCAGATCGAATGAATGCTTTTTGGTCTGCCATATATCTCAAAATTGAACCCAGTTGCTTCTAGCTTTTCTTTTAATGGCCTAATAAATTCATTTATATATCTAGTCCTTTCTCTTTTGGTTTCGGCTAATTTCTTGGCAATATCTTTATATGCATCTGTTTCAAGATACTTCATTGCCAAATCTTCTAACTCTGTTTTGATATTGTACAACCCCATTCTATGTGCTAAGGGAGCATAAACCCAAACAGTTTCAGAGGATATTTTAAGCTGCTTCTCCTTTTTCATGCTATCCAGAGTACGCATGTTATGAAGGCGATCGGCTAGTTTTATTAAAATTACTCTTGGGTCATCAGTAAGTGTGATAAGGATTTTCTTGAAGTTTTCTGCTTGAAGGCTACTATTTGCATCTATTACATTGGAAATTTTGGTAAGGCCATCTACTATCTTAGAAATTTCTGTTCCAAATTCAGCTTGAATATCTTCTAAAGTAACATCAGTATCTTCTACGGTATCATGCAAAAGCGCGCATATAGTACTTCTAACACCCAGCCCTATTTCTTCAACACAAATCATTGCAACAGCCAAAGGATGTAGAATATATGGCTCACCGCTTTTGCGTCGCATAGTTTTATGAGCATCAGCCGCTATCTTAAATGATTGCCTTATAAGCTCACGATCCCCCTTTTTAAGCTTGGGTCTCAGCCCTCTTAATAAAGCTCTATAATGACGCAGTATCTCCTTTTTCTCTTGATCGGGGGTTAGCGTATATTTCAATGGCGCAACTCCTTCTGATATAATTACCTCTTCTGACATGGAGAACGAATATAAGAAATTGATTAATCAAATTAATACATCATTACAAACAATTTCTTCAATTATGTCTAAATGTGCAGAATAGTTTTCTTACTCAAATTAAAAGTTTGAATTTATGATATAGGACATAACTTTCCATCCTTATATTTGGTGTTATTAGAATATTTATATGCTTAGAATTGAAAGAATACATCATATTGCCATTATCTGCACTGACTATGAAAAAAGCAAACATTTCTACACAGAAATTCTTGGATTCACTATCATATCAGAGCACTACAGAGCAGAAAGAAATAGCTATAAACTTGATTTGGCATTGAACAATGATTATGTAATAGAGCTATTCTCATTTCCTAAACCTGCAAATAGACCTAGTAGGCCTGAAGCTGCTGGACTAAGGCATTTGGCTTTTGAAGTAAAAAATATTGATGAAGCAATCAGTCATTTAATGGAAAATGGTATAGAATGCGAACCAATTAGAACAGATGAACTAACTGGTAAAAAATTTACTTTCTTTCCAGATCCTGATGGATTACCGCTTGAGTTTTATGAAAAATAAATGATTGATTGATAAATGTTAGATTAGTTTATCAATACTATTCTTCATCTTTTTTCTTTTGGGAATCTCTAGCATATTTTAATATTGCCTCTACGGTTTTATTACTTGGAGATTGAAGTTTAATTTTATTGAGCTCTTTGAGAGTAATTTGAAATGCTTTAACTTCTTCTCTCAATTCAGCATCTTCAGCAATTGCTTTTTCTATTGCAAGCTTTAAGATTGGTGAACATTCTTCATAAACATATTGAATAAGTTGCTCCTGTGAAAATTTGTGCATAATTAATAACAAGTAAAATGAAACAATAATTGCTTCAATACGGTAGGATGTTACTAAAACGTAGCTAACTGAATATTATTGTAAGGTTCTTATTTTTTGCTAGGAATTGAATCTTCTATAATGAATATATCTTCTCCATCTTTTTTCATTAAATATCTTTCTCTAGCAAACTTTTCTAATGCAACTGAATTGTTTTGCAAATCAGTAAGTTCTTGTTGTGCTATGGCAATTTCTTGTTGGTAATATCTTTTTTTAGCTAACAAGTCGTTCAATACTCCTTTCTGTTCTATACTATTAAAGATATCTCTTTGATCAAAAAAACACATCCAAACTATAAATAACAATATAGTTGCAATGTATTTATTGCTCAAAGCCTTTATTACTTTTACTAGAAGAACTTTGTGAGATAATTTCATAATCAGAAAAAATTTATAGCTGACAATAATTCCTTTTACAAAAAAAGGTTGATGACAAAAGTATCTAATACTTCTTTTGCCATCAACCTATTAATTTTTAACAAATGTTTACTTACCAAATTTTATTTTACCAGCAGGGAAAATACCAGTTGAGCCTAATTCTTCTTCAATTCTTATCAACTGATTGTATTTAGCAATTCTATCTGTACGGCTTGCAGATCCAGTTTTAATTTGTCCGCAATTTAATGCAACAGCTAAATCTGCAATAGTTACATCCTCTGTTTCTCCACTTCTATGGCTCATAATAGTATTATAGCCATTATGTTGAGCAAGAGTTACCGCATTAATAGTTTCAGTAACGGTACCTATTTGGTTTACTTTAACTAGTAAGCCATTAGCAATTCCTTTGTCAATACCTTCTTGTAAACGTAGAACGTTTGTTACAAACAAATCATCACCTACTAATTGGCATTTGCTACCTACAGTTTGTGTTAATGCTTTCCACCCGTTCCAATCATCTTCAGCCATACCATCTTCAATAGAAATAATTGGATATTGGTTTACCCAACTTTCCCAGAATTTCACTAATTCATCGCTGCTTAATTCTTTTCCACTGCTTTTATGAAAAACATATTTGTTTTTTTCGCCATTCCAAAGCTCACTGTTAGCAGCATCCATTGCAATAGCTATTTGACTACCTGTTTTATATCCAGCAGCAGAAATTGCTTCCAACACCGTTTCAATTGCTTCTTCATTACTTTGGATGTTTGGGGCAAAGCCACCTTCATCGCCCACATTGGTGCTATAACCTCTTTTCTTTAATACACTTTTTAGTGTATGGAAAATTTCTACACCCCAACGCAACCCTTCGCTAAAGCTGGTAGCGCCAATTGGCATAATCATAAATTCTTGAAAATCTATTTTGTTGTCCGCATGTGCTCCACCATTTAAGATATTCATCATAGGAATAGGCAATGTACGTGCATTGGTACCACCAATGTATCTATACAAAGGAACTCCTGCTTCTTCAGCAGCAGCTTTTGCTACAGCCATACTTACAGCAAGCATAGCATTTGCTCCAAGTTTGCCTTTGTTTGCAGTACCATCAAGAGCTAAAAGCGCTTCATCAATGGCTACTTGTTGGCTTACATCAAAACCAGTAATTGCTTCAGAAATAATTTCGTTTACATTGCTCACAGCTTGTAAAACACCTTTACCTACATACACTTTTTTGTCATTATCACGAAGCTCAACTGCTTCATGAATACCTGTACTTGCTCCACTAGGAACGGCAGCCCTGCCTAATGCTCCGTCATCGGTGGTAACATCTACTTCTACAGTAGGATTGCCACGACTATCTAAAATTTGACGGGCGTGCACTTCAATAATGTAACTCATAATTCTTTTTTTTTAAACTTAAATAATTTGGTAAACTTGTTCGTTCAAAGCTTTTTTAATGCTGTAAAAGTAATGACTATTCCGTTATAGCTATATAGGCAATCACAATATTCATATTAAATTAATATCAAAATCCCTTTTTCTTGTTCACTATATAGCCCTCAGTTATTTGGTTAAATTTCTAAACACATCTTCCAAACTGTTATCACTTTCATTACTAAGCGAAACAATATTCAATTGGTTATTTAAAACAATATCCATTAATTCTTTGCGCACTACATCGGGTTGCTCAGCTGTAAATATCCACTTTTGGGCAGATGCTTTAGTAAAAGAGGGTAAGTTGATAAACAAACTTTCAGAAACTATTTCTTTCAATTCTATTATAATTTTATTGGAAGATTTATGTGAGGTTAAATTTTTCAACACATCATCTGCTACAATATTTCCTTTGTTAATGATAATAACCCTATCGCAAATTGCTTCAACTTCTTGTAAAATATGAGATGAAAAAAGCACTGTTTTGTCTTTTCCTTGCGCTTTAATTACATTTCTGATTTCAATAATTTGGTTAGGATCGAGGCCACTAGTAGGTTCATCAAGTATCAATACTTCTGGGCTATGTATTAATGCAGCAGCTAGCCCCACTCTTTGTTTATAACCTTTTGATAATTGCCCCGTAAACTTTTTACTTTCAGTAGTAAGCCCAGTAAGAAGAATTACCTTTTCTACTGCTTCTTTTTTGTTGGGCACATTATGTACACTTGCAATAAAGGTGAGGTATTCTCCTACATACATGTCGTAATAAAGCGGATTCGCTTCTGACAAGTATCCAATTCTCTTTTTGGTTTCAATTTGATTGGTTGATACTGGAATTCCACACACTCGCACTGTACCTTTATCTGGGGCTAAATAACCAGTAATCATTTTCATTGTAGTGCTTTTGCCAGCTCCGTTTGGTCCAAGAAAACCTACAATTTCTCCCTTATTTATTTGGAATGAAATATTGTTTACCGCAGTCTGCGTGCCATATACTTTGGTTAATCCATTTACTATGATAGACATGCTGCCAAATGTAGCCTAAACCCATATTATAGAATAGAAATTTTTATGTTCTATTAAAAGAAGGTTTACTCAATTTCAATTGCGATGCACCAAATTTCGGATTAGAAACACTAGAATGCCAATGAGATGAACCACATTGCTATTGCGATGAGACAAGCTTAAAGAATTACACGATTTTTAGGTTAAGCCAATTTTAAATCTTTTACGTAAAGGATGGATAAATCTTCAAATTGATGAATTTCAGCTTAAATTCAATTGCGTTTCGATATAAATCTAAATCTTAACCTAATGATAATACTAAAAATCACTGTAACTCCCTGCTCTCAGGATAATTTCGCAACTCGGTTGGCCAATTCCTTTTTTCTTCCTAAGGTTTAGGCATTTTGAGCAACTTTTAATTGATTATTTATTTGAAAATAATTAATATAAAAATCGATATAATGCAAAAAATTGTAAACTTCATTATTTGTTTTTTCTTATTTACAAACCTTCAAGCACAAACATTTGCAGGTACTGGTGGGGCAATACCAGAAAAAGGTGTAACTCCTACTTGTTTTACGCTAAATGTTTTAGGTATTGGCACAATAAATACCACTTTAGGTGTAGCAAGTGTTAGAATTAATTTGACCCATGCTAAAGACAACGATTTAGAAATAAAAGTAAAAGCTCCAGATGGCACAATTGTGCCACTAACATTACAAAATGGTGGCACAGGTAAAAATTACACAAATACTATTTTTAGTGATACCGCCTCTTCACCCATATTCAAGGCTTCCGCGCCTTTTACTGGTATTTATGCAGCAGATGGTATCCTTGGAATGTTGAATAATGGACAAAATGCAGATGGCGTTTGGAGTATTTGTATAAGTGATGTAGCAACTGGGAATACAGGGGCTTTGATAGATTGGGCTATTACATTTAGTAATCAGCCAGCAATTTCATTAGTTCCAATTTGTCATGGAAGTGCGGGCGCTACCAATACTTGTGGTGCATCTCCTCTTGTATGTGATTTTGGAGGACTTTGCGGAAGCACTTCAGCAGATTTTGCTCCTTTTACATGGCCAGAACTTACCACAGCTTTCCTCTCTTGTGTTCCTCCAGCTGGTATACAAAACAATTCCTTTATTCGTTTTATTGCATCAGGAACTTCTGTTACATTTAGTGTTTGGGTATATAATAGCTTGAATCATGGAGGAATACAAACTATGTTTTTTGATGGAGGCTGTGGTTCTGGGGCTGTTACAAAATATGGTTGTGTTCAACAAATTATACCATCTAATACAAAGCCAACCATTATTAGTGCTTCAGGGTTTGTTCCTGGCAAAACTTACTTTTTAATGTTTGATGGCTATGGTGGTGATGTATGTGACTATACCATTCAGCCAGTAATTGGCGTAGATGCTTTGCACATTGCGCCGAACAATCCAGTAGTTTGCAAAGGAGATCCACTAACTTTAATAGCTAGTGGTGGAGGTTCAAAAAACTATTCTTGGACACCAGCCACGGGTCTTAATAAGACTACTGGCGATACAATTCAAATTAATACTAATGCACTTTCCATTGGTAACAATCTTCTTACCCTAAATGGTACTAGTACAGGAACTTGCCCTGCTAGTACACAAACTACCATTAGGGTGGATGCACCACTTACAGTAACCACTCAACCATCTACTATTAATCAAACATATAATTTGAATGCTTTAGCGTCTCCAATTACTGTTTCAACCAATAATTCAAATGTAGCCTATCAATGGTATGTAAATAATGTAAACAACAATTCCACTGGAACTATCATAACTGGAGCCACTAATATTAATTATACACCATTAACTACTGTTGGTGGTGTATTATATTATTATTGCATTATTACAAATGGCGCTTGTAATATTGTTAGCAATGTATCAGGAAGCATTACTGTATTAACTCCTACACCTTGTAACAATCCCGATTCTTTGGTATTTGTACAACAACCCACCAATGTTACCCAAGGAAGTCCTATTAATCCAAGTATCATAGTAAAAGCATACTGTACATCTACAGGGTCAACAGCAATTAATTATAATGGAAATGTTACACTTACTGCCTCTGATGGGGCATGTGGATACATTGCGCAAACAGTTAAGGCAGTTGCTGGAATTGCTACATTTAATAATGTAATCTTTACAAGAAGTATTCAAACAAATGTGAGCTTAACAGTTACTGCTGTTGGAATTGCAAGCCCAATTAAAAGTGCAAAGTTTACAGTTGGTGCGCCTTCAGGTGGTGGTGGAACAACAACGGTAACAATTAAAAATGAAGATTTTAGTCCAAGTAATCCTAAAAGCTGGTCGATTGTAAATTCTGTTCTTGGAAGTAATGATGTATCAGGTGTTGTAAATCCAACAGGGTCAAATTATTATTTTAGGAAAAGCTGTTCGGGTGATTTTGCTTCTGGTGTTAGTGAAAGTACTTCTATTTATACTTTTTCTAATATTACTAACCTAACCAATTATTCTAACCTCAAATTCTCTTTTAAAATAGCTTCTTTAAATAAAAGTGGTACTGTTGCTGCTCCATCTGGTGCAGGGTTAGATACAAATGAAGACTTCCTAGTAGAAACTTCCACAGATGGTGGAAGTAGTTGGCAAAATCTATTAACGCATAAAGGGTTTTCCAATAAACTATTTCCTTTTGCTGCATCACCAATCGTAACAATAAGTGGATTAGGTGCAAATACTGTCATAGCTACTACAGATAAAACAAGTGCCTTTATTGTTAATATACCAACAGGAACTACTGATTTTCAATTTAGAATTACAGCAACTGCTAATCGAACTGAAGAAAACTGGGCAATTGATGATGTCACTTTAATTGGGGACTCAATATTAGGAGCTACTCCGAATTTATTGCCAATAGCAATAGTAAGTGGTGATACCACTATTTGTAATGGATCTACTGCTAATTTGCATTCAATGGTTTCTAATACTGTTGGTGCAGTTAGTTATACATGGTCACCAGCTAATTTACTTACAAATGCTACCGTTGCCTCTCCTACAACTAATAGCCTTACTAGTAATCAAGTGTTTTCTCTAATTATTAAAGATGGAGATAACTGTATAGACACTGCAGATAATATTGTAAAAGTAAATATTAGCTTACCGCCAATATTGCAAAGTCAGATTACACCAACGGATACTACCTTTTGTACTACCAACACACATGCTACTCTCTCAGTTACTGCTTTACAAACAGAATCTTATCAATGGTATGAAAATTCAGTACCATCTACTACAGGAGGAACTGCAATAAGTGGTGCGATTGCGCCTACTTATACACCAAATAGTGCCATAAGTGGGGTGAAATATTATTATTGTGTTTTAGGTGGTAGTTGTAGTCCAAATGATACCAGTGCCATTTCAGGTGCTATAGTTTCGTTTAATGCCAATGCACAAGTAGCTAACAATATAGGTGTGATAATTAATGCAGGTGATTTAATACCTTCTGTAATTGATTCTACTGATTTTGGAACTGTAAGCACTAGTGTATCAATTGTAAGAACTTATACCTTCAAAGCCGGGAATACACCAATTACAATCAATAATTTTAGTGTTTCTGGTGACGCATCTTTCACATTAAATGGTTTAACAATTGGAAATATAATTCCCGCAAATGGAAGTATAACATTTACAATAAATTTTGCCCCAAGTTCTATTGGAGTAAAGAATGCAACAATCACAATAAATAACAATAGTTGTAATGCCCCTGCTTATTTGTTTGCAGTTACCGGGAATGTAAATTTTGTGGCATCCCCAGCTGCTGCTTTGGATTTCGATGGTGTAAATGACTATGTGACTATTCCTCATAATGCTAAATTGAAACCTTCAAAACAAATAACCATAGAAGCATGGATTAATCCTAGAGATATTCATACCAATAAATATTATGAAATTTATAGAAAAGAAGATGGAAATGATAGGCACTTATTTTCTTTTCAAGAGAACGGAACTATTTTGTCATTTGGATTGAATGTAGGTGGTGTTTATAAGGAATTGGATGTACCAATCAATAAAGCAGACTATGAAAACAAATGGACTCATGTTGCTGCCACTTTTGATGGCAAGACAAAAAGAGTATTTGCGAATGGAATTGAAATTGGAACCCAATCAGCTGTTGGCACAATAGGAACTTCTGGAGCTGCACCTTCGTTTATTGGGTTAAACCAACAAATAATGCAAGAGCAATTTAATGGAAAAATAGATGAATTAAGGGTTTGGGGAAGAGCATTGTGTACTCAAGAATTAATGCAAACAATGAATTGTGAACTGCCATTAAATATTAGTCACGATAGCCTTATTTTGTATTTTAGATTTAATCAAGGGATTGCAAGTGGAAACAATACAGGTGTCAATACTTTGGCTGATTCAAGTGGCAATGGATTTAACGGCACACTAATCAATTTTTCATTAAATGGAAATACTTCCAACTGGGTACAACCAGGCGGTGTTACTACTGGAGTTTTTTGTACAACTTTTAATGCACCAAAAACTTCAATTAGTATCAATAGCAGTCCAAAGGATAGTATTTGTTATGGAACACTTATCACATTTAGTGCTGTTGTAACTAACGAAGGAACAAATCCTATTTACCAATGGAAAAAGAACAATATCAATGTAGGCACTAATAGTGCAACTTATAGTGACGCTACTTTAATAAAAGGAGATACCGTTTATTGTGTGCTTACTAGTAGCGATTTATGTGTGTCGAATCCAATTGTAAATAGCAATAAAATCAGTATTTGGATAAAAGATAGTTCTACCTCTACTACGCAAATAAGCATTTGTCCTTCTGCATTGCCTTATACTTGGAATGGAACTCCTTATAATGCTGCAGGAACTTATACCGCTACTTTAACCAATAGTGTGGGTTGTGATAGTATTGCTACTTTGGTATTAACTGTAAAAGCAACTTCAACTAGTAATACATCAATCAGCATTTGTCCTTCTGCTTTGCCTTATACTTGGAATGGAAATATTTATAATACAGCAGGAACTTATACAACTATTTTAACCAATAGTGTGGGTTGTGATAGTATTGCCACGTTGGTATTAACCGTAAAAACAACTTCAACTAGTA
>Ga0209188_1001596_pt1 | contig 17819 bp, 13 predicted proteins | sample C_130625_EF_Meta_FD_187307 | JGI IMG/M metagenome (GOLD analysis project Ga0209188, IMG submission 187307) | Freshwater microbial communities from Lake Croche, Canada to study carbon cycling - C_130625_EF_MetaG (SPAdes) (version 2) | ecosystem: Environmental > Aquatic > Freshwater > Lake... | reverse complement strand
CACCCTCGCGATAAACCGAAACCCCTTCGCTGCCGCGCGTCACAAAGACGATTCGACTCGTGCCCGCGACCCACTGCTGAGCAATCTCGTCGATGCGTGAAGCCGTTGCCGGGTCACCTGCATCCAAGTTATAAAGCCACTCGATGTCTTCGTCTGAAGCTTTGATGATGTGCGACATTGAGTTGACGCGCTCGACTCGAACGCGCTCGGTCTCACGATCGAATCCCAAGGCCGGGCGCATGTTGATGTCGTGGCTAATGGTCACCGACTGTTGGTCAAAGTGTGCGCGCGCCCAGTCTTCGATAGCCGCGTTTCCTGGGGCCATAGCCATGGTTAGGCAGCCAAACTGAATCGCTTTGGCGTGAAGGTTTTCGAGGTCGACGTCGGTTGGTAGCTCGGCGGGCGTCCAACCCCAATCGGCTGTGCCGTTTACATAAAAGGCATAACTAGGCACGCCCTGTGAATCAATTGACACGACAGCAAGCGTGGTTAGCTCGGTCGCCTCGATGGCGTGATCAAGACCAACGCCATTGGTTTCTAAACGTTCACGGATGATTTTGCCGAAGCGGTCGTTGCTGATTCGAGCCAAAAATTGCTGGGGCGTTCCGCGTCGAGCCAACGCAATCGAAACGTTAGCGTTTGCTCCACCAACGACGGCGTTGAAAGAACCGGCTTGGTAGCGGTTTTCAATGAGGTCAATCAGTGCTTCGCCAATAACCAAAATCATGTTCTTTACTCCTTGTATTCCGGGTCGAGTTCAGGCCGCAAAATCAAGTTTGCCACTGAGCCTCGCGCAATCAACTCGGTTGGCAAAACAATTCTTTCGGTTGGCTGTCCAGGTTGCTCGATTTCGGCGATGAGCTTCTCGACTGCGATTTGCCCAACCTCTTCAACCGGGCGAGCGACAACAGTAACACCGGGTGACATGGCGGCTAGCCATTGGGAGTCATCAACGGTGATCAGCGAAATGTCGCGACCGATGACAAGCTCGCGGTTGCCCGCCACTTTGAGAACGGCAAGCGCCATGTCGTTGTTTGAAGTCATGATTACGGTCGGTGCTTTGGGCGAGTCAAGCATTCGGGCCACAGCAGCCTCAGAAATTGCTGGACTGTCTTCACAGTAAAGCCAGGTTTGAGAGCGCGGCTTTATGCCTGCTTCAGCAGCTGCGTTTGAGTAGCCGCTGACTCGGTCTTGAATCGAAGAAATTAGAACCGCAGGTTTTTCAGGGGTGTATCCAGTGACTCCGGCCGTGGCAATCAGAAACCCGAATCGTTTGTGGCCGAGCGAGACAGCATTCTTGACAGCCTGCTCGGTGCCGATGAAGTCGTCAGTGGTTACGGAAGTCATTCGAATCCCGTCGAGTCTTCGGTCAATCAGCACCACAGGGGTTCCGCCAAGACGCCCTGCATCGAGGTGATCGTGCACGGCCGCGGTTGATGGCACAACTATCATTCCGTCGACACGCTTTTCTATTAGCGTTTCGATGGCTTTTCGCTCGGCCGCAATGTCTTCATCGGTGTTGGTTATTAGAACCTGATAACCCCGACCGCGAGCAGCATCCACGATGGATTTTGTGACGCGGTCAAAGAATGCGTTTGTAAAGTCGGCAATGATCACGAGCCCGATAGTCGAGGTTTTTCCGACACGCATCGCGCGCGCCAATTCGTTTGAAACGTAGCCGATTGATTCTGCAACTTCACGAACATGCTTGGCTGTGTCGGCGTTAATTCTGCCGTAGTTGCTGAGTGCGCGCGAGGCTGTAGCCCTTGAAACACCTGCCTTCTCGGCAACATCGACGATTGTCGGGCGACTCATTTTTGGTTCAACCATGTTGACTAGCCTATGTTCATTCGTTCTGGATTTTTAGCTGTGACAAAACCGTTATGCGCAGAAGTTGCCGAAACCACCTAAAGTCTGCAACGATTGTAGCAAGGTTTGCGAGAACGCTCTCGCAAGTCTCACAAAAAATCAGCAATGCACCACTCGTGGGGCAAAGCCAAAACACAAACACTAGGAGAATCACAATGAAGCGTTCAGTACGTTCACTTGCAGTTCTAGGAGCGGTAGCGGCTGTTGCCCTTACCATCTCAGGCTGTGCATCAAGCACCACAGCAACCCCAACCGCAACCACCGAGAAGCAGCTCACCATTGCATTCGTAATGGGTGCTGAGAGCGACCCATTCTTCCAGGCCATGAAGGTCGGCGCTGAAGAAGAAGCAGCAGCTCAGAACGTCAAGCTTGTTTGGCAGGGCGACCCATCACACTACGACGTAGCAACCGAGGTTCCTATCGTTGAAAGCGTTATCGCATCAAAGCCTGACGGCCTTGTATTGATCCCAACCGACCCAGATGGTCTACAGGCATCATCAGACAAAGCAGTTGCAGCCGGCATCGTTGTTGCAAACGTTGACACCCACACCACTGACACCAGCAAGGCAGTCATCTTCATCACTGGTGACAACGCTGACGGTGGCGCAAAAGCCGCTGACGCAATCGCTGCCAAAATTGGTTACAAAGATGGCGAGAGCTACGACGTTGTTGTAGGTCTAACCTCAGCAACTGCAACCACAAACGTTGGCCGTCTAGATGGCTTCAAGGCTCAGGTTGCTGCAAAGTACCCAGGCATCAAGATCCAGGACGTTGCTTACTCAGCTTCAAACCCACAGACTGCTAACTCAAACGTCAGCAACTGGCTAACCAAGTACCCAAACCTAAAGGGCATCTTCGCGATCGATGGCACCAACGCATCAGGCGCAGCAGCAGCTCTTCAGGCCAAGAACCTAGTTGGCAAGATTGCTCTTGTTGGTTACGACGCTTACCCAGCTAACGTTGCTCTAATCAAGGCTGGCGTATTCACCGCATTGATCGCTCAGGACCCAGCTGAAGAAGCACGTCAGGCAATCAAGGCAATCGTCAACAAGATCCGCAACAACGAGGACCCAGCTGCCCACGACGTGGTCATTCCAAACGTAACTTTGGATGCAAACACTTCAGCAGCCGACCTAGCCAAGTACACCTACGTAGCTAACTAATCACTAGCAACAATCGATTAGCTACCTAAAAGGAAAAAACTAATGACCGACAGCAAGCAAGCAACCGGTGTGGCTCCTAGGAGCTTTAACTGGAAACCACTAGTCACGAACCAAAGCAGCATCCTCGTATTTGTAATCTTCGTCCTGGCAGCAGTTTTTACTGTCTACAGTGGAGGAAAATTCTGGGACATTGCAGTGTTCAACAACATCCTTACTGACTGGGGTCTAGTTGTTTTGCTTGCTGTCGGTCAAACCTTTGTCGTGATTAGCGGCGGAATCGACCTTTCGGTCGGTTCCACCGTTAGTCTCAGCGGAGTGGTCGCCGGTGTCGTCATGGTCAACTGGATGCACCTCGACCTAAGCGTTTCAAATGAGGCTGCAATCGCACCTTTGCTGTTGGCACTCCTAATCTGCGTTCTAACTGGAATCGCAGTTGGCCTGGTCAACGCATTCCTCGTAAACACGGTAAACATTGTGCCGTTTATTGCGACCCTCGCCACTCTTGGTGGCGCAGCTGGTCTAGCTATTATTTGGTCTGGCGGAATGCCACTTCAAGGACCAAACTTTTATGGATTGGTCAACCCAATCGTTCTGGGCGGCGTGAGCCTCAGCCCCTTCTCGTTCATAGTTTTGGTGTCTACAATCACCGTTCTCATCGCTGGGTTGTTCCTTCACCGAGCCCGCTTCGGTCTTTACACCTACGCCATTGGCTCAAATGCTTTCGCAGCAAAGGCCGCCGGTATCAACGTAAAGCGTCACCTAACCTGGGTGTATGCGGTCTCGGGTGCGCTTTCTGGTCTTGCCGGAATGTACGCCTACACTCGCCTTGGCTCAGGTTCACCCAGCTCAGGTGCCGGTTTCGAGCTTCAGGCAATCGCTGCCGTTGTCATCGGCGGCACATCACTCATGGGTGGTTCGGGCAAAATGGTGGGAACCTTGCTCGGCGCATTTTTGCTCTATGAAGTTCAGTCAGGTCTGCTCATGGTGGGCATGGACCCAAACTGGAAGCAAGTAATCGTTGCATTCATGATTGCCGGCGCCGTGGGCGTTCAGGGCTTCAACTTTAGCCAGAGGAGAAAATAAATGACCGGCGAACTTATTTATGAAGTCAAAAACGTTTCTAAGCGTTATGGCTCGGTCGTTGCTCTAGACGGAGCAAGCCTCAAGCTTCACGCCGGCGAGGTTATCGGTCTCGTAGGTGACAACGGTGCCGGTAAATCAACTTTGGTAAAGGTGCTTTCGGGCGCACACAAACCAGACGGTGGTCAAATTTTCTTGGATGGCGTTGAGCGAGTTTGGGAGTCACCGCGTGGTGCACTCGAAGCCGGCGTAGAGACTCTTTATCAAGACTCAAGCCTTGCCGCTCACCTTACGGTCAGCGAGAATGTTTTTCTCGGTCGCGAAAAGTTCAAGTCTGGCTTTCTTGGGTGGCTTGGTTTTCTAGACCGCAAGACGATGATTCGCGAAGCTCAAGAAGATCTCGAAAAAGTAGGAATCGCTTTTCCTTCGGCCAACCGACCGGTTTCGCAGCTTTCGGGCGGTCAGCGCCAGGCGGTAGCTATTGGCCGCGCAGTCTCCTGGGCCAGCAAGGTCATCATCCTTGACGAACCAACGAACCACCTGGGTGCTCGCCAAGCCGGCGAGGTGTTGCAGGTGATTCGCGCCGCGAAAGCTAAAGGGCTTGGTGTGATTTTTATCTCACACACCCTTCCACACGTTCTTCAGGTCACCGACCGCATTGTCGTTTTGCGTCTTGGCCGAATTGTCAAAGACACTCCAACTTCTGAGTACAACGTTGACACGCTATTGGGAACCATTACGGGAGCAATTCAGACCATCAAGGTTGAGGGCGACTAAACACCTGCTGCCATTTGTGCCGGCAGCATCGAAGCGACCTACTGCGAAAGCGGCAGGTCGTTTTCGTTTAAAATGGTGCAAGGTCTCGCACCGCCCTCCCAATCAGAAAGATTCACCATGATTTTTCACGCCAAAGGTTTGCTTTTTGACAACGACGGCGTTTTGGTTGATTCGCACGGCGCGGCTTCGGTGGCTTGGGCTAAGTGGGCGAGCGAGTATGCGCCCGAGTTCAACTGGGATGCTCCCGAGACCGCTGGTGTTCGAGCAATCGACAAGGTTCGCGAGTTGGTTGCGGCAGAGCTCGTCGAGGTCGCTAATGACCGAATCAACGAGCTCGAGCAGGAGTCTGCTGGTGAAACGGTTGCGTTGGCCGGAGCGGTGGAGCTGACCACCAGTTTGAAACCGGGAACCTGGACGATTTGCACGAGCGCCAACGAAAACCTGGGTCGGGCCAGGCTCGCGGCGGCGGGCATTCCCGTTCCGGCCGAGCTTGTCACCGGAGATGACGTTGCGCGTGGCAAGCCGCATCCTGACCCGTATTTATTGGGTGCTGAACGTTTGGGTTTTGAACCGGCCGACTGTGTAGTTTTCGAGGATGCCGCGGCTGGCGCGCTGGCAGCAATCGAGGCCGGCATCGGCTTGGTTATTGGCGTTTCAGCCCTTGCCCTAGAAACCGAGGCCGACATAGTTGTGCGCGATCTAAGCGGAATAACGTTTGTTGACGGGGTGTTGACTATTCCAGACAAGAACCGCCTTCGATAGGAGCCCACCGTGACCGAAACAACTGCAGCCGTAACTTACTTTGGAGCTGACTGGTGCCGTGACTGTGTCCGTTCAAAGGCATTCATGAATGCCGCTGGCGTGAAATACGTTGAACACAACGTCGAAGAGAGTGCGGAGCTTGCCGCCCAGGCTGAGGCCATTGCCGGCCGCAAGAACATTCCGGTGATTGTTTTTGCAGATGGCGCGTTTTTGGTTGAACCCAGCGACGCAGATTTGAAGGATGCGCTCACTGCGCGCAACCTAATCTAAAACTTCTCGCGGTTCTCTAGCTTTTTTGAAGAGTCTCGGCTAGCATTTAAAAGTTACGTAATCGTGACAACTAGTCATTTTGCAACACATCAACTATTTATCTGGCTACCGAAATGCCAGCTCTAAGATGTGTCAGTCACTTCCTTTATTTGAGAGTTCGCCGTTTTGCGAACGTTTATCTCGTGTGTGGGTTTTGCGCAGTTCGACTAATCGGCGCGGCTATCAGAGCTACTCCCTCTGCAGCCCACATAACTTAAAAATAAAAGGAAAATAACTATGCCTACTTTTGGCAAGGATTCTTCGCGCGCGCCCAAGGGTGCTCCGCGAACCAACACTTTCAAACCACGCGAGGGTGGCGCTAGCCGTGCCCCAGCTCGCGACGGCGCGTCAGCTGACCGCCGCCCAGCATTCTTTGAGAATCGTCCTGCTCGCGCTGAACGCACCGGAGACTCAGCTCCTCGCACCGGTCGCGACGACCGTGGCGCTGGCGGCCGTGACTTTGGTGGCGAGCGTCGCTCATTCGGCGACCGCGACAACCGTGGTGCTCCTCGCGGCGCAGATCGCGCCCCTCGTGAAGTAAGTGGTGGCCGCGAAGACCGCGGTCGCGACTGGTCTCCGCGCGAGCGTTCTAACGAAGGTCGCAGTTTCGGCAGCCGCGATGACCGTGGTGCAAGCCGTGGTTATCAGGGCAGCGGTTCTGGCGATCGCGACAGCCGCCCTGGTGGCGAGCGCCGTTCATTTGGCGACCGCGATAGCCGCCCGGCTTTTGGTGACCGCGACAACCGTGGTTCAGACCGTGGTGGCGAGCGTCGTTCATTTGGTGACCGTGACAGCCGTCCTGGTGGCGAGCGTCGTTCATTTGGCGACCGCGATAGCCGTCCAGCTTTTGGCGACCGTGACAACCGTGGTGCAGACCGTGGTGGCGAGCGTCGTTCATTTGGCGACCGCGACAGCCGTCCGGCTTTCGGCAACCGCGATGACCGTGGTGGCGAGCGTCGCTCTTTCGGCGACCGCGACAACCGTGGTTCAGACCGCGTTGGCCGTCCAGCTTTTGGAGACCGTGACAACCGCGCAGGTGGCGAACGTCGCTCATTTGGCGACCGCGACAATCGCGAACGTCGTCCGTTTGCAGCCGACCGCGATGGCAGTCGTCCAGACCGCGTTGAGCGCGACCGCAGCCGTGACTCAAGCTTTGCTGGTGCGCGTGAAGGCAACCCAAACAAGAAGGCCTTCTTTGAAGACCAGGTTCTTGAGAAGCTCGAGACCGCAGACCAGTCTGAAGTTTCGACCATCACAACTTTTGAAGAGATGAACCTTCACCCTCGACTGCTCACCGCCCTTCAGGGCATGGGCGCCGAGACTCCGTTCCCGATTCAGCAGTCAACGATTCCGGCAGCCATCGAAGGCCGTCACGTTCTTGGTCGCGGAAAAACCGGTTCGGGAAAGACCATCGCCTTCTCGGTTCCTGTTATCTCAAAGCTCGTTGCGGCTGGTTCACAGCCTCGCAAGCCGGGTAAGCCTCGCGCACTAATCTTGGCTCCGACTCGCGAGTTGGCCGACCAGATTGACCGCACCGTTTCGGCTCTAAGCCGTGCCGTTGGGTTCTATACCTGCTGCATCTATGGTGGCGTGCCTCAGCGTCGTCAAGAAATCGCGCTTAGCCGCGGTGTTGACATTGTTGTTGCAACCCCGGGTCGTCTTGAAGACCTAATGGCTCAGAAGATCATCGACCTCAGCGAAGTTGAGACCATCGTGATTGACGAAGCCGACCACATGTGTGACCTTGGCTTCATCGAGGGCGTGCGTCGCATCATGCGTGCAACCGGCGACAGCCAAAAGTTGCTGTTCTCAGCAACGCTTGACCGTGAAGTTGACGCTCTTGTTAAAGAGTTCTTGCCAAACCCTTATGTTTATGAGGTTCCTAACGAGACTCAAGAGACTTCAACCATCGTTCACCGCGTCTTTCAGGTCGACAACGAAGACCGCAGTGCCGTTTTGCTTCGCCTAGTTCAGGGTGAGGGCAAGGCACTTATCTTTACTCGCACCAAGATGACCGCCGAAAGCCTAAGCGAGAGCTTGACTCAAGCTGGTGTGCCTTCAGCACGACTTCACGGTGACCTAAACCAGAACCAGCGCACTCGCAACCTGGAGCGATTCACCAAGGGTCACGTTCGCGTGCTCGTTGCAACCGACGTTGCTGCCCGAGGAATCCACGTTGATGATGTTGCGCTCGTGATTCAGCTTGATCCACCTGAGGAATACAAGACTTACCTACACCGCTCAGGCCGCACCGGTCGTGCCGGCAAGGAGGGCACCGTAATCACACTGATTCCGCGCAGCCGTCGCCGCCGTCTTGAAGACCTGTTGCGTCGCGCTGACCGCGATGGCATTTTCTCGGATGTTCGCCCTTCCTCAGAGTTGCTTGAGCAGCTCGCGGGTCCGATCGCTCCACCTCCGGCGGCCGACGTGCTCGACTTTGGCGGCGGTAATGGTGGTGGCGACCGTGGTGGTCGTGGCCGCGATGACCGCGGACCTCGTCGTGGCAACTTCGGTGGCAACGGTAAGGGTCGTTGGAATGATCGTCCGTCAGGTGGCGGCGGCCGTCGCAAGCCTCGCGACTAGCCCTTTTGCTGGATTTTGTTCACTTTGCAAACAATCAGCAACGTAAGCGTGTCTTAGGTTAACTAAAAGTGACAACCGCGTGTTATAGTTAGAGCATTCATTGGGTTGGTAAATCCCCGCAGACTTCGGTCGGCGGGGATTTACCTCTTAACGGGGCAATCATGTTGGGTTATCTAAAACCCGAGGTTGCGCGCCGGCGGCTGGGCAACTAAACTTGGGTGTAGCCAAAGACCGCCGGTTTCGGTCGTGCAAAATCCCAAGTTTTCTTGAGTTTTAGTGCGCCGACGAAGGATCGCAGTAGCGAAGGCCAGCGCAGGTGTATGTAGTAGCTCATTTATGATTCATTGAATCGTGTTTGTTTTTGCTCCGTGCGCGTGCGCCGGAGCTTTTTTATTGCCCTGGGGCTACCGGCAACGAAAAAAATCAAGGAGTGACATGGCGAATAAGGAAGCCACAGTTGCTGAGCTAACTGAAAAGTTCTCAAGCTCAACTGCTGTATTGCTAACCGAATACCGCGGTCTCACCGTTGAGCAGCTCAAGCAATTGCGCCGCGACATCAGCGAGAACGCAACCTACTCCGTTGCAAAAAACACACTGCTATCGATTGCAGCTAAGAACGCAGGAGTGACCGCATTTGACGGCCACCTCTTCGGCCCTAGCGCAATGGTATTTGTTCACGGAGACGCCGTCTCAGTGGCAAAAGCTTTGCGTGACTTTGCAAAAGAGAACCCACTATTGGTTGTAAAGAATGGTGTGCTTGACGGCGCTCCGCTTTCAGCCGACGACGTTAAGAAGCTTGCTGACCTCGAAACCCGCGAAGTGCTATTGGCTAAGGCCGCTGGCGTTTTCAAGGCTTCGCTATTCAGCGCCGCTTATCTTTTCAACGCTCCCCTTTCACAGGCCGTTCGCACAGTCGACGCGCTTCGTGCCAAAAAAGACGCGTAACCAAAAAACCAAAGTTTCAAAACCTCAAATCTTTAAAACCAAACACAAGGAGAAAATCAAATGGCTAAGCTAACCACCGCACAGCTAATCGACGCTTTCAAGGAACTAACCCTTATTGAACTCAGCGAGTTCGTAAAGGCCTTCGAAGCAGAGTTCGAAGTAACCGCAGCTGCCCCAGTAGCAGTTGCCGCAGCCGGTGCAGCAGCACCTGCAGAAGCCGCTGAAGAGAAGGACTCATTCGACGTCGTTCTTGAGGCTGCTGGCGACCAGAAGATCCAGGTCATCAAGGAAGTTCGCGCGCTAACCTCACTAGGTCTTGGCGAAGCTAAGGCTGTTGTTGACAGCGCACCTTCAGTAGTTCTTGAAGGCGCAAGCAAGGATGCAGCCGAGAAGGCAAAGGCTGCCCTTGAGGCTGCTGGCGCAAAGGTTACCCTTAAGTAATCTCGCGTAACACACTCTGAAATCCCGCCAGTCCGAAAGGCCTGGCGGGATTTCGCTTTAAACTTGTATTGGCTCGGTGGATTGCCCCCGCCGAAATTTTGACAACCAAACCAAAGACTTCTGCCCCAAACGTGAAAGTTCATCATGACCGAATTTGAAACCCGCGCCATTCACATTGCACAAGAGCCCGACGAGCTCACCGGCGCGGTTATGCCGCCAATCCACCTGGCATCAACCCACCGGCAAGACGCTGTTGGCGTGCACCGCAACGGCTACGAGTACAGTCGAGTCGCAAACCCAACTCGAGATGCTCTTCAAGAAGCTCTCGCCAGTCTCGAGGGCGGCAAGTATGGCTTCAGTTTTGCGAGCGGCATCGCCGCCGAAGACACTGTCATCCGCGCGGTTTTGAAACCGGGTGACCACGTCGTTTTGGCCAATGAGCTTTATGGCGGAACCTTTCGACTTTTCAACAAGGTTTATCGAGAGTGGGGCATCGAGTTTGACCTCGCAGACCTAAACGACGAGGACGCTTTGCGCTCTGCGATTCGTCCAGGGCAAACCAAGCTGGTCTGGATCGAGACCCCGAGCAACCCAAAGCTTACGGTGTTTGACATTAGCCTGACCTCGAAGGTCGCACACGAATACGGTGCCCTAACCGTTGTTGACAACACGTTCTGCTCGCCCTACCTGCAACGCCCTCTCGAGTTAGGGGCTGACATCGTCGTGCACTCGACAACTAAATATCTAGGAGGCCACAGCGACATCTTGGGCGGTGCCGTCGTGGTCAGCGATAGTGACCTTGCCGAAAAGTTCCGCTATTTGCACTACGCGCTGGGTGCGGTCTCGAGCCCCTTTGACAGTTGGTTGACTCATCGGTCGCTAAAAACTTTGGCTGTGCGCATGGACCGTCACCAGTCAAACGCAGCAGCAATCGCAGACTTTTTGGTCGCTCACCCAGGTGTTGCTGAGGTTTATTACCCAGGTCTTGCCAGTCACCCGCAACATGAATTGGCCAGCCGCCAAATGCACGGTTTTGGTGGAATGGTTTCATTACGTTTCGCGGGCAACGAAAATGGCTCGGATGCCGGTACTCGCGAGGCGATTCGATTCGTGCAGGCCACCCGGTTGTTCGCACTCGCCGAGAGCTTGGGCGGTGTTGAGTCGCTTGTGAACCACCCTGCGACCATGACCCACTCCTCGGCGGTTGGAACCCCAATCGAAGTGACCGGTGACATCGTTCGCCTTTCGGTCGGGCTAGAGGGCATTTCGGATCTTTTGGCTGACCTCAAGCAGGCACTCGAATCTTAAATCAGTAGGCTTGAACCATGAGAATTTTGTTGATTGGTGCAGGCGGCGTTGGCGATGCGATTGTAAAGATTGCGGCCAGACGTGAGTTTTTTGAGCTCATGGTGGTTTCTGACTACGACATTCGTCGTGCTGAGGCAAGCATCGAATGGGTGCGTAATCGCCACGGAGACGAGATCGCCAGCAAGTTTGTCGCTGCCCAGGTCGACGCTAGCAGCGCTGCCGCAATGGTTGAACTTTGCCGGGAGCACAACACCGATTTCATTGTGAACGCGGTTGAGCCTAAGTTTTTGCCAACCATTTTTTCGGCCGCCTACACAGCTGGGGCAAACTACCTCGACATGGCGATGAGTTTGTCAGAAGCTCACGAAACTGACCCGTTTCACAAACCGGGCATCATGCTCGGCGACGCTCAGTTTGCGCTGAATGAACAGTGGGAACGCGCCGGAAAGCTTGCCCTTGTTGGAGTCGGCGTTGAGCCTGGCCTAAGCAACGTTTTCGCTCGCTACGCCTCCGACCACCTGTTCAGCGAAATCTATGAGTTGGGCGTGCGAGACGGCGCAAACCTTGCCGTGTTTGACGCCACCGGCAAAGAAATTTTTGCACCATCTTTTTCGATTTGGACGACCATCGAAGAGTGTCTAAACCCGCCGGTTCTATTTGAACGCGGCAAGGGATGGTTCACGACCGAACCATTTAGCGAACCCGAGGTTTTCGAGTTTCCGGAGGGCATCGGCGCGGTTGCCTGCGTAAACGTTGAGCACGAAGAAGTCACAATGTTGCCACGCGTGCTCGATGCCGGTCGGGTGAGTTTCAAGTATGGTCTCGGCGACGAGTTCATCGACGTCTTGAAAACCCTTCACAAACTTGGCCTCGACGCAACCAAACCGACTCGCGTGCGTTCTGCCCAAGGCCCGGTGGATGTAGCGCCCCGCGACCTAGTAGCGGCCGTGCTGCCTGACCCGGCAAAGATTGGCCCAAACATGACGGGCAAAACCTGCGCCGGCGTTCTAGTGACAGGCAAAGACAAAGAGGGACGCGAGCGCGCGACCTATCTGTATCACGTAGCCGACAACGCTGACACAATGGCTGAGTTTGAAACCCAGTGCGTTGTTTGGCAAACCGCTCTTAACCCGTTGGTGGCTTTAGAGCTAGTGGCAACTGGAGTTTGGCAGGGCCAAGGTGTTCTTGGACCCGAAAACTTCGACGCCAAGCCATACCTCGACCTGTTGGCTTCTAGCACCGGCTATAACAGCAAGTGGGTGGCGCAAGAGCGCCTGCCGGCTTCACCGCTTCGCCACCCATAAAGCTAGTTCGGCTGAGCAGTGCCTACCGTGACTGCCCTGGCCGCCACAAGGCGATTTACAGTTTCTAACCCAGCACACACGAGAACGCCCAAAAGAACCGGCGCGAACCACTGCGCAGGGTCGAGCTGCGTGAAGCCAAAAAAGTTGCCGATTGCGGGCACCGCAAAAGTGGCGACCATAAGGGCATACATTGCCACGACAATACTCAAGCTCGCGCGAGTGAATGGGCGGGCGAGTGCGCAAAGAACCCACAGGCCGGCGATTGACATCAAAATCGCGGTGGATGTGCGTTCCTCCTCGACCGAGTAGCCCGCGTTTCTCAACCAAACGTCGAGGGCGATCACTGACCCGCCAACTATTAGCCCGCCGGGAACACAAAAATACAGCGCACGTTTTAGAAAACCCGGAAGGTAGCGTCGGGAATTCGGCAACAGCGCAAGGGCAAACGAGGGTAGGCCGATGGTGAAAACATCCATCGCTGAAATCTGGCGGGGCAAGATCGGGTAGGCCCACAAGAAGCTGCCGAACACCAAAGTGAGGGTCATCGCCCAAACCACTTTGGTTAGGAAGAGCCGCGAAACGCGTTCGATGTTGGCAATCACGCGCCGACCTTCGCTAACGACTCCAGGCAGCGAAGAGAATTTGCTGTCGAGTAACACCAAGTTAGAGACGGCCTTGGTTGCGGCGGCGGCACTGCCCATGGCGATTCCGAGGTCTGCCTTTTTGAGGGCGAGCGCGTCGTTGACCCCGTCACCGGTCATGGCAATCACATGGCCGCGGCTCTGCATTGCTGCAACCATGTTTCGTTTTTGTTCGGGCGTGACGCGACCAAACACCGATTCAACTTCAAGGATGTTCGCGAGCTCGGTCAGATTCTCTGGCAGGTTACGAGCGTCAAATCCGGTGCCTTGAAACTCGAGGCCCGCTTCGCGCGCAACCGCTGCCACCGTGTTGGGGTTGTCGCCAGAAATCACTTTTACGGTCACGCCTTGAGCTTTGAAATAGCCAAGCGTTTCGGCGGCATCCAGCCTTACCTGCTCGCGAAAGGTAACCAGAGCCAATGCGACTCGAGAGGTTGGCAGGTCTTGATCGGCAGCCCCGGCGCTTGCCGTCAACACCAACGTTCGACGGCCCGTGTTCGCAAGTTCGCCGGCTGCCGCTAGGGCATCCGCGTGTGTTTTTGCGTCGAGCACCATCTCTGGGGCGCCCAAAGTAAAAGTTTCAAAACCTTGGCCGCTGTTCGCCGCAAAGGTGAAGCTGCTCAACTTTTTACTTGAAGTGAAAGCCACTGCGTCGCTCGCAGTTAGACCAGCGGGTGCGGTGAAGTGACCGCGCAGGCAAAGTGTTGTGGCGTTTGCATCGGCCTGTGCGCCGAAGAATCCCAAAACTTCACGCCAGTCTCGAAAGTTTGAACCTGCAGCCAGCTCTTTCGCCGCGTCGAATCGAATGTCACCTTGGGTCAGTGTGCCGGTTTTATCGAAACAAATTGTGTCGACCCGCGCTAGACCTTCAACGGCCGGTAGCTCTTGCACCAAAACTTTTTGCCGCGAAAGCTTCAACGCAGCCACCGCGAACGCGATGCTGGTAATCAGCACGAGCCCCTGGGGAACCATGCCGACGATGCTCGCGATTGAGGCAACGGTGGCCTCGAGCCAACGGCCATCATGCAACGCCGAGCTCCAACCCCCAACAGCTTGCACCTGACCATTTATTGCGATGAGCATCATCGGCACCAGCGCCCACGAAATCCACTTGATGATTCGGGCCAGCGAGTTTCGAAGCTCCGAGCTCACCAGCGAGAACCTGCGCGCCTCGAGCGTTATTTTGCTCGCGTAGGTGTCTGCACCAACCCGATTCACCCTTGCCGTAGCCGACCCTTCTAAAACACCGGAGCCGGCCAAGACCTCATCGCCAACCCGTTTCTGAACCGGTTCTGACTCCCCAGTAAGCAAAGATTCGTCGATGTCGATGTCGCGCTGTTCAACAATCACTGCATCAGCCAAAATCTGATCGCCGGCTCTAAGCTCGAGCAAATCGTCAAGAACAATCTGATGGGTTTCTATCTGCAAAGACTCGCCGTTTCGTCGCACGCGAGCATTCGGCTGGTGAAGCAGGGCAAGACGGTCGAGAGCACGTTTGGCAATAAATTCTTGGATTATCCCGATGCTGATGTTTGTGACTACGGCAAAGCCAAACAGAGCGTCTTTCCATTGTCCGAGAGCGAGCAAGATCAAAAACGCACCACCAACGACAGCGTTGAAAAGTGTGAAGAGGTTAGCGCGCAAAATACTTGCAAAACTTCGGCTTGAATCCAACTTTTGTTGATTCACCAAACCGAGTCCGACCCGCTCGGTCACCTGCGCACTGGTGAGTCCGGTCGCGGCGAGTTGCGCTTCATCCAAGGTGCTTAGAACTGCCATGGCTTAAGGCTAACTGGAATAAAGAAAGTCATCAAAGCATTGGTTAAAGCGAAAGAAGGTTCATATGCCAGCCGTGACCGCAGACACCCTGACGCTTCCCCGCCTAAGCCCGAGCCAGGGTCGAGCCCGCGCCGTCAAATCGGTAACTCGCGGTCCGCAGGCCTACGAGGGCGAAGGTTTTCCGGTCACCCGCGCATTCGCCGGAGTCAGCTACGACGACATAGACCCGTTCATCCACATGGACCAAATGGGTGAGGTTGAGTACCTGCCTATGGAGCCTAAAGGAACCCCTTGGCACCCGCACCGTGGCTTCGAAACTTTTACCTACATGATTGACGGCACTTTTCAACACCAAGACAGCCATGGTGGCGGCGGAACTATTCAGGATGGCGCGACGCAATACATGACCGCGGGCGCTGGCGTGCTTCACATTGAGACACCACCCGAAGCATTGGTTATGTCGGGCGGCATTTTTCACGGCATTCAACTTTGGATCAACCTACCGAGCAACAAGAAGATGAGTCCACCGGCTTATCAGAGTCTCGAGGGCAACGACGTCAAGTTAATTTCTAGCCAGGATGGAGGCGCACTGATTCGAGTGCTCGCCGGTGACATAGATGGCCATGTTGGTCCGGGCAAATCTCAGACGCCTATGACAATCGCCCACGTTACCTTGGCCCCGGGTGCTTCGGTGTCGATTCCTTGGAACCCGATGTTCAATGCCCTCGCCTATGTCTTGGCTGGGCAGGGAACTGTTGGCGAGTCAAGCGCTTTTGCGCCCGGAGCCAAACCCGCTGCTGTGAGCACAGGCAACCTGGCAGTTTTTGCAACCGGTGATCGCATCACACTGACTGCAAGTCAAACCCAAGATTCACGACACAATGCGCTTGAGGTCTTCTTGCTCGGCGGCCAGCCGATTCGCGAGCCGGTGGTTGCCTATGGTCCTTTTGTGATGAACACCAAAGAGCAAATCTATGAGGCAATGAGTGACTACCAACGCGGCAGTTTCGGCCAAATTCCAGACAATGCCTTAATGCCGTTTCACGGCTAATTAGAAAGACAAAACCACCATGGCTGAATTACTTTTTCGTTTGGGCGCCTTCTCGGCTCGCCGCGCTTGGATCGTCGTTGCCACCTGGACATTGATTTTGGCGTCAACCGTGACCCTGATGTTGCTGGGCAACGCCAAACTTTCAACGGCCATGAGCATCGACGGAATTCCTTCGCAGGTCGTCATTGACGAGCTAAAGGCATCTTTTCCGGCAGCCAGCCACGGCTCGGGTCAAGTTGTTTTTCACTCCACCACCGGCAGCGCTTTTAGTGAAACCCAAATCTCTGAAATCAAAGCGGCACTGGCGTCATCGGCCAAGTTGCCCTCGGTTTCATCAACGCTAGATCCTTTTGAGTCGCAGGCGCAGATTGACGGGCAAAAAGCTAAAGTCACCGCGGGCAAAGCGCAAATTATTGCAGCTCGCCAGCAGCTTGACCAAGCGCAAGCCCAGCTAAACGCTGCCAAACCGCTTTTGCAGGCATCAGCTTTCAACGACTCGCAAGCAAAAATCGACTCGCAACTTGCCATGCTCGAAAGCCAGTCAACTGAGCTCGGTTACGGCGAGCAGATTTTGACAGCGTCAAGCAACTTCAGCCTGGTTTCAAAAGATCACCAGACCGCACTCGCAACAATCTATTTCGATAAGCCACTGGACGAAGTTGAAAAAAACCAGATCAAGGCTGCTGCCGATGCAATCGCAACTGCCAAGCTAACCGGAGTTCAAGTTGAGTTTTCGAAGGACTTAGTTCAGTCGCTGGATGGCCTTCTTGGAACTGGTGAAATTATTGGCGTGGTCATTGCAGCAATCGTGCTGTTGTTGATGCTCGGAACCTTCGTTGGCGCTGGATTGCCTCTGTTGGCAGCCCTCTTCGGAGTTGGAGTTTCAGCAACTCTTACCATGGCCCTGGCCGCAGTTATCTCGATGACCTCGACAACACCTACGCTCGGGGTGATGTTGGGTCTTGCCGTTGGCATCGACTATTCGCTCTTCATCATCAACCGTCACCGCCGTCAACTCAAGGCGGGCATGCAAATGCGGGAGTCGATTGCTCTTGCCAACGGAACCTCTGGAAACGCGGTTTTATTTGCCGGCCTTACCGTGGTTATTGCGCTAGCGGCACTCAACCTAACCGGCATCGGCTTCTTGGGTCTGATGGGTTCAATGGGTGCAGTTGCCATTGTGATCTCAGTTGCAATAGCTCTAACCTTCACGCCCGCGCTGCTCCGTCTCGTAGGCACGAAGATTCTTAGCAAGCGCGAGCGTTTGGCAACCGCAAACTTGCAGGCCGCACAGGCTTCATCCGCTGATAGTGCTAAAGAGCCTGAGACCAAATCAAAACGGTCAGTATGGGCAACCAAGCGACCTTGGGTTGCGTTGGCTTTCTCAATCGCCATTTTGGCCATCGTTTCGTTGCCGGCTTCGTCGCTTCGACTCGGCTTGCCAGACGGCGGCTCAGAGCCGGTCGATAGCACGGCCTACAAGTCGTACACTCTCATCACCAAAGCTTTTGGAGAGGGAGCCAACGGGCAAATCGCTGCCGTTGTTGCGATTCCAGAAAAACGCACCGACTCGGTGGCGCTTCAGGCAGCAGTCGTAACCGACATCTCGAAGCTTGCAAACGTTTCTGCCGCAGCTCCAGCCGCCATTTCAAAAGACGGAAAAACCTACCTATTCCAGGTTCTTTCGCAAAAAGGTCCAGCCAGCGTCGAGACTGAAACTCTGGTCAGAGACTTGCGTGACCTAGCACCAAGCATCCTAGAAAAATATGACGGAAAGCTCGGTGTAACCGGAATCACGGCCAGCAAC
>Ga0209188_1001594_pt1 | contig 17825 bp, 11 predicted proteins | sample C_130625_EF_Meta_FD_187307 | JGI IMG/M metagenome (GOLD analysis project Ga0209188, IMG submission 187307) | Freshwater microbial communities from Lake Croche, Canada to study carbon cycling - C_130625_EF_MetaG (SPAdes) (version 2) | ecosystem: Environmental > Aquatic > Freshwater > Lake... | reverse complement strand
CGTCGAGCTCCCCGAAGAGCAGTTTCGGCTCGTGTGGGGCGGGCAGTTTGAGAACATGCAGCGGGCCCAGAAGCGGCTGGCGATCGTCGTGCCGCTGGCCCTCCTCCTCATCATCGCCCTGCTCCATCTCACCTACCGCAACGTCGCCGACACCACACTCCTCTTCGTGAGCGTGCCGTTTGCGTGTGTCGGCGGCATCTGGGCGCTCGCCGCCCGGGAGATGCCGCTGTCGATCTCGGCGGCGGTGGGGTTCATCACGCTCTCCGGCGTCTCGGTGCTCAACGGGATGGTGCTTGCCAGTGCCCTCCGCGAGCGGCTCGCCCGCGGCACCTCCCGCGACGTGGCGATCGAGGAGACGGCTTCATCATCGCTCCGCACGATCGTGATGACGGCGCTCGTGGCGAGCCTCGGATTCATCCCGATGGCCGTCAGCGAAGGAACCGGCGCCGAGGTGCAGCGGCCGCTCGCCACGGTCGTGATCGGCGGCGTGATCACGAGCACGCTCTACACGCTCTTTGTCCTCCCGGCGCTCTACCGGCTCGTCCTCGGCGTGCCGCCGGCGCCGCAGCTCCCCAAGGAATGGGCAACCAAAGACTGACCGCGTTGGTCACTCAACCGCGGCGTGACGGATGACAAACTCGACGACTGGCGTCGGATCGTCGAGGCCGTGGGGATGGTGGCCGATCCCCGGCTTGTGGATCAATTCGACCGTGCCCCCGAGGGCCCGGTAACGCTCCGCGACGACCAGGCCATTCTCCTCCGGCGGGACGACCTCATCGGCATCGCCGACGACATGGATCAAGGCCACGCCGGCTTCGGCGAGGGGCGCGAGCGTGTCGACCGGATTCCCTTGCCAGGCGAGTGCCGCGGCATCGTCGGCAAAGCCGTAGAGCTTCTTCACTTCGGCCCAGTCGCCCGCGCTCCCCTTCCCCTTCCTGCCGGCCGCCACCCCGCCCGGCCAGCTGCGGATGTCACAAACCCCGGCGTCGCCGTAGATCACGCTCACCTTGTCGGGATGGTCGCTGGCGAAGCGGTGGGCGTAGAGGCTGCCGCGGGAGATGCCGATCAGGGCCGGTCGGGGGCTGAGCCCGCGGCGGACGAGCTCGTCGTGGAAGCGGGCAAGCTTCGCCACGGCAGCCGGACTGCCGAACGTGTTGCCAACGTCGAGGAAGGCATGGTGGAAACCGCGGGCGACAAGGGCCGGCGCCGCACAGCGCTCCGTGAAGGCATCTGGAAACATCAGGCACCAGCTCCAGGGATTTCCGGGAAGCGGAGTCTCGGGGACAACGACCCAGGCTTCGGCCCCTTCGAACTCGAAGCGCCAGCGGGCGTGGCCATGCCACTGGTCGACCGTGGCCCCGGGGAAGTCGAGGTCGACGGCGCCGGCCGCGGCGGCCGTTATCGGGGCGAGGGCGACGAGGATCAGGAGAGCGAAGAGAAACGGGCGGCGGTGCATGGCGGATTCCGTGGGCCTTTGGTGGAAGGGCTCGCCTTTGTCAGCCGATGTCGAAGAGGCGCGGGAGGGGGGCATCGGCGGGGAGAGCGAGGATCGTTCGCAGCTCGGCGAGCTCGTCGTCGTTGAGCGACACGAACACGACCGGGTCCTGAACGAGGTCGGGGTTGACGAGCCGGTAGCCGGAGAGTTTTCCCTCCGCGACGATCGGGGCCCGGCCGTAGCCATACATCATCCAGTCGACCGGGCCGAAGAAGTCGGCCAGCGTGATCGACGGAGGGAGCGGCCGGCGGACGAAGTAGAGCTCGACGCACGTCTTCCAGAAGTGGGGGACGAACTTCTCGCCGACGTCGGCGATCCCGTAGCGATCGCGGTTGGTGCCGGCGAGGCAGGTTGGCAAAGCGACCAGCGGGCCCCCACGCCGCAGGCTCCCGCGCTCGAGCGCCGCGCCGAGATTTTCAAGGAAGTCGGCGCTGAAGCAGTCGTCGCAGACGATCGTCAGGTGGGAGAGATCGATGCCGGCGGAAGCCGCGGCCGCCGGCCCTTTGCCGGCATCAACGTGCTTGGCATCTCCTTGCTTGGCGCCGCCGAGGATCGCGGCGGCGAGCTGCTCACACGGAATCGAATAGCTCTGGATCTCCTCGGGAAGGCCGTGGCCGAGGACGACGATCGTCGTCGGCTCACCCGAGCGGGCCGCGTCGTGGACTGCCTCCAGGAAGCCCGTGGCGGTGGCCTGCTTCGTGTCGGGGCCGGTGGGCCCCCCCTGCCCCTGCTTCCAGACCGTCGCCTCGGCATCGTAGGCCCCGGCAATCGTCGTGATCTCCTTCGGGTCGAGGCCGCGGTCGGGATCGAGAAGGCCGATCACGCTCCGCCCTTCACCGACGACAACGTCCGCGGCGTGTTTGTCGCGCATCCTGAGGATGAAGTCGGCAAGGCGGGCGAGCGTCTCGGTCCGGTCGGCGGCCTCGAGGGGCTCGAGCGCCGCGGCGTGGCGCGTGGCGAGGAGCCAGAGCGACGGCTCGATCTGCCGGTATTCGCGGTCGGTCGTTTCCAGCCGGTCGCGGATCAGCGGTGAATCGTCGCGGGCAAATGCGGCAAAGGCAGCCGCAGCGGCCTGTGGGTCAAGCTTCGTCGCGGGCTTCGCATCCGGCTTCGCATCAGTCTGTGCGGCCGCCGGGGACGCGTGCTTGATGCCGATCGCGAAGAGGACAATCAAGGCGAAGGAGATCGTGCCCCAAGCCGAGCGAAGGCGTCGAGCGGAAAGCCGGCAGCGCGGCTTGAGTCGATCGGTGGTGAGCGTGACGATCAAGACTTGGATCAAAGCGTGGATCAAGGCAAGCGGCCCTCCGGTGGTAATGGGCCAATTGTGGCACAGCTTGACGCGGGGGGGGCGCGTCGGCGATGACCGACCTGGAAAAACTTTCCCGAATGGAGCGTTGACGGTCGGCCTGCCGATGGGTACTGTACGCGCGTTCATATTTCGCGGGAGGCGGGACCAGTGGCCGACGACACGACAACGTCCGACACAACCTCCGGCACGATCGCCGGCAGCCTGGCTGATCTCGTGGCCCGGGGCGTCGTGAGCCGGGCTGGAGGGGGGGCTCGAGGCCAATTCGGCAGCCAACTTGCCAGCCAGTTCGGCACAAACGTCTGGACCTGCCTCGAGCCTGACGACGCCATGGCCAGCGCGCCGCGGGCGATCTTCGCGAGCGGATTTCGGGGGATCGATCGACTCCTGCCGGCCGGCGGGATTGGCAGCGGCAGCCTGATCGAATGGATCGGCGGGCCGGCGTCGGGAGCGGCGACGCTCGCCTTCGCGGTCGCTGGGAGACTACGCGTGGCCCGGCCCGAGGGGGCTGCCGGGCCGATCCTCGTGATCGATCGGCAGGGGAGGTTTCATCCGCCGGCGGTGATGCCGTGGCTCGAAGGGCCTGCGGCGGGGAAGCCGAAGGCCGGCGGGGCCGCCGTTGGGGCGATCGTCGTCGTCCGGCCGTCGCGCGACGAGGACGAGATCTGGGCGATCGATCAGGCCCTCCGCTGCCCCGGCGTGACGGCCGTGCTCGCCTGGCCAAAGCGTGTTTCCAGCACGGCCCTGCGACGCTGGCAACTGGCGGCCCGCGGCAGCGGCACGGTGGGATTTTTGGTGAGGCCGGCGGCGGCCCGGCGCGAGCCGTCGTGGGCCGAGGCCCGGCTCAATGTGGCGGCTCTCCCGATGCTCGGGCGCTGGCGGGGGGGCGACGATCCCCTCTCGTCGCATCGCTGGGCGCCTGCCGTCGGCTCGCTTGCGGTTCGGCGGCTGCGGCTGTCGCTCCAGGAGGGGCCATGGGCGTGTGAACAGCCCCCCGATGTGCCCACGGTGGAGATCGCACTCGATCTTGCCACCGGCCGCGAAGCGATCGGCGACGCCACCACCAACAGCCTCCGCAGGGGCGGCCTACGGAGCGGCGCCGCGCCGGCCGGTCGGCCCTGGTCGCCAGGAACGCTCCCCGATGGAAGTGGGGCAGGAGGGGTGTCGTGTCGCGCATCCTGACCCTCTGGCTGCCGCGCTGGCCGGTGCAGCGGCGGTTGAGCGGTAACGCCGAGTTGCGGCATGGGCCGGTGTTCGTCTGCCAGCGCCAGCCACAAGGCGCGATGACGGTGGTGGCCTGGGCCATTCCCCGTCGTCCGGCAGCGCCACAGGCCGGGGGCGAGAGGGCGGGGCACGTGAGAGCCGGGGATGCGACAGCCGGGCCAGCAACAGCCGGCGATGGAGTGGCAATCCATGCCGGCATGCCCTTGGCCGAGGCGATGGCGGCGATGGCGCTCGTCCATGGCTCGCACGCCTGTCGCCGGGCTTGGATCGATCATGACGATCCGGCCGCCGATCGCGACGCGCTGCTCGAGATCGCCCGCTGGTGTCGGCGCTTCACGCCGGCGGTGGCGGTGGAGGGAAGCGGCGGGGACGAGCGCCAACGGCCGGAGTGCCTCCATCTCGACGTCACGGCCACGGCAGGCTTTTTCGGTGGCGAAGAGAGACTTGCGCGCACGGCCGTGTGGACGCTCGCCGCGCGGGGCCTCCATGCCCGCGGGGCGATCGCCGATACCCCCGGAGCCGCCTGGGCCGCCGCCCACCATGTCGATCGGTTGGCGGCGCTGGCCGGTGAGCCGGCGCCACGCGGCCGGCGGCGGAGCGTGGTGGTGGCGCCGGGGGGGCTGGTCGATGCGTTGCCGGCCACGGGGCTGCGGTTGGATGGAGGCACGCTCCAGAAGCTCTGCGAAGTCGGGATCGATTCGATCGGTGGAGTGATGCGGCTGCCACGCAAGAGCCTGGCGTCGCGCTTCGGCCCGCTGCTCGTGCGCCGGCTGGCGGAGCTCACGGGAGAACGGGCCGAGCCGCTCGAGCCGTTGCCAGGGGGGGAGCTGCCGCAGGCCAGCCATGCCTTCGATTTCCCCCTCTCGCTTCGCGGCACCTCGGAGGAGCAGTTTGCCCTAGGCCTCCGCCCGCTCCTCGAAGCGTGCATGAGGCCCCTTTCCGCCGCGGGGCGGGGCGTGACGGCGCTCCAGGTAAGACTCGAACGGGTGAGGCTCGAACAGGTAAGACTCGAACGGGCGCGGCTCCAGCGTCCCGGCTCGGCCGGCGCCGATGCGGCGACCGGGCCAGCGGGGCGATCCACGGCCACCAGCGCCCCGGTCGTTGTCGATGTCGGGCTGTTCCGCCCGAGTGTGAGCGTCGCCCATCTGGCGGAGCTGATCCGGCTGCGGATGGCGCGCATGCAACTGCCGAAGGAGATCGAAGGGGTTTCGATCGAGGTCGTGGCCGCCGGTGAGGTCGGCAGCCGGCAGCGGATGCTGTTTGGCGAGGCGGAGGAGGCGGGAGACGGGGAGGTCGCCATGCTGCTCGAGCGCCTGGCGGGGAGGCTCGGCCGCACGGCGGTTTACGAGCCACGCTCGGTGGCCGACGCTCAGCCGGAACATGCCTGGATGGCGGTGCCGCCGGGGCAGAGCACGCGATCGCCCAGACGCATCACCAGAGCGCCGTTAGACGACCGCGGCAGCCCTGTCAAGGGAGCGTCGCGGAGCGCCGCGAGCCAGTCTGGCCCCTACCCCGCCCCGGAACGGAGGCCGTTTTCGATGTTTCCCCGTCCCCTGCGCCTCGAGCCGCTCCTGCAGGGAGCAGCCCGTGAGCCGCCGGAGCGCCGGGAGTCGCCGGAGCGTCGGGCGGCTTTCGGAGTGCCTGTCCGCTTCCGCTACGAGTCGCGGGTTCATCGGGTGCTCTGTGCCCAGGGGCCTGAGCGGATCGAGACGGCGTGGTGGCGTGGCCCCTCCGTGCGCCGCGATTACTTCCTCGTCGAGGCGGTGGTCGAGGGCATGATCGAGGGGGGCGGTGAGGGCTTGGCCGGCGGTGACCGGCAGCGGGAAGCTGGCCGCGACGGGTCGGGGAACGTCGACGGGATCCTCCGGCTGTGGATCTTCCGGCAGGTGCGGGACGGGGGCTGGTTTGTCCATGGTGTCTTCGCCTGACTCGAGCCGCCGGCGATTGGCCGGGGAAATCCTCCAAGGAGCCTTGTCATGCCGTCGTCGCGACCCGTGATCGCACGTTCGAGTTCGGGGGCCAGCCCCGGGGGCCCGCGCGAGCCCCCCCGCTACGCCGAGCTCCATGTCACGAGCAACTTTTCCTTCCTCCAGGGCGCCTCCCATCCGGAGGAGCTCGTCCGTACGGCCCACGCTCTTGGCTATGCCGGGATCGCGATCACCGATCATGCGACGCTTGCCGGCATCGTCCGGGCGCACGGGGCGGCAAAGGAGGTCGGCATCCCGCTCATCGTCGGGGCCACGCTCACGACGATCGACGGCGAGGCGCTTGTGGTGTGGGCGGAGAACCGGGCCGGCTACACAAACCTCTGCCGCCTCCTCTCGATTGGCTACGGCGGGATCCCGGCGGAGCGCGGGCAGGAGCAGCGCGAGGGCACAGCGGCTGCCAGCGCCATGGCGGAGGACGAGGACGATCGCGGCCCGGTCAGCTGCCGGCTCTCGCGCGCTTCTGTTGCGGCCCATGCGGCAGGCCTGCGGGCCGGCGTGCCGCTGGCGGCCGTGGATGGAGATTGGCGGCGGCTGGCGGCGTGGCGCGAGGTGTTTGGGGAGCGCGTCTGCGGGCTGGCGGAGGTGGCGCTCGAGGGGGATGACGCGGTGCGGCTCGAGCGCTTCGCCCGCGCCTGCCGGCGGGCGCGGGTCGATGTCGTGGCGGCCGGCGACGTCCGCTGCCACATCCGCGCCCGGCTTCCCCTCCTCGATGCCCTCACGGCGGTCCGTCACAGCGGCACGATCGAGGAGGTCCGCGCCCGCCTCCTCACCAACGGCGAACGCCATCTCCACAAGCAGTCGAGTCTCCACGCCCGCTTCGCGAGCTTGCCGGGGGCCGTCGAACGCTCCGTGGAATGGGCGGCGGCCTGCACCTTCTCCCTCGACGAACTGCGCTACGAATACCCCGACGCCGTCGTGCCGGCCGGCGAGACGGCAGCGGGATACCTCGCCGAGACGGTGTGGCGCGGGGCCGCGAAACGCTATCCCGACGGGGTGCCGGAGAAGGTCCGCGGCCTCCTCGAGCACGAGCTTGCGCTCGTCACCGAGCTTGGCTACGAGGCCTACTTCCTCACCGTCTTCGACATCGTCCGCTTCGCGCGCCGCCGCGGGATTCTCTGCCAGGGGCGCGGATCGGCGGCCAATTCGGCGATCTGCTACTGCCTCGGGATCACGTCGGTCGACCCGGCCCGGATGCAGGTTCTCTTCGAACGCTTCATCAGCCGCGAGCGCCGCGAGGCCCCCGACATCGACATCGACTTCGAACACCACCGCCGCGAGGAGGTGATCCAATACCTCTACGACACCTACGGCCGCGCGCGCGCGGCGATGACTGCCGAGGTGATCTGCTACCGCCTCCGCTCGGCCGTCCGCGACATGGGAAAGGCGCTCGGGTTGTCGCTCGATCGGGTGGCACGGATCGCCGAGGTGCTCGATGTCGGCGACCGGGTCGATCGACTGCCGGAGCGGCTCACCGAGGCGGGGCTCGATCCCGATGGCGATACCGGCCAGCGGCTGACGGCCCTCGTCGGCGACCTCATCGGCTTCCCCCGCCATCTCGGCCAGCATGTCGGCGGCATGGTGATGACGCGTGGCGATCTGTGCGATCTGGTGCCGATCCAGCCGGCGACGATGGCGGGCCGCTCGATCGTCCAGTGGGACAAGGACGATCTCGACGAGCTGGGAATCCTGAAAGTCGATTGCCTGGCGCTCGGGATGCTCACCGCCATCCATCGGGCGTTCGATCAGGTCGAGGCAGCGGGGGGCCCGAAGCTGACGCTCGCCACCGTGCCGGCGGAGGATCCGGCCGTCTACGAAATGGTGTCGCGGGCCGACACCGTCGGCGTGTTCCAGATCGAGAGCCGGGCGCAGATGAGCATGCTGCCGAGGCTCAAGCCGCGCTGCTTCTACGATCTGGTCATCGAGGTGGCGATCGTGAGGCCGGGGCCGATCCAGGGGGGGATGGTCCATCCCTACTTGCGCAGGCGCTGCGGCGAGGAGCCGGTGAGCTACCCCAACGAGGCGATCCGTGGCGTCCTCGAAAACACGCTCGGCGTCCCCCTCTTTCAGGAGCAGGCGATGCGGCTGGCGGTGGTGGCAGCCGGATTCACGCCAGGGGAAGCCGATCAACTTCGCCGGGCGATGGGGGCTTGGCGGCGGCCGGGGGTGATCGACGAGTTTCACCGCCGGCTCGTTGAGGGGATGACGTCGCGCGGGCTCGCGGCGGAGTTTGCCGAGCAGGTGTTTGCCCAGATCCGCGGCTTTGGCGAATACGGATTCCCCGAGTCGCACGCGGCGAGCTTCGCCTTGCTTGTCTACGTGTCGGCCTGGCTCAAGTGCCATCATCCGGCGGCCTTTACCGCGGCGCTCCTGGCGAGCCAGCCGATGGGGTTTTACGCGCCGGCCCAGCTCGTGCGCGATGTCCGGAAGCGCGGGGTGGGTGTGTTGGCCGTCGACGTGAATGCCAGCAACTGGCATGCGCGCGTCTGTTGCCAGACGCAGGACGCGGCGGAGGGGACGCGGCCCTGCCCCGGCGAGCCGCAAAGCCTTCGCAAGCCACAGAGCCTCCGCAAGCCACAGAGCCTTCGCAAGCCACAAAGCCTCCGCTTGGGTCTCGAGCAGGTGCACGGCCTCGGCGTGGCGGAGGGAGAGCGGATCGAGGCGGCGCGGCGCGACGGCCTGTTTGGCACCGTCGAGGATCTCGCCCGCCGCGCCCGGCTCGGCCGCGAGGCGCTTCTGAGCCTGGCGCGGGCCGGGGCCCTCGCTTCGCTGGGGATGGACCGGCGGCGGGCGGTGTGGGAGGCGCTGCGGGATCGGGAACGCCCCGGCAGCCAGCCTCTCCTGGTCGACCTCGCCGACGACGAGGATGGTGAGGAGGTCGCACTCCCGGCGACGAGTGCCCGAGAGGAGGTGATCGCCGATTACCGCACGTCGGGCCTCTCGCTCGAGGCCCATCCGCTCCAGTTTGACCGGGCGGGGCTCGCCCGGCGCGGGGTGGTGACCACGGCGGAGGCCCACGATGCCCCGGAGGGGCGGCGCGTGGCGGTGGCGGGGATCGTGCTCTCCAGGCAGCGGCCGTCGACGGCCCACGGGATCATTTTCCTGTCGATCGAGGACGAGACCGGCGCGGCGAATGTCGTCGTCCGGCCGGAAGTGTGGCAGCAGGCCGAGACGCTTTCGCGGCGGGCGGCGGCGGTCGTGATCGAGGCCCGCGTGCAACGCCGGGGCGGGGTCGTCCACCTCCTGGCGACACGGATGGAGAGGCTCGTGTCGGACGATGCCGCAGGCGGCGGTGAAGCGGGGCTCCCGGCCGGGGGAACGCTGCCGCGGATGTCGCGCGACTTCTGTTGAACAGAATGCTACAACTTTTGCCATGAGCACCCCCGCCCACCCCGCCGTCGTCAGCACCGATCTCCCTCTCGGCTCCGTCCATCGCGGTAAGGTCCGCGACTGCTACCGCCTCGCCCCTGAGCGGCCCGGTGGCGAGGCGAGGATGCTGATCGTGTCCACCGACCGGATCAGCGCCTTCGACTGGATCCTCCCCACGCCGATCCCCGACAAGGGCCGCGTGCTGACGGCCATCTCGCGCCACTGGTTCGACTGGCTTTTCAATGGTCCAGCCCCCGTTCCCCACCACCTGATCACGACCGATGTCGAGGCGATGGGGCTACCGGCGGGCGTCGATCTCGGGCCACTCCGTGGCCGATCGATGCTCGTGCGGGCCGCCGAGGTGATTCCTTTTGAGTGTGTCGTCCGTGGCCGGCTCGCCGGGAGTGGCTGGGCCGAATATCGGCGCAGCGGCACGGTCTGTGGCGAGAGCCTGCCCTCCGGGCTCTCCGCCGGCGACGAGCTTCCCGAACCGATCTTCACCCCAGCGACGAAGGCCACCAGCGGCCACGACGAGAATGTCTCGTTTGCCGTCATGGCCGAGAGCATCGGCCCGGAACTGGCGAGCTTACTGAGGGCGAAGAGCCTCGATGTCTTCAAGCGCGGAGCCGTCCATGCCGCCGCCCAGGGCATTGTCCTTGCCGACACCAAGTTCGAGTGGGGCCGGGCTGCCGACGGCACCGTGATCCTCGTCGACGAGGTGCTGACCCCCGATTCGTCGCGGTTCTGGCCGGCGGCGGCCGTTGGCGGGGGGCGCGTCCCCGATTCGTTCGACAAGCAATTCGTCCGCGATTGGCTCGAGGCGAGCGGCTGGGACAAGGCAAGCCCTCCGCCGGAGCTCCCCGCCGACGTCGTCGTGAAAACGCGGCAAAAATACCTCGAGGCCTGCCGGCTGCTCACCGGCTCGCCCCCGGTCGGGGTCGCTTGAGCGAGAGGCGGGGGTGGCTCGAGCGATAGGGGGTGGCTTGGGGGATTCCGGGCCTACAATGCCCTAGGGATGCGGCCGGAGCGAAACTAGAATCGCTCGCTTGGCTCTTTCCCCGCAGACCCGCTTGGCGGGCTCCCCCACCGCGAACCCCTCCCCTGCCCCATGCTGCGCTACTGGACCGCCGGCGAATCGCACGGCCCCGCCCTCCTCGCCCTCGTTGATGGTTTCCCGGCGGGACTGGCCGTCGACCTCCCGGCGATCGACGCCGAACTCGTGCGTCGACAGGGGGGGTATGGTCGCGGGGGCCGGCAGCGGATCGAGACCGACAGCGTCCGCTTCCTCTCCGGGCTGTGGCGGGGAACGACGCTCGGCAGCCCGTTGGCGATGGAGATCGTCAATCGCGACGCCAAGCTCGAACGGCTCGACGACGTCGATCGTCCGCGGCCGGGGCATGCCGACCTGCCCGGCGCCGTCAAACATCTCGGCAGCGTCCGCGCGGTGCTCGAACGCGCCAGCGCTCGCGAGACGGCGGCCCGCGTGGCGGCGGGAGCTCTCGCCCGTCAACTGCTCGCCACGTTTGGGATCGAGGTCGGCGGCTGGGTGACTTCGCTTGGCGGCATCGAGCTGGGGCCCCGTGAGGGGACGCTTCCCGAGCTGCGGGGCTTGAGGGATTCCAGCGCCATCTACTCCCTCCACCCCGAGCGTGACGGGGAGGTGACGGGACTCATCGACCGGGTCGGCAAGGAGGGGGACACCCTCGGGGGCGTGGTCGAGGTCCGCGTCGACGGCCTGCCGATCGGCCTCGGCACCCACGCCCAATGGGATCGCAAGCTCGACGGGCGACTCGCCCAGGCCGTGATGGCCGTGCAGGCGATCAAGGGGGTCGAGATCGGGCTCGGCTTCGAGGCCGCCAAGCGGCGTGGCTCGCAGGTCCACGACCCGATCCACTACGACGCTGCCCGGCGCGATCAGACCGACCTCGGCTTCACCCGCCCGACGAACAACGCCGGCGGCCTCGAAGCGGGGATGACCAACGGACAGCCCCTGGTGATCCGGGCCGCGATGAAGCCGATCAGCACGCTCCGCAAGCCGCTCGAGAGCGTCAATCTCCGCACGAAGCAGGCCGAGGAAGCGGCCTACGAGCGGAGCGACGTCTGTGCGGTGAGTGCCGCCGCCGTGATCGTCGAGCATGTCGTCGCCTTCGAGATGGCGGCGGCGCTGGTCGACAAGTTCGGCGGCGACAGCGTCGAGGAAATGCTCGCGCGGTTCAAGCTCTACCACGACCTGGCCCGCGCCCGGTGACGATGTCGGAAGGCCACCCGGGGAAGGATCGCCCGGGAATCCGCGAGAGACAAGGATGTTCGTCGCCCAGCAAGCTGCCCGCAGCCGTGTGGTCCGCACGACCTTCGTCGTCGCCTGCCTGATCCCCTGCGCGCTGGTCGTCGCTTGGGCCGGCTGGCGGCGCACCGGCTTGCACCGTGACCGGCTCGTGCGGGAATGGGCCGGAGCCGTGGGGATGCCGCTGTCGGTCGATTCCATCGAGCATGTCCGTCCCGGTTCGCTCAGGCTGCATGGCGTGCGCGTGGAGGATCATCGGGGGGGGCCGTTGGTCGAGGTGCCGCGGATCGACGTCGAATCGTCGGGGACCGAAGTCCGCATCCGCCTTCCCGAGCTCACCTGCTCCCCCGCGGCGATCGCCGCGATCGTGGACCTCGGCAGGGGTTGGCTCGACGAGCCGGCCCGATTCGACCGCAATGTCGTCATCGATGTCGCTCGGATCGGCTTCGCCGACGCCTTCGGCACCGCAACGGACGCTGCCAACCGCGCCGGGTTCCGCATCGAGTGTGTCGGCAACGAGAGCGGTCGGGCGATCCGGCTCCGGACCGAACCTGAGTCGGAGGAAGGATTCGTCGTTCAATCCCTTGCCGGCACCGATGGCCCGGGGCGACGGATGGCGGTGCGGGGCATGGTCGCCAATCCGGTGCCGATCGCCGCCGTCGCTGCCGCCTTGGGGTGGTCGGCTGGCGGTCAGGCGGCCGGGCCGGCGGCACACCTCACCGGGGGGATCGATGCTGAATGGTCGGAGCGTGGCTGGGACGGTGCCTTCAGCGCGACGCTGACGGAAGTCGATCTCGCCGCCGTCACGGCGACACTCCCCTGGCATGCCAGAGGACGGGCACGCGTCGTCGTCGATGAATGCCGAATGACCGCCGGGCGAATGACGTCGATTCGGGCCGGAGTGGAGGTCGGTGCGGGGGGGCTCGAGCAAGCAGGGCTCGAGGCGCTCGTGACGACACTCGGCTGCCGCCCCGGCCCCGGCTGGAGGCCGGCGACACGGCGTGGGGAGGTCGGCTTCGTGGGGGGGGCTGCCAGCCTCGAGATCGACCGCCGTGGCCTGCGGATCGAAACCCCGGCTTCCCCGGGGATCCTGTTCGTTGAGGGCGGAGCGCTGCTCGAGCCGCCTGTGGCGGGCGTGAGTCTCGATCGGGTCGCACGGGCGCTCTCCCCGGCGACCACGCTTGCGGTGCCAGCCACCCCGATGAGCGGGTGGCTCCTCTCGGTATTCCCGTTTCCACAGGCCGACGCGGCGCGAGCCGAGGGGGGAATGCCAGTCGAATCGGGCCGGTCGACGTCCCGTGATCTCCTCGCCCCCCCCGGCCCGGTGGGAGCAGGCGGGCCAGCCTCGCGACGGTGATGATGGAGGGCCCTTCGCCCCACTCAGGCGGAGGGGGAAGTGGGGAAATTGACGATTTCTTGACGTTGATTCGACTCCAGACTGACCCGCCGATGCTGGCAAGCCGGGGGAAATGCATCACAGTAGGGATCGGTCGTGCGACGGAGATTTTCGTTGACGGCTCTCCGCCGCTTCGCGGCGACGTTCCCACCACCCTACGAGGCCCGGCCCGACATGACGTCGAAGACCAGCCAGTTTCCCAAACACTCCCGCGATGCCATGAATCGCAAGCCTGGCAAGACAGGCTCAACGGCCACGGCTCCCGCCAAGTCGCATCCTGCCGACGCCTCCGGCGGCCAGCCGATCGACGTCGATGCCGACGAGTTTGCCCTGGGACGATCGGCGATCGGTGGCCCGCAAAGCGAACTGCACGGGCACGCCACGATGATCGATTCCCCGGAATTGTCCGAAGAATCCAACACGCCCCACACCCAGGCCGCTCAGCACTGGACCGACCTCGACTGGCCGGTCGTGATCTGGATCGGCGTGATCCATGCCGCGGCCCTGGTGGCTCCCTTCTACTTCACCTGGTCGGGGCTGGCGATCTGCGTGGCGCTCAGCTGGGCCACCGGCAGCCTTGGCGTCTGCCTCGGCTACCACCGTCTTCTCACGCACGGCAGTTTCTCGACCACCCGGGCTGTGAAGATGTTTTACGCCTGGATGGGGGGTATCTCCGGCGAGGGTTCGGCGCTCCATTGGGTGGCGAATCACCGCAAGCACCATGCCTTCAGCGATCTCGACGGGGATCCGCACACCCCGTACGAAGGTGGGTTGTGGAGCCACATCCTCTGGATGTTCCCGCGACGCGATCCCGCCGAGCTCGACGCCCATTGCCGTCGCTGGGCCCCCGATCTCTACAAAGATCCGGGGATCCTCTTTCTCCACAAGACGTTCCTCCTTTGGCACTTCATCATCGGATTGGCCCTCCTCATGACCGGGGCGTCGCTGTACGACTGGCGGACCGGCATTTCGTGGCTGCTTTGGGGCCTGGCTGTGCGGATGGTGTACGTGTTCCACGTCACCTGGTTTGTCAACTCCGCGACCCACATCTGGGGCTACCGCAACTACGAGACGACCGACAACTCCCGGAATCTCTGGTGGGTCGGCCTGCTCGCCTTCGGTGAGGGGTGGCACAACAACCACCATGCTTTCCAGCGGATGGCCAAGCACGGCCACAAGTGGTGGGAGGTCGATACGACCTACTGGATGATCCTCGCCATGGAGAAGCTCGGACTGGCCTGGAACGTCGTCAAGACGCCCCGTGGAGGGCGGACGGCCGTTTCCTGATGGCCTTGAGGACGCTCCCCCGGCCGCCTGGCGGCCGGGGGGAGCGGGCTGCTGTTGCAAATCGGCCCCCTGCCGATACACTTTTTGGTTCGATACGAGCCAGGGGGCGTCGCGGTGAGAACCGCGGTCAGTTTGGTTTCCGTGGCATGCGTGCCGGTGGTACATGGAGAGGGATGCAGCGTGCATCCTCGGAGTGCCGCGCACGGCTTGCCCGTCACGTTTCAGGTCGCCTGCAAGAGGGCGGTTTTTGGCTGATGTCGCTCACGAAAGATCGAAAAACGGAACTCATCGATACGTATCGGCGAGGGAATGCCGACACTGGCTCGGCCGAGATCCAGATTGCCCTGCTCTCGGGCCGGATCTCGCATCTCACCGACCACTTCAAGAAGCACACGAAGGACTTTGCAAGCCGTCGTGGGCTGCTGCAGATGGTGAGCCGTCGTCGCCGCCTGCTCGACTATCTCAAGCGCGTCGAACCGCAGCGGTATCTCGACATCATTCAGCGGCTCGAGATCCGCAAGTAGTCGTCCGCACGTCAAGGTTGGGCCTGGTCGCCGCGCGCCCTGGGCAGCCCGCTTTCGCATTCTCTGCGAACAGGTTGCCGGGGTCGGCCGCCGGCCCGTGAGGGGATCGGGAAATCGTTCTCTCGAAGGGGCGTTGCGACGTCCCCTGATCGCGAGAACGGTCCCGTGGAAGGTTTCAGGGGAAGGGATTTTTCGTGAGGGATTCGCATCGGGGGGATGTTGTCGCCCCGATCTCGGATCCCGGTCCAAGCGATGCTTCCGGCGGTTCGTTGCTGCCGGGAGTGTGCCACCGGGATGTGCCCCCCGTTTGCGGGTGGGGGCAGTCAGGACGGTCGGCACGGGCGGTGGTGGGGTCCTGGAGGTCCGGCACGTGGCCGGACCTCGGATGCGTCGCCGCCTTGGTTCGGTATCGGGGGTGGGAGCTTTCGCTCCGTTGCCCCTCGTGACGGCTGCGTGCACAGGGCACGTGGCCGGGCGGGAAGGGAAGAAAGAAGAGTTTTCATGAAAACGGTTGTTGAACGCAAATTCGGGGATCACACCCTCAGCATCGAGACAGGGCAGTTGGCGAAGCAGGCGGCTGGTGCCGTCCTCGTGCGCTATGGCGAGACGGCGGTCATCGTCGCCGCCGCGACTGGCGCCCCGCGCGCCGGCATCGATTTCTTTCCGCTCACGTGCGATTACCGGGAGCGTGCCGCCGCAGCGGGCAAGTTCCCCGGTGGCTTCCTCAAGCGTGAGGGACGGCCGACGATGAAGGAGACGCTCACCAGCCGTCTCATGGACCGTCCGATTCGCCCGCTGTTTCCCGATGGTTTCTACGACGAGGTCCAGATCCAGGCTTCGGTGCTCTCCAGCGACAAGCAAAACGACGGCGACGTCCTGGCGATGAACGGGGCCTCGGCGGCGCTGTGCATCTCGCAACTCCCCTTCCGCGGACCGCTCGGGAGCGTCCGGCTGGCGCAGGTTGACGGGGTGTTCATCCCGTTCCCGACGCAGGATCAACTCGAGGAGAGCGATCTCGATCTGATCGTGTCGGGCAGCGAGACCGCTGTCCTCATGATCGAGGGCTTCGCCCGCGAGATGCCCGAGGCCCGCATGCTCGAGGCGATCAACGAGTGCCACCGCATCATCCGCGAACTGTGCGCGATGCAGCATGAGCTCGTTCGTCTGGCCGGCAAGCCGAAGAAGGAGTATGTCCTCGCCGACTACACCAACCTCCGCGAGCGGCTCACCCGCGACTACCTCCACGATCTCAAGGCCGCCAAGGCGACCACCGGCAAGGCCGAGCGTGGCCAGGCCGTGAAGGCCCTCAAGGAGAAGGCGAAGGCGGCGATCGTTCCGCTCGAGCCGGCCGGGGCCGCCAAGCCGGGCGACGCCGGCGGCGTCAGCGAGGCCGATTTCTCCCACGTCTGGCACGGGCTCGAAGAGCGTGCCGTCCGGGATCTGATCTACGAGGGCAAGCGTCCCGACGGCCGTGACTACACGACCCTCCGTGCCATTGCCTGCGAGGTCGATCTGCTCCCGCGTGTCCACGGCTCGGCGCTCTTCCAGCGTGGCGAGACCCAGGCACTCGTGACGATCACTCTCGGCACCGGCAAGGACGAGCAGCGCGTCGATGGCCTGCTCGACGAGTATTCCAAGAAGTTCATGCTCGACTACTACTTCCCGTCGTTCTCCGTCGGTGAGGTCCGCCCGATCCGCGGCCCCGGGCGGCGTGAGATCGGCCACGGGGCCCTTGCCGAGCGGAGCGTCAAGCCGGTGCTCCCCGCTCCCGATGTCTTCCCCTACACGATCCGGGTGATCTCCGACATCCTCGAGTCGAACGGCTCGAGCTCGATGGCCTCGGTGTGCGGTGCGACGCTCGGCCTGATGGCCGCCGGCGTGCCGATCACGAGCCCCGTCGCCGGGATCTCGGTCGGTCTCGTGAAGCAGTCGGAGCACGAGTGGAAGCTCCTCACCGACATCATCGGTGACGAGGACCACTACGGCGACATGGACTTCAAGATCGCCGGCACACCCACCGGGATCACGGGCATCCAGCTCGACCTCAAGATCGACGGCATCTCGCCGGCGATCATCGAGGCGACGCTGAAGCAGTCGCGCGAGGCCAGGCTCGAGATCCTCCGCTCGATGCTGTCGGCGATCCGTCGCCCGCGTCAGGAGATCTCACCGTGGGCCCCGCGGCTCCTGCGGACGCAGATCAACCCCGAGAAGATCGGCCTCCTCATCGGACCGGGCGGGAAGACGATCCGTGCCATCCAGGAGTCGACCGGCGCAAGCATCGAGGTGGAGGACGACGGCACGGTGACGGTGGCCAGCCACGACGCCGAGGGGGCGATGGCAGCCATGGCCAAGGTCGAGGCGCTCACCGCCTCGATCCAGGTCGGCCGGATCTACGAGGGACGCGTGACGAGCATCAAGGACTTCGGCGCGTTCGTCGAGCTCGTCCCTGGCAAGGATGGTCTGTGCCACATCAGTGAGCTGTCGGACGACTATGTCTCCAGCGTCGGCGACGTTTGCCGCGTGGGCGACGTCATGCGGGTCAAGGTGATCGCTGTCGACGATCAGGATCGCGTCAAGCTGAGCCGCAAGGTGGCGATGCGTGAACTGGCCGAAGGTGGCAATGGCGGAAGTGCCGGCAACGCCGGCACCTGAGCCGTCGCGCGACCAAGCGTGATCTCCCGGGCGCCGCTGCCAATCGTGGCGGCGCCCGGGGATCCGCGCGGGAGGGGAAGCATGTCTTCGGCAGCCGAAACGGTGCATCCCCGCGCGGAAACGTATGCCGAGTTTGCGGCGCTGGTGGGGGCCCTCGCCCACGAGATCCGCAATCCGCTCTCCACGATCCGGCTCAACATGGAGCTGCTGGCGGAGGACTTCGAGAACACCGATCCGCAATCGCCGACGAAGCATCGCGACCGGCGGGCCAAGGCGAAGATCGAACTGGTCCGTGAGGAATGC
>Ga0209188_1001592_pt1 | contig 17838 bp, 18 predicted proteins | sample C_130625_EF_Meta_FD_187307 | JGI IMG/M metagenome (GOLD analysis project Ga0209188, IMG submission 187307) | Freshwater microbial communities from Lake Croche, Canada to study carbon cycling - C_130625_EF_MetaG (SPAdes) (version 2) | ecosystem: Environmental > Aquatic > Freshwater > Lake... | reverse complement strand
AGCGAGCTCGGTAATACGCACCTGAAATACCACCAGGTGCAAACATGACGATCAAGATAAAGATCATTCCCAAGGTAAATGCTGGCTCAGATAATGGACCCTTAATAAATGTTGGTAATGAATCAAAAGTTGAACCTTGGCTCAGAGAATTTAAGCGAGTTCCCAATACTGAATACAAAATGCCACCAAGCACGGCGCCCCAACGAGTCACTGGTCCGCCCAAAATGACCATTAAAAGCAGCGCAATAGTGGTCTCAGACGATGCGAATCTAGGCGAACCGCCACCGCTTACGACTAACATTCCGGCTCCAATAAATGCCGCTAATGCCGCAGATAAAACAAAGGAGAGCAATTTAAAACGATTTGGATTCAAGCCCAGCACAGAGACGCGTTGTTCGTTATCGCGCAGGGCAGCAAATACTCGGCCAGCAGAACTTTCGGTAATCCACCAAGCGGCTAGATAGATAAATACCAAAATTCCTAAGGCTAGTAAATACAAAAACTTGGTATTTACAACGCCGATAAAGAACGACGGAATTCGATCAGCATTAATTGGTAGGCCATTATCGCCATGAGTTAAACCACCAAAATCGCGGGTAATAATGACGTGACCGGCTTGTCCAAAAGCCAGAGTCACCATCGCAAAAGTGATGCCAGTGGTGCGCAAGGAGGCAGCTCCGGTTAGTGCCGCCAAAATCGAAGTAAAAATAATCGCAGCTAGTACAGCAAGATAGAAGTTCCAGTTGTAGGTATTAATCAAAATTGCTGTCACATAAATGCCGCTAGCAAAATAGAGCGCATGGCCAAATGAGAGTAAGCCAGTAAAACCAAAGAGCAAGTCATAAGTAAGAGCCAGTGCGCCATATAAAAACGCAACGGCCATGGTTTGTTGCAATCCAGGATTAGTTACTGGATTGTTTCCAATAAATGGCAGTAGCGCAAAAATAAGGGTGACGGCGATTAATAACGGACGTGAATATTTCCAGCGCAACATAATTAGTGGCTCACCTTTCCGAGAAGTCCCGAAGGTTTTGTCAGTAAGACCGCCGCCAAAATAAATACAACGACAAAGTCGCCTAGGCCAGTTACGTAGTAGTTTGCGAATTGATTAGTGATACCAATAAGCATGGCCGCAATTGCACTTCCGGTTAGAGAACCCATGCCGCCAACAACCACCACGATGAAGCCATAAATCAACCATGATCCAGCCATGCCTGGTGAAACTCCATATGAGAATACGGAAATTAGAACTCCGCCTACGCCAGCTGCGAAGCCACCAATGAAAAACACAGTGCTAAAAGCTAAGCGCACATTGATACCAAGTGCCGAAACCATTGAGCGATTTTCTACACCAGCGCGAATGATCAAACCAATGCGGGTGAATTTCAAAATGCTTAGCATTGCAGTTAGCAAAATGGCCGCGACCCCAATATAAATGAATCTATCAATTGGAATGATGGCATCACCAATAGTTACTGCCTTCATGAACCAAAGTGGCGTTGGCAGCAAGCGAAGATCATTTCCGAACCAGCCACCCAATACTGCAGCGACAACGAGTGCGACACCCACGGTCACAAGTGCTTGATCAATATGGCGGTTATATAAACGATTAATAACTAGCTGTTCCATTACCAGCGCAAATAAACCAGCTGCAATTCCGCCCGCGATCATGGCCGCAATGAAAGTCCAGGTCGTTGGATTTGGGAACACTTTGGTTGAGACCCATAACCCAGTAAATGCGCCAATCGTTAAGAATGAACCATGGGCAAAATTAAGCACACCCATTAGGCCGTAGATCAGCGATAGCCCTGAAGCAACTAGGAAATAAAGCGCTCCAAGGCCAACACCGGTGATGAGAATAAGTAGGAAAGTACTCATTTACTTATGACCCCCACTTACACCCAGCATTGATTTAACAAATGATTCATCTCGCAAATTCTCGGGCCCGCCTTCGAACACAACTATTCCTTGATCCATCACAATAATCTTTTGAGCAATTGCTTTTACGAGAGCTAAATTCTGTTCGACGATTAACATGGTCGAATGGTCGGCAACGTGAGCTAAAGCGTTGGCAACTTCAGTTACTAATTTAGGCGCTAAACCTTTAGTTGGCTCATCGATGACTAAAATCTGGTTCTTATTTAGTAACGCTCGCGAAATAGCAACCATTTGCTGCTGCCCGCCTGAGAGAGTGCCTGCGCGCTGACTGGTACGAGTGAGTAATTCAGGAAAGAGTGAGTAAACCAGATCATAATTTGGCTCATCATCGCGGGCAGCTAAAGCTAAATTTTCTTTGACAGTTAAACTGGAAAAAATCTCACGATCTTCGGGCACGTATCCCAAGCCCATTTGTACGATCTTGTGTGTCGGCATAGCAACGATCTCGGTGCCGCCAAATTTGATGCTGCCGGTACCTGGGTTTAAGCCCATGATGGCTTTTAAAGTGGTGGATTTACCAACGCCATTGCGGCCTAATAGGGCAGTTACTTTATTTTCAGGCACAAAGAAATTAACACCTTGCAGAATATGCGAGCCATTAATCGTTACGTGTAAGTCTTTTACTTCTAGCGAACTCATAGTTCGGCCCCTAAATAAGCACTCTGCACAGTTGGGTTATCCATAACTTTTTGCGGGGTATCGATCGTTAGTAATTCACCGTAATTAAGAACGGCGATGCGATCGGCTAGTCCCAAAATAACATCCATATGGTGTTCCACGATCAACACGGTCTTTTTATGCACTTTCGATAGCGAGCGAATAATTTCTACCAAGGCTGGGATATTTTCAACACTCATACCAGCCATTGGTTCATCTAGTAGTACTACATCTGATTTTGAAGCCAAGACAATCGCAATTTCTAGGCGACGTTTATCGCCATGTGAAAGTGAACCGGCAAATAAAGCGCCTTTGCTCAGTAAACCAACTTGCTCAAGGCAAGCAGAAGCACGATAGAGAACTTCTTTATATTTATCAGCGCTCTTAGTCAGATTCATCGAAGAACCATCAGCAACTTGAGCTGCGATACGGACGTTTTCTAACAAAGTTAAAAAGGGAAAAATACTTGAAGTTTGAAAAGTGCGAGCGATGCCGGCTTGCGCGCGCTCATGCGGTTTAAGTTTGGTAATTTCTTTATCACCCAAGTGAATGGTTCCAGTTGTAGCTTCACGTAGACCAGATAAAAGATTGAAGAAAGATGTTTTGCCGGCACCATTTGGGCCAATGATTCCCAAGCTTTCATTCTGTTCAACTGCGAAGGTAATGCCTTCAAGGATCTTGGCGCCGCCGATAGTCAGGCCGAGATTCTCGACCGATAGCGCTGAAGTCATTTGGCTAATCTACCTGCTCTCAATTTATTTATCTAATTACTTGAGCGTAAATTCAGGGCAAAAATGGGAAAAATGAAACTGGCCCCACATCGAAATGTGAGGCCAGTTTCATTTTAATTAACTAGATCAGACTGTTACGTTGTAAAGAGTGCTTACCAAAGATGGTACGTAGTGACCATTTTCCTTAGTAAGTCTTACTAGGAACATTGACTGAATTAAGGTGTGGTTCTTCTTGTTAACCTTATTTAGACCAGTTAGACCAACGAAGCTAGTTGACTCAAGGGTTGTAATCATCTTGTCTACGTCTAAGTTGGCATTGCCCTTAACAGCAGCGATGATCATCTGAGCAGCATTTACGCCAACAGATGTAAATAGATCCTGTGACTTTCCAGCCTTGGCATAATCAGCAGCAATTGCTGATGCTGCCTGGTTACCAACAACACCTGGGAAGTAACTATTTGTCAGGATTGCGTTAGCACCTTCGAATAGTGAACCGTAGATGTCGTAACTTGCAACACCGGCTAGACCAGTAATTGGGCGAGCAGTTGCATAAGCCTTCTGCTGAGCAAGTGCTGTAAACATTGCACCTGATGTAAGTGCGTTTGACCAAGCGATAAAGATGTAATCGCCCTTTACGTCAGCTGCCTTCTTAGCAAATGGTGTGAAATCTGCAGTTGTTGTAGGAACTTTGATTTCTTCGAATAGGGCACCCTTTGGCGCTAGGTAAGCCTTTGCAGCAGCAATGTTACCTAGACCGAATGCATTATCTTCAACGAAGAGAATAACTTTCTTGCCCTTGATTGGCTTAATGCTTGCAAGTGGCGCGAAGTCTTGAAGTGAAGTGTTACCAGAGCGGAAAACATATTTGTTAGCTGCTGAAGTAACAGCATCATTCTTAGCTGGACCAGAAATGTAAAGAACCTTGTTCTGCGCAGCAAGTGGCGCAAGAGTTAAGCCAACACCTGATGATGCAGTTCCAACGATGATGTTTGTGCCGTTTCCGACCATATCTTTAAATGAGGCAGTTGCTGATGCAGGATCAGCACCATCATCTTTCTTAGTGATTACAAATTTACGTCCATCAACTGAGTTCTTGCCGTTGGTGTAGTACTTAAGACCCCACTCAAGGCCATCGATGTATGCGTCGCCATATGATTTAAGCGGACCCGATGTTGATGTGATTACACCAATTTTGATGTCAGCAGCCGCATTAGCTGGCGCGGTTACTGGTGAAACTAGTGCGATGGCAAGAGCGGCAACAAGTGCAGTCTTGATCGATGACTTCTTTAACATTTAATCTCCTTTAGAAATTAATAGCCGATCGATTGGCGATCTGCATAAGACGTAGTTTATAGGGTTAACTGATTTTTGCGAATTTTGCGGGCATCTAGAAGAATTACGTTTCGTTATCTATAGTTAAGACATGAGCAATGAGAGATACCTTCCAACTGAAAAATTTACAGTTCCGGTGCGAGGCGGCAACCTAGCTTTATATCGTTTTGGTAACAATGCCCCCTCTGCAAACCATTTGCCAGTGCTACTAATTCACGGCGTTACCTCTTCGAACCGTGCTTTTCAACTCTTCGCAAAATCACTGGTTGAGCGTGGTTATGTGCCTTTTGCTGTTGACCTGAGAGGTCGTGGTGAATCAAATACTTTGCCGGGTCCATTTGGAATGAAAAACCATGCAAGAGATATGGCAGATGTAATTAAATTTATTGGCGTTGAAAGCATTGATGTAATTGGACACTCAATGGGCGCATTTGTCGCAGTTGCATTACAAGGCACCGAACCAAAGTTGGTTAAGAGATTAACTTTAGTAGATGGTGGAATTCCTTTGCCGTTGCCAGCTGGCATGACGGTTGCACAAGTAATGCCATATGTACTTGGTCCAGCGATGACGCGCCTGGCGATGACTTTTGAAACAGCCGATGCTTATCGAAATTATTGGAAACCTCAAGCTGCCTTCATCAAAGGTTGGTCACCAGTACTCGATGAATATGTTGAATATGACCTACAAGGTGAAGCGCCAAATTTGAAAGCTCGGACAAATCCGAAAGCAGTTGAAGAAGATAGTGAAGATTTATTTGTTAGCAAGTTGATCGAAAAGACACTTGAAAAACTACCCGAAGATGTTCTATTTATTCGCGCGGTTCGCGGCTTACAAAACGAAGAAGGCGGCTTATATCCAGAACCTGTATTGGCTGCAGTATTGCCGAAGTATCCGAAACTAAAGCTGCACACTATTGCCGATACTAACCACTATGACATTTTGCTCGAAGAAAATGGCGCCGAAGCAGTTGCCCAACTAATTTATGGAGATAAGTAAATGACAAACTCACTAGCTGGTAAGCGCGCATTCGTTACGGGTTCATTTCAAGGAATCGGCTTAGGAATCGCCACATCACTGGCTAGTGAAGGTGCCGCAATTGTTCTACATGGTTTAGCTGATGCCGAAACAATTGCGAAAGCTGAAAGTGCGGTTTTAGCAGCTGGTGCGACCCGCGTCGAAAGCCATGTTTCAGATCTGCGTGATAGTGACGCAACTGAAAGCCTGATTGCCAAAATTTTGGCTGGGGGAGGCGTAGATATATTGGTAAATAACGCCGGAATTCAGCACACTGCAACTATCGCCGAAATGCCACGTAGTAAATGGAATGACATCATCGCCATAAATCTTTCCTCGTACTTCGACACTATGCGTTTGCTATTGCCCGAGATGGCTAAGAGAGGCACTGGACGCGTTATAAATATTGCCTCAGTTCATGGTCTAGTGGCATCGGCTGCCAAAGCACCTTATGTGGCTGCAAAGCATGGCGTAGTTGGAATAACCAAAGTTGCTGCCTTGGAATATGCCAAAGTAGGCGATCGTGATTCTGGGGGCATTACGGTTAATGCAATCTGTCCGGGTTGGGTAGAAACCGCGCTAATTGAGCCACAAATTCAAGCTCGCGTTGATTTGCACAACGGTGACCGCCCAGCAGGTATTGCAGATTTACTTAGCGAAAAGCAACCAAGTCAGCGCATGTCAACGCCAGGTGATATCGGCGCACTCGCGCTCTGGTTATGTAATCCAGCAGCGCACAATATTACTGGCACCGCAATTCCGGTTGATGGTGCTTGGACAGCGCAATAATATAATTAGCGCTTGAATTAATTACGCGACAAGTATGGAACGTTTAGAAAGACCCATGAAATAACCTTCAACTAAAGTCTCTGGTGCGGCATTGCTATCACCGGTTCCGAGGGCAACAAATAATGGCGTGAAATGTTCAACAGTTGGATGCGCATAAGGCATGCCAGGTGCGAGTTCCTTAAAGTTTGCCAACGTATCGAAGTCAGCACTGGCTAAAGCATTAGCTGCCCATTGATCAAATTCTGAAGACCAAGTTGGCGCAATGGCATCGGTTCGCCAATCTTTCAAATAGCGCAATCCGTGCGTTAAGAATCCGGAACCAATTATTAGAACCCCTTCATCACGCAACGGTTTTAAGCGAGCACCTAATTGCATTAACAAACCAGGGTCTGAAGTTGGCATTGATAACTGCAGCACTGGAATATCGGCAGCTGGATACATGACGCGAAGTGGCACCCACGCACCATGGTCAAGACCGCGATTGCTAATTACAACGGGTTGGTTATCTGGCATTAGTGCTGCAACTTGCGCAGCTAAGGCAGATGCATCAGGTGTTTGGTAAGTCATCTCATAGAACTTGCGATCAAAGCCGCTGAAGTCATAAACCAGTGGGGTTCCAAAAATCGGGCTGCTTAAAGTTATTGGTTCAGCTTCCCAATGAGCGCTAACGATCAGGATTGCTTTTGGTTTAACCAAGCTAGCCGCGATTCCAGCTAATTCCGAAGTCCAAAGTGCGTCATCGAGCAACATGGGCGCACCATGGCCGATATATAAAGCGGGTATCTGAGACATGTCTTGAGCATAGTAGTAAGTAGTTGAAGTTTCAACTAAATCGAATTGGCTATGGTGGCGCAGTGAGCAGCGCATTGTCGACCCAAACCCGCAAAGCCCTTGAGGCTGCCGTTGCGGCAATCGGTGGGCAAACTCGCGAAGGTCAGATTGAAATGGCCGAAGCGGTCGCAAATGCACTCAGCGATCAACACCATTTGATGGTCCAAGCAGGTACTGGCACCGGTAAATCACTTGCCTACTTAGTACCGGCGTTAGTTCATGGCCGAAAAGTTTTGGTAGCGACCGCCACCCTCGCGCTGCAGCGACAGTTAGTTGAACGCGATTTGCCCGCAGTTGTGCCAGCACTTGAAAAAGCACTCGGTCGCGAAATTACTTATGCCGTTTACAAAGGCGTTGGTAATTATGTTTGCTTACAAAAAATGAATTCCGAAACTGCTGACCCCGATGGTGAAGTACTTCTAGAAATTTCTAGTTTAGGAAAAGATGCCAATCGCTTAACCGCTTGGGCTAAGACCCCAGGCGTTAGTGGAGATCGCGACGATGCACCTGATGTCGATCGCCGAGTGTGGTTAGCCAATTCGTTATCTGGTCGCGAATGTGTTGGGGCCGATGTCTGTGCTTATGGCGCACAATGCTTTGCCGCAAAAGCTAAAGCAAAAGCGCAAACTGCTGATGTCGTTATTACCAACCACACTTTGCTGGCCATTGAAATTGTAGACTCGCATCCGATCTTGCCCGAGCGCGATGCAGTCATTCTTGATGAAGCTCATGAGTTTATGGATCGCACCACTCAAGCCGTGACTGAAGAGTTAACTTCGGCTCGCGTAATTAGAGCGGCTGCCATGGCTCGTAAACATTTGCCAGGCAAGTTAGCCGACACTTTTGTAAAAGTGGCCGATGATTTCCATGATGCCATGGCTGATTACGGCCAAGATATTCGGGGCGATTTCACCAAGAGCGGGCGCTTAGAAGATATTCCATCATCGCTAGAAACCCCGATTCGTAAGGTTTTAGAGGCCGCTAAGGCGATCATTGCCTTAATTGCAATCGATGAAGAAATTGTTGACTCTGACACGATTGCCGAACGTGCTCGAGTTAAAGGAGCGGTAAATGAAATCGCAACGACCTGTGGCAAATTACTAAAGCAGAGCAATAATCAGGTGCTTTGGTATGAGCCAACTTTTTCTACTCTTTACTTAGCACCACTTTCGGTCTCTGAAGTATTGCGTTCTAATCTGCTAACTAAAACACCAGTTATCGCGACGTCGGCAACTTTGACAGTAGGCAATTCATTTGACGCCATGGCGAAATCAATCGGTTTCTTAGTTGGTGGTGACGCCGATACTGAAGTTGCCAAAGATGAGATCGATCCAGCAAATGTGCAGATGCTTGATGTCGGATCTCCATTTGATTTTGCTAATCAAGGTGTTTTGTATTTACCAAAACATTTACCCGAACCAGGCCGCGATGGCTTGAGTCAAGAAGTACTAGATGAACTCGGTGAGTTAATTGATGCTGCCGGAGGCCGCACATTGGCCTTGTTTAGTTCTTGGCGCGGAGTCGAAGCAGCCGATGCGCACTTGCGCAAAGTATTAGCTGAACTACCGATAAAGATAATCACGCAAAAACGAGGTGATTCGGTTGGTCCGCTAGTTGAGAAATTTGCCAGTGATGAAACTTCGATTTTGTTAGGCACCATGTCTTTATGGCAAGGTGTCGATGTCCCGGGCCGTGCATGTTCACTAGTTGTGATTGATCGAATTCCGTTCCCGCGCCCCGATGAACCAGTGATGGCAGCTCGAGCAGCACAAGCAGATAAAGCTGGCGGCAGCGGATTCATGCAGGTATCAATGCCACGTGCAGCACTTCTGCTGGCACAGGGCACTGGCCGCTTAATTAGATCTGAGGCCGATCGCGGGGTAGTGGCGATCCTTGATTCTCGTATTGTAAATAAGCGCTACGGCAGCGTGCTCTTGAACTCAATGCCGCCACTCTGGCGCACCAGTGACCCAGCTATCGTGCGTGATTCGTTGCGCCGATTAGCGCAAGAAATGTAAAGATTGCCCATGCCAAAAATAAACACCAGCAACTTGGTGAATCAACGGGAATGGCGCCGCAGCCAGTTAATTAGTGCTGCCGCAGCAATTGCCCTGGAATCTGGCAGCGAAGCAATAACTGTTTCAGCGGTGGCGCAGCGCGCAGGCTTAGCGCGAACTTCGGTTTATGAATATTTCGGCAGTAGCGCCGAACTAGTAGCAGACTTGATTATTGAAGAACTTTCGGCATTCACCGACATTTTGGTAACAGCTGTCGAACCAGCAAAAGTTCCTGAAGAAGCAATTGCTAATTGGATTGATTCAGCGCTGCAGTACATCGCCGATGGTCGCCACTTATTAGCTAAAGCGCTAAGTGCAACATCGCTACCTATTAATCGCAGTGCTGAAATTGGGGCTGCACACCGCGCATTACTTGCTCCATTGACAACTGCGCTAAAGCAAATTGGTGTGCGCGATTTGAACTATGCCTTAAGCATGATTCAGTCGCTAACTGATGCAGCCACTAAGCGCATTGAAAATGGCAATAGTGCCAATACCGAAATTACGAAAACTACTGCGTTCTGTATTGCTGGTTTACGAACTCTTATTGAATCGTAATTGTGTGGGTGTCTTTGACGCCAGCGAAAAGGTTAGCCACGCTTGGCCCCGTTATTGAGATTAAGCAGTCACCTCTTTTAAGTGCGATTACTTTGTTGCTCGAAACTCGGCACGCTTGACTGGAAGTTTTAAACCTAAGTTTTTCGCCAAATAAGCTTTCATTATTTAGTAAAACGCTCTTATAGATTTTCATCGAGGTTGGGTATGCCTTGTGCAAGATTCCGTCAGCACCTGGAGCTAAATAAATTGGAAAGTGAACGGTAATTGGGCCGTAGGTGGCTGTTCCGGGAGAGGTAACTGCGATATCGCAAGCGCCAGTTCCCTTAAGCGCAGTAACGACTCCATTGACCAAAGTACAAGCTGGCGCAAAAGATTGAAAAGTTAATGGCGCATTCGATTTGGCACTGGCAATAAGTAACCCTGGCGCGCGATAAGCCAGGGTGATTGGCTTGCTCTGGCTCAAGGCGACGCCACCAATTGAGGCGGTGATTTGGTCTGCAGGAAGAGCAACAGTGTTATCGCCACTCTTAAAAGTTAACGCAATGAAATTATCTTCGCTGTAGTCACTTCCGTTGGTGTGGTCGTAACGAAGATAGATTCCACATGAAACTTTTCGGCAATCAATCTCATCGCCGGTGCGAGTTTTATAAGTGGCAGCTGGCTTAAAAAGTATGTCTGCGGTCGGTATAAAATTTGCGCCAGTTTCAGTTGAGATCCAAAGTTGTGCTGCATCATTACAAGTTGTTGGTCGGGTTGGTCCAGTAGGAGCGGTGCATTGTAAAAAGTAAAGTCCGCCTTTAGTGGGAAAACCAGAGACAGCTAAATGGATAGTTGGGGTTGCCGATAGTTCGGTTAGCGGTCCACCAACAACTTTTGCTTGAGCGTTAGCTGCAGTTGGCGCAACAATGAGGCCGGCCACAATAAATATTGAAAGGACTATTCTTTTCACTTGGATCTCCTATTTGAAAGTAATCGGTAAATAAAGGTCAAAACTACGATCTTCACTTCTTAAATGATCAGCTCTTACAGTGATTGCGCATTTAACTTTGGTGCAATCGAATTTCCCAATTTGTTTGCTCACTCGAATCTGGTAAGTAAATCTGCCACCTGGCTGAAATGGGTCAGCTAAACCAATTCCGTAAGGTGGCGGGTTAGAGGAAATCCAGAATGAACCCTCGCCAACACCTGCTTTATTCACGCCACCACCACATGGGGTTGGTTGCAATCCTTTTTTCGGAACTACGCAAATTGCTAAATAAATGCCAACACTTTCATCAAAGCGTTTTCCGGTAACAGTAATTAATCCGTTATTTGAAACCGAGGTAGCAGAGGCCGTTAGAGATTGGCCAAATGCACCCGTCACGGTCTTGCTGGCAGCAAATGAGTTTTGTGGCACGACAAGCACTAAGAACAGGCTTAACAAAAGCGCTTTACGCATGCTCAAACCGTAGTACCTGATAGTTAAAATGTTAGCCGACAAATCATTCGTATCTGTCAGGTGATTCTTTGGCAGAATGCTCACATGCGCCGGGCACAAATTATGAAAGTAATCGCGCTCACACTTGTGCCAATTTTACTGCTCACAGCATGTACTCAGAAAAAAACTAAATCGGAAAACTCAATTACCCAAGCAGATGTCACCAGTGTTTCAGTCCTACCAATTGAAGATCTAACAGGTGCGCGAATTGTGACTCTTGCAAATGGTGCAGCCGAGTTAATCGCAGATATGGGATATCGGAAAAATATAGTTGGTCGAGATATTGCTAGCACAACAAATGAATTGAAAAAGATTCCGATCGTAACTTCGGGCCATCAAGTTATCCCCGAGACCATTATCGCGTTAAAGCCAACTGTGGTCATTATTGATGATGCTACTGGGCCAAGTAGCGCGATTACGAAATTAAGAACTGCTGGGATTCGCATTGTCAGTATTTCGCAAAGTTGGAACTTCAATGACTCAATCAAGAAACTTGGCGAGATCGGCGCTGCCTTGCAAACACCAAAGAGTGCAAACTCACTTCAATTGAGACTTTCAATCTCGACTGCTGAGAACCAGGTCAACACCACTTCTCAATCAAAGAAACTCAAAGTGGCATTTCTCTACTTGCGCGGAACCAGTGCGATCTATCTAGTTGGTGGCAAAGGTTCGGGTGCAGATTTTCTAATTGACGCAACTGGTAACACCGATGTGGGTGCTCAGATTTTAGATCAACCTTTTACTCCTTTGACTGCCGAGACTATGGCGCAGTTAAATCCAGATCTAATTTTGGTAATGATTGGTGGCCTGGAATCTGTAGGTGGAGTGTCAGGTCTAGTTGAATTACCTGGCATCGCGCAGACTACTGCTGGCAAAAATCGCCAGGTCGTAGCTGTCGATGACTCACTTCTACTAAGTTTTGGGCCACGAACTCCGTCACTGATTAGCAAATTAGCAGCAGCTTTCGGGAGCGCTAAATGATGCGTAATCGCAATATATTTCTGATGATAAACCTCGTTTTTCTGATCGCTTTGGTCGTAGTTGCCTTAAGTGTTGGTGCTACTCAGATAGATGGCTTGCTTTCAGCTCTGCTACACCCGAACGCACATACCAGCGCTACCGAAATACTTTGGCAGATCCGAATTCCTCGAATCGTTACTGCGTTAATTGTTGGTGCAGCACTCGGTGTTGCTGGCGCGCTGGCACAAGGTGCTACTAATAATCCACTTGCCGAGCCAGCCATCTTGGGAACTTCAGCAGGTGCTGCATTAGCCGTTGTAATCGGGGTGTTGGCCAACGTGATTGTTATCGGATCAATCGGTGCCATGTTGGTTGCTGCAGTTGGCGCTTTACTGGCAACACTTCTGACGTTGCGCTTTGCCACCCTTGATCGCAATGTGTCACCACTTAATTTAGTAATTATTGGTCTTTCGTTGTCAGCTACGATCTCGGCAATCGTTGGCCTCTTAACAACGGCTATTTCAAGATCAGATGCCAGATCAATTTCGTTCTGGAGTTTTGGTTCTCTCGCTTTAACAAACTCAAATGACTTACTACCTCTGCTTGGTTTCACACTAGTTGGAATCGTGATCGCACACTGGATTGCACCAAACCTAGATTTACTTTCATTAGGCGATACAACAGCAAGACACCTTGGCATTGATCCACGGAAAGTTCGCCGAGTAGCACTAATCGCCCTAGCAATCTTAATCGGGGCGGCCGTAAGTACGGTTGGCACAATTTCCTTCTTAGGTTTAGCGGCTCCGCATATTGCTCGGTTAATCAGTGGCCCAAAACATCGGCCCCTGATTCTGCAGAGCGCATTGCTGGGAGCGACCATCTTGTTGATTGCCGATACTTTGGCCCGCACCATCGCCGCCCCTAATGAGCTAAATGTTGGGTTATTTACGGCACTAATCGGTGCTCCGATACTGGCGCTTTTGGTGCGCAGCCGCCAAAGCAGTTGGGGTCAGTCATGATTTTAATTAATTCAATTTCGGTCATTCGCGATCAAAACCCGATAATTAAGGACTTTAGCGCTGAGTTTAAGACTGGCACTATTACCGCAATTATTGGCCCCAATGGTTGTGGCAAAAGTACTTTGCTCGCCGCAATTGCAGGTGATCTGCCTTTAGCTAGTGGTGTAATTAAATTTAATGAGAAAGAGTTACCTGGTTATCAGATTGCCGAATTAGCCAAGTTGCGTAGTGTGGTTATGCAGCAACCAGCTTTTAATTTAGCTTTCACAGTTAAGGAAGTTTTAGCAATGGCGCACTTTGCTGGTTCAACACTGGAAAGTGAAAATGCCGCAATCGCCAAACTTGCAATTAAGGAATTAGCTGATCGAAAAGTCACCCAACTATCGGGCGGTGAGAGACAGCGCGTTGCTATCGCGTTAGCAGTTGCAGTTGATGCGCCAGTGCTCTTATTAGATGAACCACTTGCTGCCCAAGATGTTGAGAGCACTGATCGAATTATTGAATTACTTAGATCAGAGGCAAAAGCCGGAAAAACAATTATTTTGGTGGCACATGTGCCAGAGTCAGAATTAAGCTGGTGTGATCAGATCATTAAGGATTTCTAAAACCTGCGGCCAAGTTTTCGCAAAACTAGGATGTAGATCTAACTGAGTGACTGCTTGCCAATGTACCCAGCGCACTTCATGGGATTCATCATTTAACTCGTGCGCCACTAATTCTGCTGTCGCATTTGCAAACACGGTGTCATAGCGCCAATTTCCATGTAGATCAGCAAAAGTAGTTAGCGGTTGAATGAAAGCTGGATCAATTCCTGTTTCTTCGACTGCTTCGCGTACTGCAGCCTCAATAATGGTTTCGTGCGAATCGCGAGCACCACCTGGAACCCCCCAGGTATCGCCGTTATGTACCCACGGCGCACGATGTTGCAACAATAAATGTTGGTCGCGAATTAACAACAAGCCAGCTGCGCCGTGCTTTCCCCAATGGCGATTACCGCAGTCACATTCGACCCAACCATCACCATCGCGCATTGCCACAGTTCTAGGCTCTCACATCATCCACACTTTTGCAGGCTGCGCTGAGTTCATTACGACTTCGAACCTAGCCTGCGTAGATGCGAAAATCACTGATCTGCCTATTTTTATTGCTTCTTTTGCCGGTTACCTCACTCGTACCAATTAGCACAGTTAGTGCCGCCGATTGTGTGGATGCTGCTTGCATCGATGTTTACACCCAAGATGGCCAGATAATTATTGAGGGCAAGAAAGGCAGCGGCCCTAAGGCAAAGGCGAAGCCGCGAACTGTAAAACCATCAACACCAAAGCCAACAATTGCCAAACCGATCTTTCCAGAACTTATTCCGCGCCCAATAGCAACGCCGTCACCAAAACCTTCCCCTTCGCCTAGAAGAACTTATAAACCGCGCATTAAGTCAACGGTGAAACCATCACTTAAACCAAAAATCACCACATCGGTTTCCTTGAACGATCGGTTGATTAAATTATTGCCAACTGGGGGAATCGCATATCAACCAGAAGCTGAACCGCTGGTAAATGTGCCCATCTTTTTCTGGAGTGATTTACCAACGCAGTTTGCTACTCGGGTAACAGTGGTGGGCGAAGTAGTAGATGTGTTGTTGCGCCCGGGCTTTGTATGGAGTTTTGGTGACGGAACTTTCTTAAGTACCGCTGATTCAGGCGCTCCGTATCCAAATGGCAAAATCAAACATACTTATAAGAATCCAGGTATTTATCCAATTATTTTGGTGCAGAGCTGGAACGGTAACTGGACTCATAACGGTACTACCCGGGCAATAACTGGCACGATTAAGACCACGGTTTTTGCAGTTGTTACGGTGGTGATCGCGCCAACTCACTTCATGTTTTAGCCATGAGCAGTATCTAACGTTTTAGTAATCCACAGCAGTTTGCTGATTTTATAAATAAGTCGGTGAGTTAATTTAAGTTCAAAGGCATGACAACACTTACTTCTCCGCACGACCTATTAGCTGCAATTCCATTTCTAATTGGCTATCACCCAAGTGATTCGCTGGTTTTAGTTTCAATTAAAGGCGACTTAGTTTCAATGGCTATGCGCGTTGATTATCCGCAAAATGAAAATACCGATGCTTATGATTTATTGGCACATCACTTAAAACTCGACGGGGCTGATGCCGCACTTATGTTGACTTATGTACCAAGTAATAAACCTGAGCTCTATGAAACTGGTGCCGAAGTTCTGGGCTATATGGCAATATCACTTTTGAAGAACGCAATCGAGATTCGTGAATCAATTGAAGTAATCGGCAACCGTTGGCGTTCAGTAATTTGCGAAGATATTGCATGCTGCCCACCCGAAGGAAATGTATTGCCAGACTTTGATAGTTCCAGAGTGGCAGCCGAGCAAGTGATGTCGGGCCGCACCTTGCCATTCATTGATGTTTCTAAATTAGCTGACTCAATCGCGGCAATACCAAACATCGGAACAGAGTTTACTGCTCAAGTTGAAAGTTATTTTGTACCCGAAGATTCGCCGGATTTAAATGAGAAACAACGCGATGGCGCAACCGCTGTTGTTGACTTAGGCCAACTTTATGAATGTGGTCGCGGAAGCAGTGATCCTGATTTAGTGGCACAAGTAATCGGTCGCTTATCTGATATTCAAGTTCGCGACTATGCACTTGGCATTCATAACGCCGAAACAATTGAGGCATATTGGAAAATGTGGAGAGAGTTATTGCGCATCGCACCAGTTGGTTATGTCGCACCTATAGCTTCGATCTTTGCGGCAGTGGCTTATGAATCTGGCCAAGGCGCTTTGGCACACAAAGCACTTGACCGCGCTTTGATTGATAACCCAGGTTACTCACTTGCCCTATTACTACGTCGCGTTTTCAGCGCAGGTTGGCCAGCCGCAGCCTTCATCCAAATGCGCGAGCAGTTACACCCGAAAGTGAAAAGCGCGATATTTGAGGCTAATTAGCAGCAGGAAAAGGGTTCGCAGCTGCGAGCGTCGCGAGTTACAATTTACCCAGGTCACGAGTTCTAGGTACTAGCCCCGGCTTACTAGACGGCAACCCTCCACCGCGGCGGGGTGCTCCGGGTGACGACCTGGTTCTGATCTCAACTGATTAGAGCAAGTGCGTTAAGGATTAATTATGGCTACTTCAGATCATGCTTCAGCGAATCATCGTCACCTGATTACTGGCGCATGGCTCGAAGGCGATGATCCAGGCGATCGCAAATTTATAAAGATCGGTGATTTAACACTTGAGTCGGGCGAAGTTTTACCTGACATCACTATTGCTTATCAAACTTGGGGTCAATTAAATGAGACCAAAGACAATGTAATTTTAGTAAACCATGCAATGACTGGTTGGTCTGATGTTCCTGGTTGGTGGCCACAAATGGTCGGCCCCGGTTTACCGTTTGATACCAATAAATTTTATGTGGTTTGCCCAAATGTAATTGGTGGCTGCCAAGGAAGCACTGGGCCATCATCAATCGCACCCGATGGAAAACGTTGGGGTTCGCGTTTCCCATTTTTAACAGTGCGCGACATGGTTGCCGCCGAAGTTAAATTCAGTGATGCGATTGGAATTGCGAAATATAAATTAGCCGTTGGTCCATCTCTTGGTGGAATGCGTTCGCTGGAATGGGCAGTGCAATTACCCGAACGTGTTGAGGCAATCTGCACGATTGGATCAAGCGCCGTAGCAACTGGAGATCAAATCGGGACTCACTCAATTCAAATTAGAGCAATCAAGTGCGATCAATATTTCAATGGTGGTGATTACTACGAGCAAGAGCAAGGGCCATACGAAGGCATGGGCATTGCGCGCCGAATTGCTCACCTGACTTACCGGACTGAATCAGAAATGGATGTTCGTTTTGGTCGCCAAATGCAAGGCGACGACACCGGTCGCTATGCCGTTGAGTCTTACCTTGATCATCAAGCCCGCAAGCTGGCTCATCGATTTGACCCAAATACCTACATAATTTTGACTGACGCAATGAGCTCGCACGATATTGGGCGAGAGCGCGGGGGAGTTGATAAGGCTCTTGGGACCATCAAAATCCCAGTCACTGTTGTCTCAATTGATACCGATCGCCTCTTTACCCCGCGTTTGCAGGCCGAAATTGCCGAACTTACGCCTACGGCTCAACCCGTGGTTGAGATTTCATCGCCCTTTGGCCACGACGGCTTCTTGGTCGAAGTCGATGCAGTTGGCGATGTAATTCGAGGGATCTTAAATAAAGCCAACTGAATTAATAAATAAGTTGCGAAAATCGGCGAATTAGGGCTTTTGGATGTGCATTTACCCCTGTGGACAAATTATAATATAGCCATCGCCTTCGCGACCGAAAAGTTAAAAAATCGGGGCGCGAATCAAACAAAGGACTGCTGTGGCTGTATTTAGTGCGCTCAAAAACAAGGTGAAGAAGTTATCTGCACCTGAAACAAAAGCAGCTCC
>Ga0209188_1001591_pt1 | contig 17844 bp, 19 predicted proteins | sample C_130625_EF_Meta_FD_187307 | JGI IMG/M metagenome (GOLD analysis project Ga0209188, IMG submission 187307) | Freshwater microbial communities from Lake Croche, Canada to study carbon cycling - C_130625_EF_MetaG (SPAdes) (version 2) | ecosystem: Environmental > Aquatic > Freshwater > Lake... | reverse complement strand
AGTGACTGAAGGTATGAATGTAGTTCATAAGATTGGTCAATTACCCACAGGCAACTCTAGGGGCTTTTCAGATGTCCCGATCAGGCCTGTCATTATCATCAACGCTAAACATATTAATTAATATTTTATAAAGGAATTTAAGTGATTACGATCTCAACTAATTTAGGCAATATCGTTCTAGAACTAGATGCTGATAAAGCTCCTATTACAGTTAAAAACTTTTTAAGTTATGCTAAAAGTGGTTACTACAATGACACTATCTTTCATAGAGTTATTGATGGCTTTATGATTCAAGGTGGCGGTTTTGAAGCTTCAATGAAACAAAAATCTACTGAAGGCCCTATCAAAAATGAAGCTAGCAATGGGCTTAAAAATAATAAATACACGATTGCAATGGCAAGAACTTCAATACCTGATTCAGCTACCAGCCAGTTCTTCATTAATGCAAATAACAATGACTTTTTAAATTACCCAGGACAAGACGGATGGGGATATTGCGTTTTTGGAAAAGTGACAGACGGTACAGATGTGGTAGATAAAATTCAGAAGGTTGCTACTGGCAATTCGGGTGGTCATCAAGATGTTCCTCGTGAGCCTGTAATAATTCTGAACGTCACCGTTGATTAATATTGCTTAATCAAACTATATTTGTTTCAGATATTCACTTGTGCGAAAGTCGCCCAAGTATCACTGATGCTTTTATAGGATTTCTAGATGAAATTGCTAATCAAAGCGAAGCCCTTTATATACTAGGCGATCTATTTGAGTATTGGATCGGGGATGATTGTAACCAGTATGAAAATATAATTGAGGCCATTAAGCGATTAACAGATCGCCAGATTAAAGTTTTTCTAATGCATGGCAATAGAGACTTTCTTATAGGTCCCTTTTTTGAAAAAAGAACTGGCGCCCTATTATTGGAAGACCCAGCCCTTATCGAGATTTATGGCAAGAAAATACTTCTGAGCCACGGTGACTCTCTCTGTGTAGATGATTTAGAGTATCAAATCTTCAAAGACAAAGTTAGACATGAGTCATGGAAAAATGCATTTCTAAAGAAATCTCTCAATGAACGAATTTCAATTGCAAATGAATTCAGAAAAGAGAGCGAATTAAATAAGAAAAATAAACCTACTGAAATTATGGATGTAAATACAAGTGAAGTTGATCGAACTCTTATTCGATTTAATTATCCAAATTTTTTCATTCATGGTCATACGCATAGGCCCAACATTCATTCAATTCGTATTGATGGGCACGAAATGCAACGTATTGTTTTAGGTGATTGGTATGAACAGGGAAGTTATTTAACTATGGATGCTTCAGGTATCTCTTCACAAAATATTTAATGCTTAGAAAATTCTAGTGGCCTTCTTTTTTCGGCTACTTTATCAAGTACGCCATTAATGTATTTAAATCCTTCAATTCCGCCAAACGTTTTAGCTAATTCAACACCCTCATTAATTGCCACTTTATAAGGTATAGCAGGGTCATAAATAAGTTCATAAACTGAAATACATAAGATTGAATGCTCAATAGGGCTTAGCTTTTCGATAGGCCGATCAATATAACTTGAAATTTCAATATTTAATTCATCAATATTTTGAATCACCCCGTCAAAAAGATGATTATAAAAAACTTCATCTGCTTTTGAATAATCAGGATCATCTTTAATATCTTTTTTAATTTGATTAATATCAAACTGATTGATGATACCGCGATAAATACTCTTCATTACAAGCTCTCTAGATTTGCGTCTATTATTGACAAGCTTTTTTTTCTTTTTGACGGGCTGTAGTTCTGACATTAAATTGACTTTAACAAATGTATCATTTGAATCGCAACCTGAGCAGCCTCTTTGCCTTTAAGTTCAGTTCTTGCCATTGCCTGTTCATCATTGTCTGTAGTAAGTATTGCGTTCACGACTGGTATATTGAATTCCAACTGAACATCCATAATTGATTTTGCTGAATGATTCGCAACTACTTCAAAATGAAAAGTTTCTCCCCTGATCACGGCTCCAATAGCAATGAGCGCATTAAATTTTTTTGATTGGGCCATCTTTTGGAGGGTTAAAGGAGTCTCAAGGGCGCCGGGTACCTTGGTTAATAGGATATGATCATCTTTCACACCAAGATTAAGAAGCTCATGATGACAAGCCTTGAGAAGAGCTTCGCCAACATGCGGATTGAACACTGACATCACAATACCAATGGAGAATGATTCCCCATCTAAATTTTTCGCAATTTCTCTCAATTGGACAAATCCCTTAAAATTACTTTTTAATAAAAAAGTAATTTTAACTTATATGAGAGCTGTCTTTAGCTTTTATATGAACTAATGAAACAATATCCAAGCTTTTTGTATTGTGCTCCATATGCCATAAGAGATAGGTATACCGACAGCTGACCATGCAAGAAAAGTAATTAACGGAGTTTTTTCAGCTCTTCCAATCACTTCTTTTGTTGAAGTCAATTTCTCATGTGCCAATCTCTTTTCGGCTAATAGCTCTTTGTCGGTCATAAAGAATTTTTTAGCCACTGGACTCACCGTAAGATTTGCAATAAATCCTACAGCTAACATTGCCGCTAAAATATAAAAAATAGGCGCATAAATTTCTGAGAAAGGAATATGTGCTTCAACTCTCATATCATGCATGTAGTTAACAATGACAGGGCCTAATATACCCGCAGTTGACCATGCCGTTAAAATTCTTCCGTGGATTGCGCCTACAAATTGTGTTCCGAACATATCTGCTAAATAAGCTGGTATCGTTGCAAATCCGCCGCCATACATAGAAGCAATAATACAAAAACAGGCTGCAAAGAGTGCTAGCGATTTTGAGCCTGCCATATAAGATGCGGTGACATACATTGCGATGCCGAGCGTAAAAAATATAATGTAAGTAAGTTTTCTACCTAATTTATCTGAAATACTAGCCCAGAAAAAACGACCAAAAATATTAAATAAAGAAATTAATCCTACAAACCCTGCGCCAACTGCTGCTGTAAGAGCCAATAAAGATTCGTCTTTTTTAAGGTCTGCAAAACCTAAATCAGCATGGCCAATTAAAGCGCCGCCAAATGTTTCTTGAAGCATAGGCGCTGCTGCTCCAATAATGCCAATACCGGCTGAAACATTCATACAAAGCACAATCCATAAAAACCAAAATTGTGGAGTTTTATGCGCTTTATTTAAATGCACATGATTTAAAGCAATCATATTATTGTTTTTATTTTTAAAAGGTGTCCAGCCTGCTGGCTTCCATCCTGATGGCGGAACTCGATATCCCAAAGAACCTGAAATCATAAAGAGAGAATAAATAATGGCTAATACAACAAATGTTTGCCAAATACCTGGCTGAGTAATGCCATTTGTATTCGTCGAAAATTTCGTCATGAGCATGGTGGCAAGGGGAGAGCCTATCATGGCGCCGCCGCCAAAACCCATAATAGCCATGCCTGTTGCCATACCTCTTTTATCAGGGAACCATTTAATTAGCGTAGATACAGGAGAAATATATCCCAAGCCGAGGCCAATGCCTCCAATGACTCCACTACCAAGCCACATCATCCAAAGTTGATGGGTATAAATACCTAGTGCAGAAAGTAATAACCCACCGCACCAACATACTGTAGACACAAGGCCGGCTTTTCTCGGGCCGGAACGCTCTAACCAGCTACCCCAAAGAGCCGCAGAACACCCTAAAAGAACAAAAAATAAGGTGTACATCCACCCCAAATCAAACTGAGTCCAGTTACAATCAGTCGCAGTTAGGGCGCGAAGTGTGCCGTGAAGTTTATCTGAAAAAGTTGCAGCGCCTGCAGCACAAGCTGCCAAAGGTTTTCCATCACCTCCCATTAAAGCATTGCCCAAAGGCTTCCAAAAAACGCTAAATCCATAAGCCATACCAATAGAAAGATGTATAGCTAATGCAGCGGGCGGAACTAGCCAGCGATTATATGAAGCTTCAGCAGTAATATATTCTTTTGAAAAAAAACTTGGCATATCAATTCTCCGAAAAGGAATAATTCAATATTAAATTAATTTTAAAAAAAATACCTTAATTCTTTGTTAGCTAGATATTGTCATCAAAATGTCATATAAATGTCATACGATCATGATCATTCTATTAATATAAGCAATTATGAAAGCTAATGTTCTAATCGTTGAGGATGAAAGCCCAATTCTTGAGCTGCTAGCTCTCAATATTTCTCAAGCTGGCTATAATCCATTAAGGGCTATAAGTGCCGAGCACGCGGAAAAACTTATTAACGAAGCTCTTCCTGACATTATCCTGCTCGACTGGATGCTTCCCGGCATGTCAGGTATAGATTTTGCCAAGAAATTACGTAGCAATGCTTTAACTAAATCAATCCCTATTATTATGTTAACGGCTCGAAGTGACGAGCTAGATAAAGTCAAAGGTTTGGAAGTTGGTGCTGATGACTATATTACTAAGCCTTTTAGCCCTCGAGAACTTAATGCCCGAATCAAAGCTGTTCTTAGAAGAAAGGCTCCTGAACTTACTGAAGATCTTTTAAAAATTAATGGTCTGGAATTAGATCCAGTATCACATCGCGTTAGCGGAAATAATAAGCCATTAGAAATGGGCCCTACTGAATTTAGACTGCTTCATTTTTTTATGAGTAATCCAGAAAGAGTTTATTCAAGAAGTCAGCTACTGGATAAGGTTTGGGGTAGTCAAATTTTTATTGAGGACAGAACGGTGGATGTTCATATTCGAAGACTTAGAAATATCCTTACCAAATCCCAGCATGAAGGTTTGATCCAAACCGTCAGAGGCTCCGGCTACAGACTATCTACAAAATAAAATAACCTAGATAATTTTTAAGCATTACTCGCTATAATACTCATACGTTTTTAGCGAGAAAAACATTGCAAGATATTCGTTGGAATTCTTTTTGGGTTTTGGTATTTGTATCTTTTTTATCTCTAATGATTTGGGGATTTAAAAGCCTAGAAGTTGCTTTATTCTTTTTTATTTCATGTCTCACTTTTTATCTGCTCTCTCATGTCTATTGGATTCACCGTTTAAATAAATGGCTTAAAAATCCGAATTTATCAACCATTCCTAGCGGATCTGGTGTTTGGGAAGAATTATTCGCCATACTCTATCGAGAGTATAGAAAGCAAAAAAGGAGTAAGTCTGAGCTCACCACAACGCTAGGTAGATTTATGACAGCGGCTGAAGCTATTCCTGATGGGATCATCGCATTGAATCAAAATAATGAAATTGAATGGTGCAATAAACCTTCAGAAAAAATGCTTGGTATTAATCTTTCTTCAGACATTAATCAACCTATTAATTACTTACTACGCGAAACTAGATTTACTGAATATTTAAATGACAATAAGTTCGACGCCACACTTAAATTAATTTCATGGCGAAATACAGGTAGATCATTCGAAATACTGCTTGTACCTTTTGGTGCCAATCAAAAACTTCTCATTTGTAGAGACATCACGCAATTAGAAAAGAATGACTCTATTAAACGTGACTTTATTGCCAACGTATCTCATGAACTAAAGACGCCACTCACGGTCATTGTGGGGTTTTTAGAAACGCTTTCTGATATGAAAAATGAATTTAATGAAAAAACGCGTCCTTATCTTCAAATGATGCTTGAACAATCTAATCGAATGAGTAAATTAGTTGAGGACTTACTTAAGCTTTCATCCATTGAGTCGAACGCAGCACCTGCAGTGAAAAAATTAATTAATATGTCACAGCTTTTTAAAAGCTTAAAAAAAGACTCCGCATTAATTTCTAATAAGGAACATAAGATCACTATGTCTATCAGTAAAGATGTCTCTTTATTAGGATATGAGAAAGAAATTTATAGTGCTTTTTTTAATTTAATAATTAATGCTGTTCGTTATACAAAAAAAGGTGGTTCTATAAATATCATATGGAGCATGAAAAATCAAAGGCCATATTTTGAAGTTCAAGATACTGGAATTGGAATTGATGAAAAATTAATCCCTAGATTAACCGAGCGTTTCTTCAGAATAGATGCGGATCGCAGCAGAAAATCTGGTGGGACAGGATTAGGCTTGTCTATTGTGAAACATGTATGTATTCGACACGAAGCGCAGATAGAAATTACAAGCCAAGCGGGTAAAGGTAGTCAATTTAAAATTATATTCCCTCAGGATAGACTGTTCGTAAATACTTAATGCAAAACAATAATTTCTTACTTTTTTTTGGTTTGCTGCTTTCAAGTTTGTTATCGATTCAACCTGCTTACGGCAAAGAGATTGTGGAGCCTGATAGACAGTCTGGAACTCAGCTTGGTAAAACAGATTTTGACCGAATGGCTGATCATGAAATTAGAGAAAATATTCAAAGCTTAAGATCACTTATGATTAAGCTTTACAAGAGAAACCCTTCCGAACTAAAAAAAAGCACTTCTGAAGATGCGGAAAAAATGGTGAACTGGGTATTTAACGGAAATCATAATTGGAATTTTGAAGCTATCAATAATATTCAAGGTAATGATGCAATCTATCTTGCATTCAATGAAGATTACAAAGGAGATAGAGTTCTCCCATTTATTGTAGGTATGTATACAATGCTTATTAAGGCCCATGGAGGGAAAAAAGAATTTTATTTATTTGATTCGATTGACCCTCAGCTTTTATATAACGCTTCTCGAAATGTAGAAATAGCTGCCTGGAAACTCTCTAATACAAAAGATGCTTCTGGCAGGCTCTTTCTTGTGGCAAATGAAATCAATGAAAAAGAAAATAATTTATCTTTTGAGAGGGAATTTGGAAAAATTATTGGCAGAACAGACTTTATTGCTTTTACATTGTCAGAAAAAATGGAAAGAAGTATTACGCGTGTTATTCAAAACCTTGCTACAGGTATATTAATACCTATTCTATAAACTATAAAAGTATTTTTTCAATACCGCCTTTGGTCGAGCTCTCCACAAAGTTTTGCATCCAATTAGCACCTAATAAATTCTTGGCTAACTCAACCACAATATAGTCTGCTGTCGTATTTGTTTCTTCTCCGTAACGCGCTAATCCTTGCAAACATGAAGGGCATGAAGTAAGAATTTTGACTTCACCAATTGACTCAGGTTGATCAACGCCCATTTTTTGAATCCCTTTTTCAATTTCTTCCTGTTTTCTCTTTTTGACCTGAGTCGCAATATCCGGCCTACCTAAAGCAAAAGTGCCTGATTCTCCACAACAACGATCATTCAAAGGTACACTGGTATTCATTAATGCGTTCGTAACTTTAGAAGGCGCATATGTTTTCATTGGGCTATGACAAGGATCATGGTACATATATCTGGTACCTGAAACGCCTTCCATTTTTACTCCTTTTTCCATTAGATATTCATGAATATCTAATAACCTGCAACCAGGAAATATTTTTTCAAATTCATATTTTTGTAACTGATCCATACAAGTGCCGCAAGAAACAATCACTGTTTTAATATCGAGATAATTTAATGTGTTCGCTACTCTATGGAACTGCACACGATTATCAGAAGTTATTTTTTGACCTTTATCATGATTGCCAGTAGAAGTTTGAGGATAGCCACAACATAAGTATCCTGGCGGAAGAACAGTAATCGCACCAACCTCATATAACATAGCTTGGGTTGCTAATCCTACTTGTGAGAAGAGTCTTTCAGAACCACATCCAGGAAAATAAAAAACCGCATCAGAATCTTCATTAATTTTTTCCAGATTTCTTATGACTGGAACAACTTTATCATCTTCGATACCAAGCAGCGCTCTCGAGGTCTTAGTTGGCATATTTTTAGGCATTGGCCGATTTAAGAAATGAATAATTTGAGACTTGATAGGCGCTTTACCAATAGTCGACGGAGGATTATTTTTGAATAAATTAATAGTGCCGAGTTTTTTTAATAAGTCATAGCCAGCTTGTTGAACTTTGTATCCAACATCGACCATTAGGGTTCTCATAATTTTAATAGTGAGTGGATCTTTCATATTCAGATAACTCATTGCTAATGCTGTACCTGGGCTAAAGTGACGTTTACCCTGCTCTCTCAAGAAATTACGCATAGCAATAGACACTTCACCAAAGTCGATATCTACTGGGCAAGGGTTAAGGCATTTGTGGCAAACAGTGCAATGATCAGCAACATCATTAAATTCATCGAAATGCTTAATCGAAATACCACGCCTTGTTTGTTCTTCATATAAAAATGCTTCTATGAGTAATGAAGTCGCCAAAATTTTATTTCTTGGGCTGTAAAGTAAATTAGACCGAGGTACATGTGTTGTACATACAGGCTTACATTTACCGCAACGTAGACAATCACTAATTGAATCTGCTATTTCCCCAATTGCAGATTGTTCCATGATGATAGATTCTTGCTCTAACAATCCAAAGCTTGGTGTATAAGCATTTTCTAAGCCAGATCCTGGAAGTAATTTACCTTTATTAAAATGACCGAAAGGATCTACTTTATTTTTATATTTCTCAAAGGCTTGAATTGTTGTTTCATCTAAGAATTCCATTTTTGTAATGCCAATACCATGTTCGCCAGAAATAACACCATTGAGGCTTTTAGCAAGATTCATAACTCTAACGACGGATTCGCGTGCTTCTTGCATCATTTGATAATCATCAGAATTGACCGGAATGTTGGTATGCACATTACCGTCACCAGCATGCATATGTAGCGCTATAAATACCCTGCTCTTTAGGGTATTTTTATGTATTTGATCTAGTTTTAGTAAAAAGCTTTGGTATTCTCTTCCACTAAAAATTTCATGGAGAGGATCTTTGAGTTCTTTTTTCCAAGAAATTCTTAATTCATAAGACTGAAGTGCTCTAAATATACTTTCATATTTGTCTTCAATACCATCATTTCTTTCAAGCAGTGTTGATGGTGGGCTATCAAGATTATCGAGCATCTGACCCCATTTTTCTCTTAACTCATGAATCAAATCAACGCTCATTTTTTGTTTCACTTGGGTTAATTCTGGATCAGAATTTATCCCTTCTTCTTCATAGATAAATTTATCATGCTCAATAAAATTTTCTAAATCATCTAAAAGTTTTAATTTATTTTTAATTGAAAGCTCGATATTAATTCTTTCAATGCCATCAGAGTATTCCCCAAGTTTAGGAAGGGGAATCACAACATCTTCATTGATCTTAAATGCATTTGTATGCTTTGCAATCGCGGCTGTTCTTGCACGATCAAGCCAAAAACGTTTTCTAGCTTCTGCTGAAACTGCTATAAAACCTTCACCATTTCGTGAATTAGCTATTTGTACAATTTGAGAGGCTGACAACCCTACAGCATCCTCATCGTCACTTGCGATATCTGCGATTAGAACCATGCGAGGACGTTCTTGTCTTGCAGCTTTGGTACTATACCCAACAGCTTTAATGTAGCGCTCATCCATATGCTCTAATCCCGCTAAGAGCGTACTATCTGACTGATCTAAATAATCCTTGATTTCTACAATTGCTGGAACAGAATGCGAGACGTTGCCAAAAAATTCTAGGCAAACTGTTCTAACATACTTAGGCATTTTATGAAGAATGAAAGTGCCAGATGTGATCAGCCCATCACATCCTTCTTTTTGAACGCCAGGAAGTCCACTCAAAAATTTATCGGTAACATCTTTGCCTAATCCAATTTTTCTAAAGCTACTTCCCGGTATTTCTAAAACTTCTGGTTCATTAATTAATTCTTTGCCATCAGGCTTGTATCGACTAATTTTAAACCGCACCAAATCTACATAGTGAATTTTGCCAAGATTATGATCCAATCTTTCGATCTCAACCCAGTTGCCATCAGGGTCAACCATTTTCCAAGAAGCTAGGTTATCTAAAGCTGTTCCCCAAAGCACTGCTTTCTTACCGCCAGCATTCACTGCAATATTTCCACCAATACAAGATGCGTCTGCTGATGTCGGATCGCAAGCAAATTCAAGTCCACTATTCGCTGCCATTTCCATAGCACGTCTTGTAACAACCCCTGCACCACATTTCACAACCGGAACACGCTCATTTACACCAGGTAAATTTTGATACTCAACGTTACCAATATCATCAAGTTTTTCAGTGTTAATAACTGCTGAAAATGGAGTCAATGGTATAGCGCCACCTGTATAGCCTGTACCACCACCTCTTGGAATGATTGTTAATTCAAGGTCGATACACCCTTTAACAATATGTGCTATTTCGTCTTCATGGTCTGGATTGATAACAACAAATGGGTACTCTACTCGCCAATCTGTTGCATCTGTAACATGAGATACCCTTGCCAAACCATCGAATTGAATATTGTCTTTTTTGGTGAATTTTTTAAGCTTAGAAAAAATTTTTCTTCGAAGCTTTTTAACTAATCTAAATTCATTTTCAAAAGTTTTAATGGCTTTATTAGCGGCTTCGGCAAGCTCCATAACTTTTGCATTTCCAGAGCTTCTTTCTGCAATGGATTGAGTGCGATGATACATCGCGTCGACTAGTGCTTGAAGTCGTTTGGGGTTTTCTAAAAGATCGTCTTGAAGGTAAGGATTTCTATTAACGACCCACAAATCGCCAAGAACTTCAAAAAGCATACGCGCGGATCGTCCAGTCTTTCTCTCATCTCTTAATTCGTTAAGAATATTCCAGACATTTTCACCTAGGAATCGAATAACAATTTCGCGGTCTGAAAAGGAAGTATAGTTATAGGGTATTTCACGCAATCGATTGATTGGAAATGGCTGCGTTTTGAAAATAGATTTGAGTATTGGGGCGTTCATTTAAATATATTTAATTTAAACATGAGCATATCATGTCGAAGAATTGCTAACAACGTTATAACCCATAGGGTTATTGAACTTTAGGCAAAAAATTAAGTTAAAATATGGGCTTAATTTACTCGGTTTAAAGAGCCTATTTCTTTCTACTTTATGAACCCAATAACTTTAACAAAGTTCAGATTAATTTCTCAAAAATACCCAAAATGCTCTGGATAAAAACTCTTCATATTATATTTATGGTGACTTGGTTTGCTGGTCTTTTTTATCTACCGAGGCTCTTTGTTTATCACGCTTTAAGCAAAGATAAAATTAGCCATGAAAGATTCAAGGTTATGGAAAGTAAACTTTTCTATGGAATTATGACGCCTGGAGCTTTTTTAACAGTTCTATTTGGGGGCTGGCTTTGGAGTTTTTATGAATCAACGGATCAATGGCTAGAAATTAAAGTTTGTCTTGTTGTTTTATTAGTGATCTATCACTATCTCTGTTTTAAACATCTTATAAATTTTAAACATAAGAAAAATAAGCATAGCCATATTTATTTCCGCTGGTTTAATGAAGTGCCTGTGTTGCTCCTTATTGCTATCATTTACCTGGTTGAGTTTAAACCAGTATGAGTATACTAATCTGTGGTTCTATGGCTTTCGATACCATTATGGTATTTAAAGACCAATTTGAAAATCATATCTTGCCTGAAAGTATTCACAAGCTAAGCGTAGCCTTTTACGTTCCTGAGCTTAGAAAAGAATTTGGAGGTACCGCGGGAAATATTGCATACAACCTTAAATTGCTCAATGAAGATCCCATCATCATGGCAACGGTAGGAAACGATTTCTCTAATTATTTTGAGTGGCTCAGTCAAAATACTATCAATGTTTCACATATCAAAGAAATTAAAAGCCTTTATACTGCGCAGGCCTATATTACGACCGATCTTAGCGATAATCAAATTACCGCTTTTCATCCAGGTGCAATGGTGGAGTCACATCAAAATAAAATTAAAGATGCTAAAAATATATGCTTGGCTATCATTGCCCCGGATGGCAAAGAAGGCATGATGAATCATGCTGCTGAATGTAAAGCACTTAATATTCCCTTTATATTTGATCCCGGGCAAGGTTTGCCTATGTTTAATCGCGAAGAACTTTTAAAATTTATTGATGATGCTACATACATTGCTGTCAATGATTACGAAGCAACACTTTTGTCTGAAAAAACCTCACTATCTACAGAAGAAATTTCTAAAAAAGTGGAGGCTTTAATTGTAACTTTGGGGGTAAAAGGCTCAATGATTTATGCTGACAATAAAACATATAAGATTGATCCTATTAAAGTTGAGGACCCTATTGATCCTACAGGATGTGGTGACGCCTATCGCGCAGGTCTTCTCTATGGAATTTCAAAAAAATGGGATTGGCAATCAATTGGTCGATTAGCATCTGTCATGGGCGCTATTAAGATTCAAAGCCAGGGTGGACAAAATCACAGGCCTTCACGAGATGATATTGAGACACTTTATACAAAAAAATTAATACAAGAGAACAATTAATTAAATATCTTTTGCATTGGTTTTCACAGAGAACACAAATTTATCTTCAAGCCTAATAGCTGTTAAGGATCTTCCCCAAACACATCCTGTATCAACTGCAAAAATGTCCCCTCTTGTGACTAAATCTAAAGCGGACCAATGACCGAAAAATATTGTCGTATCTTTAGTTTTTCTTTTTGGAAAATCAAACCATGGTTTTAATTTCTTAGGCATATTTTTTAACTCGCCTTTGTATGTAAAATCAATTGCGCCCGTTGAGGATAGAGCTCTTAATCGTGTTGTCGCATTGATAATTATTCTGGCTTTATCATTTTTGCTTAACGAACTTGACCACTTATCTGGTTTATTTCCATACATGAGAGACAAAAATTCTACGTATTTTTTACTGCGAAGCTGAACACTTACTTCTTTTGAATATTTAAGAGCATCCTTAACCGTCCACTGCGGCAATACACCTGCATGAACCATTAAATGTTTTTTTTCGAAATGAACCAAGGGGAGTGACTTTAGCCATTTAAAAAGCACGTCTGAATCTTTGGCTTTAAGTAAGCGCGATAAAGTATCTTCATCGTCCGGCTCGATAACTTTATATTTAATAGCTAGCGCATGAAGATCATGATTTCCTAGAACAGCTGTCACAGATGATTTATTCTTATAGCACCATCTTAATACTTGCAATGACCCGTTACCGCGATTAATTAAATCTCCTACGAGCCAGAGTTTATCTCTGCCTCGCTTAAATTTAATTTTTTTCAATAAAGCTAAAAAAGAGTTATAACAACCTTGAATATCGCCAATTACATAAATCGCCATGAATAATTATTTTTTAAAGTTAGCGCCTGAAGAATTGCTCATATATAACACTGCATTTGCAACTTCATTATCAGACAATGAAGCATTACCACCTTTTGCTGGCATAGAGCGAATTCCTTTAATAGCATGTTGAACAAGCACTTCATAGCCTTGAGCTATTCTTGGGGCCCATGCTTGAGCGTCGCCAAATTTTGGAGCGTTTAACATACCTGCTTGATGACACATCAAACAAACAGCTTTATAGATTTCTTCTCCTGATTTTCCACCCGAAGCTGAGCCTTCTAAAACTGGCTGAGCTAACTCTACCCTTGCTATTGGCTGAATATTTTCTTTAACTTTACTCTCAACCATGACATTAGAGCTCTTCCCACTCTGAAAATCATAGGTTACGAATGAAATAAATAAAATTCCCCCTAAGATTGCTCCAACAATAATTGCTATTAATTCAAATAACGCATTTTGTTCTTTTTCTAAATTCATTTAACTATCCTTTTGTAATCTTAATAAAGAGTAAATTTAAAATAATGGTCAACTAACATCGCAGAAAAAATTAGGCTTAAATAAACAATAGAATATCTAAATGTTTTCATGGACAACTTATCTGAGTAGTTTTTATATAACATAATTACATAGTACAAGAAAAAAGCATTAAGAATAGTGGCGCAAATTAAATAAATAAGCCCGCTCATACCAAGACTAAATGGCGCCATAGTCACAATAATCAAAATGATTGTATATAGAACAATTTGTAATAATGTAAAAGACTCGCCGTGTGTCACAGGCAACATTGGTATGCCTACTTTTGCATAATCATTTCTTCGATAAAGTGCTAATGCCCAAAAGTGAGGTGGCGTCCAGCAGAAAATAATTAAAAATAATATTAGCGCTTCTGGTCCAACAGTATTATTCACTGCTGCCCAACCTAAAATCGGAGGCATGGCGCCAGAAGCACCTCCAATAACAATATTCATTGGCGTAGCAGGCTTAAGAAAAATTGTATATATAACGGAGTAAGAGAAAAAAGTTGCAAGGGTAAGCCACATTGTTAGGGGATTCACATAATAATAAAGAATGGCTAATCCAACACCTCCTAAAATACTTGCATAAACTGCAGTGCGTTCGGATGACAATTGCCCTGTTCCTATAGGCCTTCCTTTTGTTCTTGCCATCACCGCATCTATTTTTTGTTCAATTAAGCAATTAAAAGCTGCTGCTGCACACGAGACAAAACCAATACCCAGAATAGAGCTTAGCAACAGATTAAATGGCACCATACCGGGAGTGGATAAAAACATTCCAATCACGGCAGTAAAAACAATAAGAGAATTAACTCGCAACTTACAAAGAACTGAAAAATTCTTTAGATCAAACTTAAGATTAAAAGTATTTTTTTTAAGAAAGCTAAGCATACTGTTTTTTAATTTTTGTATTTATTATTGTTATTATAACGACCAGTAGAGCTGCTGTTAGATTATGGCTAACAGCTAATACCACCGGGAGATGAAGAGTCAAGTTAGCAACTCCTATAATCAATTGGGCTGCTAATATAGCTAATAGTAGCATTGCCTCAAATCTCAATTGTTTATATTTCATTAATACATATGAAAAATACCCAAAATAAATAACTATAGTTAAAGCGCCTATTCTGTGTATCCACTGAATTGCTTGTAGGGCGTTAAGACTGATTGGAGCCCCTTCAGAAGTTTGGCCTAAATTTCTAAAAATATTAAATGCATTCTTAAGATCCATATCAGGAATCCATTGGCCATGGCAAGTTGGAAAATCTGTACAAGCGAGGCCAGCATAATTAGTGCTGGTCCAGCCACCTAAAAATATTTGCATAAAAATTAGAATAAGGCCAAACCTTGCCATATAAAAAATTATGCTTTTCTTTAGAATTAATTTTGAATTTTCGTTGAAATGTTCGTAACTTAGGTATGTAAGTATAGCTAAAGTTGCCATACCACCTATTAAATGAGCACTAACAATAATAGGCTTCAGTAAAAGCGTAACTGTAAGCATTCCTAACATGGCTTGAAAAAATACAATGCCCAGAAGGCTGAAAGGAACAAGGATACTCACTTTAAGAGATTTTTTATTTCTATAGGCTAAGTACCCGATTGATAAAATTAAAAGTCCCAATAGGCCTGCAACATATCTATGAACCATTTCCTTCCATGCTTTGCCATTTTCTATAGCTTGATCTGGGAAAGTATGTTGGGCTTTTTCAATAGCCAGTTGGCTTTCTGGGACGGTTAGCGTTCCAAAACATCCTGGCCAATCTGGGCAACCTAAACCAGCATCTGATAGCCTTACGTAAGCACCTAAAACAATTAAACAAAAAGCCATAATTGTTGTAAATAAAGTAATTTTTTTAAAAAGACTCATAATTAAATTTCTATAAATTTATATTAATATCGATTAGACTCATAAGAAATAATTCCATTACTATGAAAGAATTATAACATTCACCCAATTATGGCAAAAAAATCTCTCTGGCTGTTAATCGTTTTATTAGCTTTTTTAGTCTTATTTTTTTTGTCATTAACTACAAATAAAAAAATTCCTGAAATTAAGGTCACTTCAATTACTGGTGAAGCTTTCAAGCTTTATCAAGTAAAAAACAATTTCACAATCATCAACTTTTGGGCAACCGACTGTCCAGGCTGTGTCAAAGAAATGCCAAGTCTAGTTGATACATACAATCAATTCAGAGGGCAAGGTTTAGAAATTATCGCTATATCTATGAGTTATGACCCGCCAAATCAGGTCTTAAATTTCACTCAAAAGAATAAAATCCCTTTTCCTATTGTGCTAGACGTTGATGGTCAAATTGCACGATCATTTGAAAACATTCGCCTTACACCCACTTCAATACTTGTCGACAGAAATGGAAAAATCATTGATAAAGTAATAGGAGAATTAGATTTTAATAAATTAAATGCTCTTTTGAAAAAACATCTTGATTCGTAATTATTTTGAGATTCTTATTAATCGTTCTAGATCTTTAATTATTCCAGATGGATTTGTTCCTTTTTTATACTGCATCATCAAATTACCATAAGGATCTATTAAATAGATAGACTCGCTCTCAAAGCCTGAATAAGATTTAAACCGAGCATTTAGCCTGTCTTTTGAATCTTTATCATCTTTCAATAAAAGCTGACCTTGGCTCAATTTAATCTGTTCAGATGAAATTAAATTATTATTTTTAACTATAGCTAGTCTTTGAATTTTATTGCCATCTTTACCTAATGCAAGCCAAATTTGTCTTAATGAATATAATTGGAATTCACACGCCTTTTCACATTTATTTTCAACGAAAGAAACTAATGTCCATTTGCCAATTAATTTATATATTTCATGGCTTATCGGCTCAGCTAATTCAAAATCGCCAACCTGAATAATTGGACTAATTAAGAGTCCATGCTCAACTCCCTTTGAATGCATTTTGAAACTTGTAAAAAAAACTAAATACCATGCATAAATTACTGGCATGACAAATAGCAATACAATGCCGATTAGTTTTAATCGTGACTTAAGAATATTACTTAACGTCATTTCTTTTTTAAGCCTAACCTTATAAAAATAATGAAAAGAGTAAATGCCATCGCAAACCACTGAAATGCATAACCATAATTTTTATCACTGTCTGGGACCGGTATACCCTCATCCGTAATATAAGTCTTATCAAAAATCGGTTTTTTTAGTTTAACTACATACCTCATTAAATCTTTACCTATTAAAGAACATAAAACTTCATAATCCATCTTCTGAAGCCTAAAAGACGATTCATCTAATTTTTCAGTTACAACTTTCCCCAGTGCAATGCCAGAGGAGGGCATTTGATTAATTTCACCTTCAATTGCTTGCGCACCTTTAATAGGGGGAATATTTGGAACGTCATTTCTAGAATTGGATAGAGGATACCAACCCCTATTAACCAAGATAATTCTATTAGAATCTAAAATCTTAAAAGGGGTGTAAATTAGAAAACCTGCTTTTTCTTGAACAACTTGATTATCTAGAATAATATTTTTATCATTTAAAAACTCCCCGCTTATAGTAACGTGATGCCAAATAATGTCCTTTATTGGCATTTGGATAGTTTCTTTATTTAATGGAATTGCAGGCTGATTTTGTCTTTCGATAAATGCCATATTAATTATCTTTTTTTGATCCGCACGATCCAACTGCCAAAAACCTAATTTAATAAAAAGTGTAAAAAATATAATAAATACCAGGCTAGGTAATAATTTATAATTAAAACTAATGTTATATATTGAAATTTTCAAAATTATATTGAAGGCAGGGTTATTTTATGAGTGGTGAATTTTTATTTAAGATTCTTGTAATAGCAATTCTATTCTTTATCTTACTATCTCTTTCAGGGGGACTTTTTTTTCTAATCAAAGATAAAAAAAAGAATTCTAACAGAATGGTAACTTCACTTTCCCTTAGAGTTGGCCTTTCTCTTCTCTTATTCTTCTTGCTTTTTTACGGATTCTATTCTGGCCTGATTCGCCCTCATGGTGTATAAAATAAAATAGCGCTATAAAAATAGCGCTATTTTAATTTTTTAGTTTAGAGCCAATACACAAATATAAATAGTCCTAACCAAACTACATCAACAAAGTGCCAATACCATGCGACAGCTTCAAAAGCAAAGTGATCATTTTTTGTAAAATGTCCTTTAAGTGACC
>Ga0209188_1001589_pt1 | contig 17863 bp, 26 predicted proteins | sample C_130625_EF_Meta_FD_187307 | JGI IMG/M metagenome (GOLD analysis project Ga0209188, IMG submission 187307) | Freshwater microbial communities from Lake Croche, Canada to study carbon cycling - C_130625_EF_MetaG (SPAdes) (version 2) | ecosystem: Environmental > Aquatic > Freshwater > Lake... | reverse complement strand
ATTTTAGACAATTAAGTAATCAGATATAATTTATGACGCTATTAGTGACGTAAATTATAGAGAAATAAGATAGATAAATAAAAGTTCAGATAAACTCTTTGATGAGATTAGAGTCATATTTCAGACAACCTGAAAAGATAGTCGCACAGTGCAGACAATTTCAGACATTTTTCTTGTATTTTTGCCTTTTGCGATAGATAAGAGCCCAATTCTTTTTTTCAATTGGCGGCGCAACAGGTTCAAGAGGATTATAGATACCCTTTATATTGCACTTTGGCTCTATTTCCAAGATGAAATGTGATTCCCATTCAACAAGATCACAATATGTCTCACACTCTTTGAGAAGTTCAATAGAGAATTGATCAAAACCACCATGTTCTTCCATGTATGTCTTTACATATTGTGAAGAGTGATGAGTATGCCACCACCATCTATCTGAAAGAGATACAGATGTCATTCCAACATAGATAATCTCTTTTGTATCTTTCCAGCAGATTACATATATCTTAAAACCCATTCTCCAGATATCTGAATTAGATAGCATTCATTTTTACAGATATTTGAATATTAGACGTTTTTTATGTATTTGAAAGTCTTCCCCCCATTTTTTCCAATTAGAGAGAGCGCAGAAATGAAAGACAATGCAGCTATTTACATCTAATATATCATACCAGATAGGAACATCATACTTTTTACATAACTCGTTATACTCTAAGATGTATTCTTTCATATAATCATTCTCTATTTTAACAGAGCCATGATTACAGATATCTATTATCTTCTTTTCTCCTACAAAGTTCCCACCTGAATCAGACCTTTCACCTGTTACACTACAGTTCTTAAAATCAAACCTATGTATCTTTCTTAAATATAGAAGATTCAACCAACTATATTCCATCTTTCCTCTAAACTGTGGACGATAATAGGATACTTTGGGAGGAATAAATTCATTCAGAAAGATCATATCATTATCAAAAATAAGAAACGAGCTGCATGTGTCTGCTGCTTTTTTGAGGCCGAAATTTACAGCATCTTGATGTCTTATAGAAGCAGAAGCCCCAATCTTATGTGTTGTATTTCTAAAATAGAGAACACCCTCGATATTTAATTCAGGCAAACCAGTATCACTATCATCTATTATATAGACAGTATAGGTTGTCTTCACATATTTCTTAAAATTAGATAACTGATAAGGCAGCATCTCTGGAAAAGAAAAATAGGTTAAGATAATTCCTAGCATTTCTATATTACAAAGAACTAAATCTCTATATTAAACCGCAGGCAAAACCGACTGAGAATATTTATTGATAGTTTTAACTTCTGATCTACACTCTGGACAGCTCGGACTCTTGCTGATCCACTTCTCAAGTGCTTCACCGTCAAAGCAATGAAAGCAGGGAGTGATTCCAATCGTAGAAATCTCTGAAAAGAGGGACGTTGTAATAGAACACCCCTTATTCTCACTCACAAGGCCGCGAACAATAGCAGCAATTGCATGAGGAGGGATATTAAGCGTATTTTTATCTGTGACCCTGCCAATAAGAGGAGTAGCAGGCGGAGACACATATGAAGAGAATCCAGTGGTAGGCCTAGAAATATCAGAAGGTGCTCCCACCTCTAGGATACGTCGAATCGGCGGCGGCGTTGCTGCACGATACCGTATCGCCCTTCCAGTAGAGCAGATAAGATCATATGCAATATTCTGATTCGCACGATGGATGCGATTTACTCTGACACGGGTCTCCACATCATCGTCCACAATTCTTACTGGCTTAAGATAAAGCTTACGAAGCAGAAAGATACTGTCCTTAGAATCAAGAACTGGAATCTTAGTTGATGGCTCATAAGAAGGAATGAGATCAATTCCTGAATGCCAGAAATGAATCTTCTTATTCAAAACCTCATCACCAACTTCGTATACCACTCTTGTTTCGTTCGTAAAAGGAAACCCATCGTGAGTGCGTATGGTATACTCATAATTACTATCATATCTATACACAGATTGAAACTCCTCTCCCTCACTATGAGACGTTGCAAAGAGGTAATATCTTGAGTTACTATCTGATGCATTGTCCTTAACTGCAAACTCTTCTGGTAGCATAATACTATGCATTAGTTATCTTAAAAAAATAAATAAGTAATTATATGTCAATTTTTTGTTTTCAAGTTAAATAGCGTCAACGTCGACGGCTCCTTCATCACCATCGGGCTTCTCTTCAACAGTATCCTCAAACACGACACCGCCTTCATCCTCATCTCCTTCTGATCGCTCAACTAAGAGAGAAGAGGGAATGCGTTTATCCTTAATTAGCCCCCTTGCACTCTTTGTGCTAACAAGGCCAAGGATCTCATAGATATTACCACTCTTCGCAACAATGATAATATCGTTCACACTGATTCGTGCCACGCTGTGACCGCCGATTCGCGCGCGAGTCTCAAAGAGCTCACCACGATGCTTCTCATGCTGAAGAACAATGTCAAACCATCCGTCTCCACGCGCCCGCAGTGCGCGTCCAAAGAGAGACTCTGGATCATCAAGAGCTGCATTCTCAATGGCAAGATTGCGCTTCTGCTTCTTCTCCATTGCCGCGCGCTTATTCTTCATCTGCTTCATGTTGACGGACATTTTGAGCGGTAGTGAGTATGCCTCTACTGGACAGGCTCAGCTTCAATTTTTGTGGTTCGCGAATTCTCCATCATTTCCACAAGATCCCATCCACCCAATTCAAGCCAGCGCTCAACATTCCGCGGATGCCACACCTTTGAGATCATCTCCTCCTTTATCTGATCGGCCTGTGCCTTCAGTCGCCTCTTTTCTGCGCGCCTAGCAGGCCCAATAGCCTTGCGAACCAACTCCTCAAACTCCTTTTTATTAGCAATTGAAGCTGAGATAATTTCATCAGACATCATGAGCCCGCTCTGAAAGCTGGGGTGCGCAAAGCAATCCTTTAGAAACTCATAATAATACGTATCTCTATCTAGAACTCTCTGCATAAAATTCCTGTAAGCAGTGAAGGCCCTCCCAATCACATACACTGGTGTGACAAAAGGGTTCATAAGGAAAGGGCCAAGGCGATAGTCAATAGGAGACCACACATCTCTGAAAACGGGCTTCCTCATCTTCATTGCTGTATAGATACAATGCTTGAAGAGCCTCATATTCCAGAGAGGAGACACAAGCCCCGTTCCACAAAGAACTGTAAAGACATCTACAAGTGACGTATGGGGACTATCCCACCGATCCTCTGGAACTGTCTCAAGGGCCGCAACCATTTCCTGTGTTAAGACAATCTTTCCACTCTTCAGAGAATATTCAACAATCTTCTGAAGACGGCCAATCGTGATTATCTGGTCATAGGTGATACCCTGGAGAAGATAAATGCTGTCGATGCGCAAGAATCTCCGCGACCAAACTCTGATATTATAGAAGTCAGCGTGATTTGCACAGACATCTGATCCCCGAGAAGGAGCGTGCTGACACGCTGTCATGTCGCGCAAACGGAATGCGCAGCACGTTGCCATTTTGATCTTAGTTAAAAAAAATGGGAGGGTGGGTTAGTTTCAAATTTACTTGCCCTTCTTCTCCTTCAACGCCTCCATCACTCGCACCCCCTTTTGAGTGAACTTACCGTTTCGGTCGAACTTCTCCTTGGCCTTGTCACTCTTCTTCTTGCGTTGAGTCTTGATTTGTGGCTCCATTCTTCTTATAGTTAGTAGGGTATTATTTTACTAAGGATCAGACCCTTTCAATTTTTTAATATACATTTCCCTCGTAATGAATGAGGCAGTCCTCTGAATGCTTGTTAGCACTCATCTCCCCCTTGTTCTTACAGTTACACGGCTGAAGAGGGGCTTCATTCTGATAAAGAGGAATCTCCTCTTCCTCTTCCTCTTCCTCATAATAGGAGTCGCCGTCACTCTCTTCCCAGATAGGATCTCGCTTCTCCTTCTCTTCTTCCTCAACAAAGACATCCTCCTCTACCCAGCAGCACTTATCGCAGAGAGGAGAGACAAAGGCATCGTCATCCTCTCCCTCCCAACAGAAGTTAGTGCGATTATCAGAGTGCCGATTCAGAGAAGGGTTGAAGCCCTCAACCTCCTTCTTCGTCATCATGGCCTTGCAGTGAGAGCACTTCATTTTATTTTATGTGTATGAGTGGATGAACTAAAAAAGGGTGTGAGGGTTTTCAATTTTTTACGATAACTTCAGACAGTAGAACACATATTCCTTACTGTATGGATCTGGATCCGCCGAGGAGAGCTTTGCCTCTTTCTTTGTTTCTTTACAGAGTTTGCGTATAAGGTCTATCTGCAACTCTCTATAAGATTTTACAATGCGATTACACAGACGTGTGGTATGAATATGTTTACGCAAGTCCTTTTGCCTTTTTTTATCTAAGGTTGCGCAAAACCCTGCATCCACATCAATTGTTGGACGCGGATCCAACATCACTAAAACATCATGGATGTTAGTTTTCAATTTTACAGGTAACGCTCATCATAGGATGAGTCGCTGCCCCATCCCATAGAATCTGAATCCGAATCACTGGATTTACTCTTTTGGCGCCGCCACCAAAGCTGAATCTTAAGCGCGCTAAGAGATACCAGAAGCATAAGGGCCATTCTCTTAACCGTGATTCTACTAAAGGGATATTTCAATTTTTCATAAAAAAATTATTTTCTTTTTTATTTTTTTCTTGTGTTTATGTATTTTTTTTAATTTACTCTGAGGTTAACACTTACTCCTCCTCAAGATCCGCCGGCTTCGGGAAGGCACGATCGATCTTGCCCGTCTTCTCATCGAAGCGGCCGATCCAGTCATACTCCTCTGAGAGAACATCACCGCGCTTGTTCTTGAGGTAGGGAGCCTTCTTGAAGGTCCAGGGCGTGAAGTCCATGGCACTGTCCTCATCCTCTGCTGCGGCAGCAGGAGCAGGAGCAGGAGCAGGAGCAGGAGCAGGAGAGGCAGGCAGAGGCGCAGAGGCCGCCGACTTCGCAGCCTTCGTGGCCGCACGCTTCTCAGCAGCCGCCTTCTTCGTCTCCTCGCTCTGCGGCTTGCGCGCCTTCTTAGCATCTGCAGTAGCAGGAGGATCAGTAGGAGAAGGCCCTGGGCTCTTGGCAAGAGCCTGCTTGCTCACCTCGGGGCGAGTCCAGCCAGAGTGCTCCGTCAGAATAGCCTCAGGAGTCCAAGAGGCATAGTCCGCATTCTTGGTCTTAAGCATGCCGCAGAACTGAGTCACCTCGACACCCGCCTTGATGTTCGCGGCCTTGAGAGCCTCGCGCACCTTGCTAGTGAACTTGATCCAGTCATTCGGCTCCTTCTTGGGGGCATTCGGATCCTTCTCCTTCTTGGCCTTCTTGGCCTTCTTGGTGGAAGGGGCAGAAGAAGAGGGAACCGACTTGCCGCTCAGAGCGGAAAGCACAGCACGCTGCACGATGTTCTCAAAGTCGGCGACAGTCAGGGAGACGATCATCTGGGAAGAGGCCATTTTAGAGTCTTTAAAGATAGAAGCTTTTAAAGAGATGATTACCAACTAGGATGAAATGTCGTTCAATTTTTTTGAGGGCCTGGTGTCAATTTCTCTTGCCATAAAAAAGTAAGAGTGTTTTTATAAGAAGGATATCTACTTGGCCTGCCACTCAGGGTGCTCGAGCAAATAGCAAGCAGCATCCCATGCGATCTCATCGCAGCCGCCCGCAGTATCCTCAAAGTCGTGGAAGCCCTCTTCCTCCTCAGGAGAACCGAATGAGCCCTTCTCATACAAGTAAGAGATCACGCGCAGCTTGAATCTCTGCCACTTGAGAGTATCGCGGCCGCCAAGCTCTCGCGCAGTCTTCCAACCCTCAGGATTAGAGTTCTTCCTGCGGATCTCAGAATAGCATTCTTCTAAGATTCCAAATACGTTCTCCACCATTCCCCTGTTGAGAACCAGCTTCCTCCACCCTGCCTTGAAGGCCTTGCCCTTAGAGTCGGCCATCTTGATCACCTCCTGACGAAGTTGATTGGGTGTCAGAATCTTCTCCTCTGCAGCCGCGGGCAGCACATTGAAGGTCCCAAGCTCGGGACGGCCAACGTGAGCGTAGGTATTTTCTCCTACCAGAACGACCTCACCAGCCTTGATGGCGACAGGCTCAGCAGTCATGAGAGATGCAACATGCGCCTGCAGAGCTTGAAGATCATTGAGGCTCAACTGGTTCGTAAGAAGACAGATAGGCACAAGAAGAGGAGATGCCATCTTTGAATGTTCAGAGTATAGCGTATCATACAGGCTGAGGCGCGATAAATTCAAATTTAAAAAAAATGTGTTTTTGTCTTTTTGTCTTTTTTGTCTTTTTTGTCTTTTTGTCTTCTTGTCTACTTTGCCTGCCACTCAGGATGCTCAATCAGATAGATCGCCGCATCTTGAGTCACCTCGTCACAGCCGCCTGCGGTGTCCTCAAAGGTGTCGAAGTCCCACGTCCTCTCATTATGAAAGGACCCTTGAGACCTCAGATACTGGATGACCTTCAGAACAAAGAGCTGCCACTGGCGCGAGCCCATCTCACCAGTCTCTGCCTTTACCGCGACAATATCTAGACCAGAATCGGCATCGATCAAGTAGTAATAGCACTCCTCTAGAATATTTGTAACATTCTCGAGAAGGCCATCCTTAATTACCTTCTTCCAGTGCCACTTATAGGCCGTGCGCGTCTCCAGGGCGATGACCATGGCTTCCATCTCTGTATCAAGAAACGGGCGATCTGGGCGCGCAAGCTCCATCTGTGCCAGCTCCTTCTCAGCCTCTGCAAGCTTCGTCTTGAGGTCAAGCACAGTGGCACGGAGCTCTTCGATAGTAGAAGCCATTGTGTTCTTTTAGAAGGATACCTTCATGAGGGGGGGGTAACTTCAATTTTACAAAAAAATGCGGATTTATCTTGTTTTGGTTTGATTGCGGAGCGAGTTCTTTTGTCTTTTCTTTTTTTAGCGCAGCTCCTCTGGAACATCGTATGAGAAAGCAGCGTTGTTGCTGAGGATGCGGGCAATGATGATCTTTTTTGTCACAGGACTCTTTGGCAGTTCGTCCCAACACCAAAGTCTGTTGAGCGCCTCAGCTGGGTTCATGTTGAGAAAGCCGATGCGGTAGAGAGCCTCTGCGAGATCAGTCTCAGTCTTTTTCTTTAGCATACCAGCCACCTTGCGTTCCTCCACGATGGAGATGAAGTATGCAGTTGCGGGAGGCGACACGAGAGGCTTGCAGATCTTGCCGAGCTCACGGAGCCTCTTCGTAGCAATATTCGCCTTCTTAAAGAAGAGGTCTGCTTCCTTCCTGAGATACCTCACCTCTTTACCCTGCCCTGCAAGTTCGTTCTCCAGATTGATAGCCTTCTCACCGAATCTGGTGTGAGCCTTATACATCTCCTGGCGGAAGTTGTAGAGGTCGTTGTGCCAGAGGCGCAGGAAGACATTCTTCACCACTGCATCAACCTCCTCACCTGAAGTGGGAAAGCCGTCGAGCAGATGGGTGATGTAGTTCTCAAGGTCGAACTCCTGTCCGAGGAACTCATTCCATTCCAGACAGAAGCTCTTATAGTCAGCCCTCTCTGCCTCGCGCCAGTCAAGAACCACGCCGTGAAGGCGGCGGTAAAGCTCTGCAAACGGCGGCGTGGTCAAGAACTTGGGCTCTCCATCTTCGTTCAGAGACCACCAGTCCAGTGTCTGGCCCCTGGCTCTGAGATACTCCAGCTCCGCGACTACTGTGTCGCGGAGCTGGATAAATGCTTCTGTCTGGTGGAAGGTAGGCATCTTGGGCAAAGTGTTATCGCTAGAGATGTAGGGTGGGCACGACATCTCTAAAGAGTGTATTGCTGTTTGGGGGGATGCTATCTAGTGGCACCCTTGACGCGTTCAATTTTTTAAGCTCGTTTAACGCGCCATTCGTATAAAAAAAGAGATTAATTAAGAAGGCTTTAGATCTACTTGCACGCCTCGCAATACTTCATCCCTGGCCCTGTTACCTTGTGCTCTCCGCAGTCTTTGCAGATAGGTAGAACGACTGGCTTCTTGATCTTTACGATCTTGATCGTGCCGTCAGGCATCTGAACATGAACAGGCATCTTGTTCTTTGTATAAACGGATACTCCTCTTCCAGCTCATGCCCTTTTCAATTTTATGCAAAAAAAGAGGTTTTTTCTTTTTTTGTGTTTTGTTGTTTTTCTTTTGTTATCTTGTTATCTTACCCTAAGGGTTGGCCTTGGTCGGCGCTTACTCGGTCTCCAGATCCGCCGGCTGCGGGAAGGCGCGGTCAATCTTGCCCGCCTTCTCGTCGAAGCGGCCGATCCAGTCGAACTCCTCAGAGATGACGTCTCCGCGGCCGTTCTTGAGGTAGGAAGCCTTCTTGAAGGTCCACGGGACGAACTTCGTCTCAGGATCCTCGTCATCCTCCTCCTCTGCCGCGGGCGGCGGAGGGGCGGGGGCCGCCACAGGAGCGGGCACCTCGGCCTTCTTGGCCTTGGGCTTCTTCTCCTTCTTCTCCTCCGCAGGCGCGGGAGAAGAGGGAGAGACGCTAGGGCTCTTGTTCTTGCCAGCGAGAGCCTGCTTGCTGACCTCAGGGCGCTTCCAAGAGGTGTGCTCCGCGAGGATCAGCTCAGAAGTCCAAGAGCTGTAGTCAGCGTTCTTGGCCTTGAGCATGCCGCAGAACTGAGTCACCTCAACGCCCGTCGTGATCTTCGCGGCCTTGAGGGCGGCGCGCACAGACGAGGTGAACTTGATCCAGTCATTGGGCTCCTTCTTGGGCGCGTCAGGGTCCTTCTCCTTCTTGGCCTTCTTGATGGAAGGGGCAGAAGCAGAGGGCACCGCCTTGCCACTCAGAGCGGCCGCAACGGCACGCTGCAGGAGCGAGTCCAGGTCCGCCACAGTCATCGAAACGAGCATCTGGGAAGAGGCCATTTTAGAGCTAGAGTCTTTCAGAGTGTATTGCTTTGAAAGGTGATAGTAGTCTAGCAAAAATGCCCATTCAATTTTTTTGTAAAATTGAATGGACTGGTAAAAATCAGCATCTTAACCTCTTGGACCGCCTCTTTTACAACCCCATTCAATTTGGCAAAAAAATTGAATGAGCTCATTTTAGCTCTTGTTTTTACCTCTTCAAAGCTAGCCCTTTCAAGAGATTAAAGCAAAAATGCCTTCTCGCCCTCTCGATTCCCAGAGCCTGCTCTGCGAGACCGCTCTTGACTCTGTTGTCGACCACGCAGAGCCCTACGAGCTCTGCCAGCTCCGCTACAACCTCCGCGTTTACCGCGAGAGCCTCCAGAGGCACCTCGCGTACCCAGATAGCCCCTATGCGAGCTATCTCGGCCTCGACGGGCTCTTCTGGGCTCTCTGCTTCTCTTGGGCTGACCTCCAGGACTACGTCGAAGAGGCCAACAGTGCTCTCATCAACGAGGAGCGGGGCTTCCGCTCTGAGTGGCTCTGTGTCAAGGAGCTCGCTGATGGCTCCATCGTCCCTGACCGCCCGCGCATCCACCGCCACCAGACTCTGGCCGACTATGCACTCTGGTCTGGCTCTGACGAGTTCCCTGTTGTCGCGTGGGACGAGGAGGACTACGAGGCCGCCACCTGGCCCTCTGACGAGGACGAAGAGGAGCGCATCCCTTGGGAGGACTATGACCAAGACGAGCTCAACAAGATGGACCGCCAGCTGAACCGCGGCTACTAAAGATAACCCACAAAGATACCCCTCTTACAAAAAAACAAAAACCCTCTTTTTTTTGTAAGAGCTCTTCGTGCCCATCTGAATAAAAATTGAACAGGATTACCCAGATACATTCTGTATCCCTACAGATACACACCTCTGTAAGAAACCGCAAAAGATGACCCCCATCTCTTTGACCCGCCGCTCTCCGCGCCTCGCCGTCAAGAACTTCATCATCGCAGAGGCAGATGCTGATCGCTTCATGACAGCCGCGCGCGCATGCTGGGAGCAAGGCCTTGAGCTTTCTCCCGCTGTTCTAGAGCTCGAGGCCATCGCCAATGCCTCTGAGACACGGTGCACGCCAGCCGCCAAGAGACTGCTAGCTGCGTGCATCAACGACCAGTCTCTTCCTGGCTACCTGGAAGAGCTGCGTAACCTCGGCACACTCTGGAATACATTTGACCTCTCGGCTGTGCTTGCAGAGATTCAGGTTCTAGAGGAAGAGGAGCGCGCGGACAACCGCCGATTCCGCGAGCAGATCTCTGAGATGGGCCTTGGACTGCGACTCATCTAAATAGAAAAAGACAAACCCAAGACAAAAGACAAAAGACAAGAAAAACATTACCAGTTTTTTTTGTAAAAATTGAAAGGTATTTTTCTATCTATAGATAATACGGTTTCAGACACACACATCTGTAACTATCTCGCAACTAGTCTTCTTAACTATATCGCAACAGCCAAGATGTTCACCGACAACATCAATGCCCTCCGCAGCCTCGTTATCAAGCGCGAGCGCGTCGTCCACCAGAAGCGGCTTGACAGCCGCCGCTGGAGCGTGCGGCGCGCCGTCATGCGGGACGTGAAGGACTCCTTCCTCCCCGCTCTCGAGGCCGCCATCGCAAAGTCTCACAGCGACTACAGCCACGCGGTTGTTCTCCGCACCTACTCGATCGCCGAGTGGGAGGAGGCTGACTGCGATGGCATCGAGCTCGGCGATGTCTTCAACAAGACAGACGTTCTGGCGCGCGTAGCGAACTGCCTCGCGCCAGGCTTCTTCAAGTGCCGCGTGCGGCCCCGCGCAGTCTCTGGCCGCCCAGCCGTTCACCATTTGGTGCGCGTCTACGAGATCGTCGCCCGCTTCTACGCAAATGGGACGGAGGCCGAGAAGCCTCCGTGCACGTGCGTCTGCTCCTACCTTACGGACGGCTTCTGCGACACGTGCGGTGGCCACAATGTCCGCGCGGCCCAGCATCAGATCAACAATCCTGAGGACGAAGAGGAGGCCGAAGCTCCGTGCCGCTACGAGTAATACGTATTCTTCAGAATTATATGGAAGAAAAGACAAAAAAAGCCATAAACACAAGAAACATTTTCTATTTAAGCGCCACCGGTAGAAGATAAGAAATCTACATTTTTTTAAAAAAGATAACATCGAAACGATTAAAAAAATTGAACACCTGATTCACTTTAATAGACATTATTAGATAAAAGCAATAAAGAACTACAACATTCTCAAAGAAAATGTCGTTCGCTTCGCTTTCCATCGATGCCCTCCAGCTCTTCCGCGCGGCGATCGAGGCTGAGATCGCTAGCCGCCCTTTCAAGGCAGAGCCTGTCAAGGCAGAGGTCAAGGTTCGCAAGGAGCCTGGCATTGCCGCCTCTTGGCTCAGCCATGTGATCAAGACACATGCCTCTGACTACTCCGCCTATAAGGAGTCCTCACAGGACAAGCGCGGCATTGCTCTCCTCTTCGCGAAGCAGTGGCGCGCGCAGCATGCAGAGGAGTATACACTCTTCGAGGCTGAGTTCAAGAAGGCACCTGCCGCTGCTGCTGCACCTGCACCTGCACCTGCACCTGCACCCTCTCCTGTGATCCCCCAGCCTCCTCAGCCTCTGGAGAAGAAGGCGCGCAAGCCCTGGTCAGCAGAGGTTAAGGCGGCAGCCGCTGCAAAGCGCGCAGCCAAGAAGGAGGCCGCTCCCACTCAGAAGTAAAGAGAAGAAACAAACAAAAAATAAAACAAAACAAAGACAAAATTTTTTTTGTTAAATTTGAACTAACAGTGTCCAGCCCTATGATTAACATGATGGGGCTCAAAGATTGGCTCTCTTTTATCGCAAGGGCGTTGATTGCCCTTGTCTTTATTGCCATTACTACTATGCTAGCCAAGTCTCTACAAGAGTCCTTCAAGATTAGCCCAGCTTTTGCAGAGTTGCGTTTTGGAAACACAAAAGAGCAGATGCTCGATTCGCTCCGCTTGGAACTTGTTCACCTTCTACGTGATGAGCTAAAGCGGCTCCGTGCAAAGAAGAATGAGTAAATTTGAAAGGTTGTCACACTATTTATTTTTTAGTAGTATGTCTATCAATAACGAGATTAACCAGATTCTCAACAGGATCAATCAAATTGAGGAGAAGCTCAGAACGAACATGACCGTTGGACAAAAGAACGATTGGTTCCGCATTCTTCATAAGCAGGACGTGAAACTGAGGATCCTTCTTCTGGGTCAGTAAAATTGAGGTTAAATATAAAGAAAAGATAGTATGGCATCCCAAAATGATGCTAACATGGCATTCATCTTGTGTTGTATGATTAGCCTCTTTGTAATCATCGGCGGTGCAACAACAAACAGTGATCTCTATACTGTCTTGTTAGCAATCGCTGTTCTCTTCACTCCATGTTTCATTATTATTCTACTAATCTCTCTTTCCCAGTTCACTCAACCTCTCAGACCCACCTTTAATGGCCAGCCTCTAGAAGAGGTCTAACGCCTGTTGTAAACAGCTAGAGGATTTACATGAGTTCTCTGACCATATAATCGATTTGCATCACCCATTCGCGCTGAAACAGAGGCTTTCTGTAGCCTTCTTTTTCTTAGTTCAGCGCGCGTATAGGCCCTGTATAAGATACAAGAGCCAGCGCATATAACAAGTAGTCCTGCAACCGAAGCACCGATCGCAATTCCTAGAGTCGTTACAGATGCCGCTGTCTGGGCCGCCGCAATCGCAATGTAATTAAGAGGAGAGGCGGTTGGCGTTGATGTCATTGAAGAGGAGGGTGTAACCGTGGGCGTTTCAGATGGGGTTGCCCCCATTGTTAGAGAGGAAGTAGGGCTCGGTGTCTGGCTAGGTGTATCTGTTGATGTAGGGGTTGGCGTGTTAGAAAGAGAGGAACCTATCGATGGAGTCTGTGTTGGTGTTCTAGTTATTGTCGGTGTTGTAGAGGGTGTTGAAGAGGGTGATGGTCCTGCGACCAGTGAGAAGGATGCTGAAATTCCTGTATACGTAAGGCCACTCTGACCTATGGCAGAGAGCCTTGCACTGTATGTGCTGAACCCAGACGGCACAAAGGTTGCAGGAAGTGTATAGAAGACAAGGGTATTTCCTTGATATACTGTAGAGGTAGGTGTTCCCACCGTTGTGCTACCGCCCCCTCCACCATTTCTCTGAATTGTTACAGTTGCGAATCCTTGGCCTGCATCTCCCGTCCCATTCCACGTGATCGTGACATTTCTTCCGTCACAGATAAAGGATCCATTTACATAAACAAGAGGTGTTGATAGCACACTCTGAAGAACTGTAAAGGAGGCGCTGCTTGCGTTCACAGCGGGGCTTGAAATTGTGCTAACCCCAATAGATGTATTTACAGATGCTGTAGTAATACGACCTGTATATGTGCCTAGCGTTACATTCACAGAGGCAAGAGTGGTAGGACCCACTTTAATACGGACCGTTTCATTAAGAATATTATAAGATGTCCAGTTTACAGTGAGGTTCTGACCCGTATAGAGGGGGCCGGATGTTGCTAAGAGAGTTGGAAAGCCTGCGAGCATACATGAATCGACCGCGGCAAAACCAGATTGATTTGTGCCACACGAACTATCTGTCATGCACCATTTGCTTTGCTGCGCTGCCCAGAAAGAACAGGGTTGGACGCAAGGACATCCTGTATCGCTTAGAATGGTGGCGCTTACAGAGAAGAATATCAAATAAGAAAGGCCAAGTAATCTTACCAGCATTTTATGTTCAGAAGAGAAAAGAAGTAAATCAATTTTTATAACCAGTAAATTTGATATTACCCTTATGTGTCTAATCAGTAGAGAAAAATGTCTAGCACTTTAAAGCCGTCACATTTTTGGCCTGCCACGCGTGCGAGGAACTTTGCAAAGAAGCTTAATCCGTCCCTTGGTCGTCAAACCTTTGATACGAATATCCGCTATCTTGCTAGTCTATATGATGTAAGCCCTGAGGAGTTTCTGGAAGTGAATCCTCTGGACTTCAGTAAAAAGATTGGGCTTTCTTACCCTGAGGTTCGCGCACTTATTGATCGTTACGACATAGGAGAATGCGAGGACTTGTATATGGATGTAAAAAGAATGCGTGAAGAGCCTGTGGATAAGCCTGTAGAGGAAAAGATTGATGATGATATCTCAGCTTGGACCTGCACGATTGTTTAGCAATACTTTGCCGCGCGGCCGAGGGCTCGCTCCTGCTCCTTCCACTTCTTCTCAATCAGATGAGCATCGCGCTCCTCTGGCTTTGCCTTCCGCCAATTAATTGTCTCCTTCTTCTCTGGCTTTTCATAGACGCGGGGCCCGCGCTTGGAAACGGCCGCAGCCTTCCTCTCCTCGATAAGAATACGAAACTTGTTGGTCATTCTTACTGCTTACCAGAAGAACAGGAACCAGCAACTTCAATTTTTCGTCATCATCGTGACTGTGAGAACCACCACCTCCTCCAGAATAAAAGCCTGGCTTCAAAGGGGCAGTAAGGTCTGGGCACTTCATCATGGTGTGCCCCCCCTCTCCACAAAGCGAACAGTGAGTATACATTCTAAATAAAAATGAAGGAAGGTGCTGTTCCAATTTTAGTTAAAATGGATTATGTCTACATTGTGATTGAGAACGGAGATCCGTATCCGCTTGCCTATAAGAAGTATGAAGACGCAGTGGCTTCCGTCAAGACAAGACACAAGGAGTCTTTACTTAGAGAGCTACAATGGATACAAGAAAATGATCATCCTGGTTGCAATGAAGTAGATGTCCCTGAGTCAGAGTCAGGTCTCTCACGCCTCTACATTGAAAAGGGGATTCATATTGAAATTCACAAGTTGCCTATCTTGGGCACCTTTAGATAAAATTGAAAAGGTGACCCTAGCCAGGACTAACTATACACTAGAACAAAATGGCAGAAGTTCAGAAGCACGGTTTCAAGTGGGAGCGCGATCTCTTGACCAATGTCTACAAGGTAACGCCAGAAGAGTTGGCCCAGATTCGCTACAATTCCAAGTTCGATCTGCCTGCCGAGTTCAATCATCTGAGCAAGGACAATATCTCGGTGAAGACGACGGGAACCCCCAACACTATTTGCATGGGAGACGCCCTCCGCGTCTTTGATGAGGTGAGCAGCGGCGAGAGTTTCCATCTTGTTGTCGTGACCTATAAGCAGGTTGGCGAGAATAAGGTGCTCAAGGACGTGGTTGAACTCAAGTTGACAGGCGCAAAGGAGGCTCTCTTTGGCCATATGACCAGGTCGCAACTGGATATGCTCGACACGGTGATCAAGGCGGTGCCCGCGAACCGTTCGCCGACTGCAGAAGAAAAGGTGGCGATCAAGGAGGCCCAGCGAGTTGCACTGATGGCGATGGGCTCATCTGCTCTCTATCTGAATCCTAAGTGCAATTCAACACAGAGTCGTCTCCAGTGCTCCTTTAACAAGTTCACTACCTTCGTGGAGAGGCACCCTGAGCTCGTGATCGCTCGCTCTGATGGCGGCATATTTAGAGGGTCACCTATTCTACTGCAAGTGCAGTCTCCTCCTCGTGTATTTCATTGAGGATCACATTGATCACCTCATTTGCCTCTGTCTTGGAGAGGCTCCTAGGACCCACAGTATTTGAGGGAAAGATATGCTTATTTATTTTTTCAATGATTCTTACGCGATGAGGGAGGGCTCGGTCCTCCAGCTTCAAGAAGTAATGGCTCTGGGCTGAATGATCGCCAGAAAGATATGCCTTGCCAGCGAGTCCACCCACTCTGCGAAAGGCGATATGGTAGTTGTCTTTCACATAGGTGAACCCCTCTTCTTGTATCTTGTTTGCGGCAGCTCTCGGCTCTGCCCGTTTCTCCCAGATCTGAAAGACACAGGGCACATCATAAGGAGATCCATTCAGTTCAAACGCATCCTTTTCTACAGACTCTGTATGAATACAATGAAAAGCCAGAGGAAATGCATTGGACATACTCGGCTTTACAAAGGATCTGGGTAAGATAAAGGCGATCACAGAGGCAAAGGAGGCTGCATGCTGGATGAAGGCTTTCGCCGTTGAACTCTGTCTGCCAAATGGGGGATTTCCAAAGACAATCTTAGGACCTTGTCCTGACGGCTCCCAAAGAAGGAAATCACCTTTCTTCACGAAAGGAGACTTGGGATCCAGGTCAATGCCGAGACGATTCACAGTGGCTGGAAGCGCCTTCAAGAAAGTCCCCTTTCCTGCCGACGGCTCGATCCATTGATAGTTGGACGTCTGTGGAGCAAGCTGTAAGATAGTGGCCACACATTTCTTGGCAACTTCCTTCTTTGTATAGAATTGGTCCAGACTTTGCGTTCTGAATTTGCCTGTATCCTGTGCCATTGTATTCCTCTTCCCACAGAAAAGAAATCAAATTTAGGCGGAACGGTCGGACCGTACTTCGGCGAGGGCTGCTCTAAAATAAAGTCACGACGTTAAATAGAATGAGCTCGGGTGAAACGAACTATTCGCCACCGGTCTACCCCGTCAAAGGCGAATTTATCTTTGAAAACAAGCAAGTCCAGACGGCGGCGAATGCTGTCTATGAACACAAGGCTGCTTACGACGCAGCCAATGCTGCTAAAGGCAAGAAGTATCAGTTCAAGACGGATCGCGAGAGAATGCAGTATCTTATCGGACGGCAAGGTCGCGTGGTCCACTCCACGGTGGTCCCCACGCCCCCTTTAATGGTTGGAGGCGCAGTGGAAAATGGATCTATAGTCCTCAACTGGCAGCCCCCTCTGAAGAGCGAGGCTCCTGTTCTGTATTACAAGGTGGTATCAAATCCTCCTACCACTACGGTCCTCTCTGTAACTGCGCCTGCCATTATAACAGGCCTCACGGCTGGAATAGCTTATACCTTTAGTGTCTATGCAAAGAATGTGGCTGGGTTTTCTCTTCCTGGAGTCTCTGCACCAATTACATTTGCCACAGCTCCTTCTCCTCCGCGCAATGTGGTGGCGACTGCAGGTGATGCTAGTGCCCTTGTCGCATGGGATCCTCCTGTAACAGATGGCGGATCAACCATTATTGATTATAGAGTCATATCAAGCAGTGGTGTAACAAGAGTTCAATTAGCCACTAATCCTAATAGCCTAGTTTTTTTTCCTCTAACAAATGGAACCACCTATACATTCACAGTCGTTGCGCATAATGTTATAGATAACTCAGATCCATCTGTCGCTTCGAACTCTGTTACGCCTAGTGCTCCCAGCGGTGAAACAGTGACTGCCAACTTAACAGGTATTGTCTTTGACGGATCAACAACATATTATCAGAATACCTTTACATTTCCGTCAACTAATACTTTAACTATTAACTTAACAAATGTAGGTGCTTCAATCAGCGTGGCCACACATATAGATTTCCAAAATGCATCAGATCCTCTTTTACTTAACTCCGCAGATACATTTGTATTAACAAATCCCTCTTATACTCCAAATATACAATATGTTACATATGGTGGTGGTGCTTACAGTCAAATCTATGCCAATGAAGCAGCAGGATTTATCACTGCTACAAGCAAGGTTGTAGTAACATTCACAGATGCAAGAACTTCAGTAGCTTTTAAAATAAGCTAATATAAATGATACAGGCAGTCGCAGTCTTTTCTGGAGAAACAGTCAAAGGTGAAGTGACCTTTTCACAGATGGGTTCAGATGTTGTGATTGTTGCCAAGTTTTCGGCACTACCTCCTGGTGATCATGGATTCCATATTCACAAGGCGGGTGATCTCAGAGGAGAAGGATGTCAAGGGGCATGCGACCATTTTACGACAGGGTCAACAATACATGGCGGGCCTCCTGGCTCCCTTGGGGGTGAAGGGAAAAGACATACGGGGGACCTCGGCAACATAAAGCAAGAGGAAGAGAAGACTTATACGCTCAGTAATCTAAGTGTAGAA
>Ga0209188_1001588_pt1 | contig 17881 bp, 12 predicted proteins | sample C_130625_EF_Meta_FD_187307 | JGI IMG/M metagenome (GOLD analysis project Ga0209188, IMG submission 187307) | Freshwater microbial communities from Lake Croche, Canada to study carbon cycling - C_130625_EF_MetaG (SPAdes) (version 2) | ecosystem: Environmental > Aquatic > Freshwater > Lake... | reverse complement strand
CGGCTCGTCATCGACGGCACGAAGATGTTCATCACCAATGCCACGTACGGCCGGCTCGTGAAGCTTCTTGTCGTCGCCGATGGCAAGCCGGCCGTGGTGCTCGCCCGCCTTCCCGACCGCGACACGCCCACTTTCCGTCTCTTGTCCTACGCCCTCCACCCCCTCCGTCATACGTCCAATCACGCCCTCGAGTTTCGTGGGTTCACGGTCGACGAGCAGGACGTCATCAACGGCCCGGGAGGGGATGCGATGGCGGTCGTCTGGCACGGCCTCAACCGCGGTCGCAGCACGCTCGCCGCCCAGGCTGCCGGCACCCTCGGTCTCCTTCGGGCCCATGCCCGCGAGCACGCCCTCCGCCGTGCTACCTGGGGCCAGCCGATCGCGTCGCGGCAGCTCGTCCAGGGAAGACTCGCCCGAATCGCGGCCGGCAGCCTTGCCTGCGAAGCGCTCTCGATCTGGGCAGCGGCGACGATCGACACCTCGGGGGGCAGAGGGGGCGAGCTCGAGGCGATCACCGCCAAGGTGGTGGCCAGTCAGGCCGTCCGCGAGGGAGCGATCGATGCCCTTGGGATCCATGGTGGCCGGGCCTTCCTCGTCGGCCATCCGCTCGGCGACTCTTTCCACGATCATCTTGCCGTCGGCGTCTACGAAGGGGAGAGCGATCTCCTCGGGCTGGCGCTCTTCAAGGGGCTCTCCCGGCGTCATCCGCTCGCTGAACGTCTCCGCCAGGGGAGTCGGTTTGGCACCGCCGTCGGTTGGCTCGGCTGGCGCGTGGCCCGGTTGGCTGGTGCCGGACATGACGCGGGGATCCTCGACCGCCATCTCCGGGAGCATGCGGCGGCGGCCCGCAAGGTGCTGGCCACGAGCGCTTTGGCGATCGACCGGGCGATCCGCCGGCACGGCCGTGGTCTGGCGGAGCGGCAATTGGAGGTCGGAAGCTTGTCGGCGGTGGTCAGGGATGCGGCCAGCGCCCTTGCCGTCGCCCATCACGCCGATGTCAGCTGCGACGACGCGGTGACGGCAACGGCCGATGTCTGGTGCCGGATAGCCCTGTCCCGGGCCACCGGTCGCCGACTCACGCCGGCAGATCATGCGGCGATCGGCGCCCTGGGGCGGAGGGTGGTCGAGGGCTAGCGGCCGCTTGTCACCATCGCCGGCCAGGAACTGCACAGATACCAGGCTCGCGGTGTGGTCCATTCGACGAAGGCATCGAGGACCGACCTGGAAAGGGTGGCCCCGGCGACGGACCTTCCGGCCGGATCGCCGTCGCTGCGGGCCGCGACGTCGATGCCGAGCAGTCCGTCGAGGACCCCGCGGGGACGGATGTAACGGACGACTCTCGCGGTGTCTTTCGTGAGGCCAGCCAGTTCGACGGCCCGGTCGACGGCGTCCTCGAGGAAGCCGATCCGGTCGACGAGTCCGGCGGCCTGGGCCTGTCTGGCCGTGAACACCTGACCGGTGGCCACGGCATCGACTGCCGCCTCGTCGAGCTTCGGTCGCCCTTCCCGGACGACCTCCTTGAAGCGGGCGAACATGTCGTCGACGAGCGACTGGAGCACCTTCCGCTCCCGCTCCGCAAGCTCCGGATCCCTCTCCTTCGTCGGGGAGAGCATTTCCTTGAGCGGGCCGCTGGTGATCGAGTCGTCGGTGACGTCGAACTTCCGCAGGGCCTTGGAGAAGTCGTAGTGGGGGATGATGACGCCGATCGAGCCGGTGAGCGTGGCCGGCTCGGCAAAGATCACATCTTCGCGGCCGCCGTTGGCCATGGCTACGTAGTAGCCGCCGCTGGCCGCGATGGAGCCCATGCTGACGACGACCGGAAGATCACGCTTCTTCACGACCGTCGAGAGCCGGTGGAAAATCTCGTCGCTGCCGGCCACCGTGCCCCCCGGGGACTCGACCCGGAGGACGATCGCCTTGACCGACTCGTCCTCGGCGATCCGATCGATCTGCTGGCGGGCGAATCCCGATCCCCCCATGATCGCTCCGACCACGTCGACAATCGCCACCCGGCTGGGGGCATCCTTGGAGAGCGAGTGCCAGCGTTCCTCGACCTGCCCCGCCTTCTGGAAGTAGCTGGCGTTGGCCCCGAAGCTGGCCACGGCCACCACGGCTGACAGTCCGGCGATCACCCAGGGAAGCCACGAGAAGCGTCCCTGACGCGGGGGAGGCGTGTGGGCCGACGGGGCGGGGAGGGAAGGAGGATTCATCGCGGCAGACTCCCTTGTTGCGACCTGTCTTCGGCTCCGGCATGGAGGGCGGTGCCGGGGTGGAACGGAGGATCATGTTGCCATCCGGAGACGGGGACCGCTACCCTTGCTGTGGGGCTGTCCGTGGACAAGTGCATCCCAGGCCATTGTCCACGCTCTCCACAGCCTGCTCGGCGGCGACTCCGCCGCAGGCCGCAACCCATCAGGAGCGACGCAGCGTGATCGTCAGCGTGAGCACGGAGTGTTTCCCGGAACTGTCCCTGGCCAAGTCCATGGAGCGGTTGGCGGAGCTCGAGTACACCGCCGTCGAGATCGACGTCCACGAGCATGGCGGTCACCTCCAGCCCGCCCGTGTCGCCGCCAATCCCGACCTCGCCATCCGCGAGTGCAGCGATCTGCAGCGGCTCCGCCCCGTGGCCGTGTCGTTCGTGGCGGCCGAGTCGCCGACGATGTACGACCAGTTCGAATCGTGCTGCCGGCTGGCGAAGTCGCTCGGCGTGGTGACGATGGTCGTGGAATCGTCGGAGTTGGGCACGCCGTTCAATGGCGAGATCGAGCGGCTCCGAAAGCTCGTCGCGATCGCGGCCGGACTCGATGCCCTCGTGGGCGTGAAGACCGAGGCCGGACGGATGACCCAGGATGCCGAGACAACGGCCTCCCTCTGCCGCAACGTGCCGGGGTTGTGGGTGACGCTCGACCCGAGTCACTTCATCTTCGGCCACAAGAAGATGGCCAGCTGGGAATCGATCCTCAAGTATGTCTGTCACGTCCACCTTCGTGACACGAAGCCCGACACCTTCCAGGTGCGGATCGGCCAGGGGAGCGTGGAGTATGGCAAGCTCTTCAATCAGCTCGAGCGGGTCGGCTACAAGCGCGCCCTGAGCGTACACCTGCCTCCGCTGGAGAACGTCGATCAGGTGGGGGAGCTCCGCAAGATGCGACTCCTCCTCGAAAGTCTGCTGTGACGGCGGCTGTCACGGTTGGGTGCTCGTCGCTTGGGTGCCCGTCGCGAGCACGGCAATCCTTCGTGTCCACTCTTCCCGCCCCCGGAAATGACGGAGGGACGCGTCCTTCCCTGGACGCGTCCCTCCCACTCGGTTCATGGGCCCCATCCATGGAGCCAGGCGAACCGGATGCTCACTTCCGCTGTGCCGACGCCTCGGCGCGGCTGGCCATCTCGGCGTAGGTCTTGCTCCGCTCGTCCTCGCCCTGCTCGGCGTACATCATCGAGAGGTTGCCGTAGGCGAGGGCCAGGGCCGGCTCGTCGAGGAGGCGATTGTCGACCGCCGTCACCATGCAATCGATGCCGCGCCGGCAGAGATCGAGGGCGTCGTCGCGACGGTCGACCTGCCAGTACGACACGGCCATGCTCACGTACGACTCTCCGAGACGACCCACCTCGCCATGCGACTCGAACGAGCCGTTGCGGTCCCAGTAGGACTGCGCCTTGTCGAACCAGGTGACTGCCGTGGCGTGATCGCCGTTTTGGAGGCTGTGGAGCACGCCGATCCGGAAGAGGAGATCTCCCACCGAGGCCCGCTCGGCGTCGGTGAGTTCCCGATTTTCGGCACCACGTTCGAGGTAGGCCACCGTCAGGGTGGCGTTGTCGAGGAGATCGGAAGCCTCGCCACGCTTCTGGCTTGCCGAGAGGGCGTCGGCGAGGCCGAGCCCCACCTCCCAGTCGACCTGCCGGCGCTGCCAGGCATCGGTGAGATCGTCATTGATCCGGTCGCGGGTCACCAGGAGCCGCTTCACCCACGGGAGTGGATCGACCACATCGCTCCCGGCAGCGGCAGCGAGGGCCCCCCGGCAGAGTTGGATCTCGAGGAGGGAGCGATCGACTTCGTCGGGGTTGACGTCGTCGACCATCTTCGATGCGGCGGCGAGCCACTTGGCCACCACCTCTCCCTTCCGCTGCCACTCTCCCTTGGCAATCGCCACCGCCATGCCGAGGTTGGCATCGAGGAGGACGTCGCGGGAGGCTTCGCGGATCGATTTCGAACGTGCCTGTCGGAGTTGCATCGCGGCCCGAATCGCGGTGTCGAAGTGCTTGACGGCGGCTTTGTTGTCCGGCGTGCCGCATTCGACATCGATCCGCCCGAGCATCCGTTCGACCTGTGCCGGGGCCACCCCTTCGAGACGGGGCATGACCTTGACGGCGAGCACGCGCTCCCTCGCCTCGTCATGGCGTCCCAACGCCATCAGCACGCTGGCATTCTTGAGACGGGTCCAGACATCCTCGGGGTCGAGTTCCTCGGTGACCGTTCCCAGCGCCAGGGCCTGCTGCCACTTCCCCTGTTCGCAGAGGAGGGCCAAGAGCATCCGGCGGGCGCGGAGGTGCTGGGGGTCGAGTTCGACGGCAAACTTCAGGTCGATGATCGCCAGGTCGGTGTCGGTTTCGATCTCCCCCTCGGCGCGGAGCACGAAGGCCTCGGGATCGAGCGGCTCGATCATCACCGCCAGGGCCGAGCGCGTGCCGGCTTTGAGGCTGAAGATCAGGCCACACTCCGGGTAAACCTCGCCAATCGACACGCCCGATTCGTCGAGGATCGAGACCGAATTGAGATCGCCGATCTCGAAGAACGTCGACAGCTCATCCACCGACAGCGGATCGGAGAGCTTGATGCGGATCGAATCGACGACGTCACCGTCGAGCGTCGCCTCGGCCCGCTCCAGCGGCCCTTCCTCGAGGGCCCAGGCGTAGCCCTTGGCACCGTCCTCGCGGATGAACGCCTCACCGAGCCCGAACTTCGGCTCCATCTTGGCCCGCAGTTCATTGCGGGTCGTCTTTCCGGGGCAGATCCCGTTGAACGTCACCGGGTCGACGGCGAGCGTCGGTTCGCTGCGGGAGTCGGGCAGCGGCGGGCCTTCCGGCGCAGTCTGCGCCCGGGCGGAGAGCACCTTGGCCACGGGGGCCAGGGTCGGCTCCGGGGCGGCCGCGGCGGGAAGAATTGCGGTCGTCTCGGATGAGGGATCGGCCGGAGTCGATTCGTCGCTGACGGTGAGAACGCTCGTCTCAGGGCCGAGCTCAGCGGCCCGGAGTGGCGTTGTCGCCTCGTCGTCGGCGGTGAACTCGGCCGCCTGCTGGGGCCCGAGGGGAGCCTCGTCGCCGAGGGCACCCCAGCCACTGACGAGCCGGACCTGGGGATTGAGTTCGGAGGGCGTCCGCGAGCGGAGCAGGGCCCGGCCCGGCTTCCCTGCGCTGTCGGCCGTCGGCGTGGCAGCGATGGTCAGCGGGGTGGCGGAAACCTGCGGCAGCGCTTGGGGAACGGCGCCTGGCAGCGGCGCCGGCGAGTTGACGACTTGGGAAGGGGCTTTCCCGGGGGATTTCATCCGGGTCTGCACCCTCCGCGGCGTGGCGGGCTTCTCCGCCTCACTGATCTCCTCGATCCAGCGCGGCACACGGTAGCCTCCGCGCGCCGGAGCGTTCTCGGCCGCTTCGGCCCCCGACGCCCCGATCAGCGGAAGCGCCGTGCCGAGCAGGACGAGGGCGAGCCCCTTCATTCCCCGAGCCCGTGAGTCGCAATGCATGGCCACGACAGATTCCTCCTTGAACGTTCGGACGGCCTCCGGCGGAGGAAGCCCGTGATCCAAGGCGGGACAGTAGGCTTCCCTGCTTTTCTGGTCCAGACCAGCTTTCCAGGGCTGTTTTTCCCGTCCGAATCAAGCGGCCGTTCCGTGTCCCCCTGCGGTAGAATGGGGGACATGAACCGAACCAGGGAATCGAGATCTCCCACGCCCGCCCACCCCCCCCGGGTCGTGGTCGTGGGAGGAGGGCTTGCCGGGCTCGTGGCCGCCGAGTCGTTCCTGGCAGCGGGGCCGTGGCCGGGGGAGGCCTGCCGGCCCGGGGTGATCCTCGTCGAGGCCAAGGGACGTGCCGGCGGGGTTGTCGAGACGACCCGGCGCGACGGCTGGCTGATCGAGCGGAGTGCCGACAACTTCCTTGCGGCCCGTCCCGAGGGAATGGCCCTCGTCGATCGCCTCGGGCTCTCCGAGGAGTTGATCAGCGTGTTCGAGCCATCGCGGCGGGCGCTCGTTTTCCGAGCGGGGCGAACGTTCCCGGTGCCGAGCGGATTCCGCCTCCTTGCTCCTGGGCTTGCCGCCGGGATCGAAGCGACGGAGATCCTCTCCGCCGAGGGAAAATCGAGGCTCCTTGCGGAGCGATTCGTTCCCCCGAAATCGCCCGTGCCGGGGGATCGCGGCGACGAGTCGCTCGAATCGTTCGCCCTCCGGCGGCTCGGCCGGGAGGCTTTTGACCGCCTCGTCCAACCCCTCGTCGCCGGCATCTGGACTGCCGATCCGGCCCGCCTCAGCATGGCTGCTGCCTGCCCGGAGTTTCTCCGCATGGAGCAGGAGCACGGTAGCCTCTCGGCTGCGGAGGAGGCCCGACTCGGCAACCTCGGCACGGCCCACCGCGCGGAAGGGGCCCGATACGGCCAGTTTGTCACGCTCGCCTCCGGCATGGGAACGCTTCCGGAGCGGCTCGCCGAGCGGATCGAGGCGGCCGGCGTCGAACGGCTTCGGGCTGCCGTCACCGCGATCGAACGCCTCCCGGCAGGGAACTGGCGCGTCTCGCTCGATCGAGCCGCCGGTGGCACCGAGACGATCGACGCCGACGGCGTGGTGCTCGCGCTGTCGGCGCCGATCGCCGCGCGGGTGATGGCGACGGCCGATAAGGCCCTCGCCGCCGAACTTGGCGGCATCGACTACGCCGGCTCGGCCGTCGTCGTGCTCGGGTACGCCCGGGAGCAGGTCGCTCATCCCCTCGATGCCGCCGGGGTCGTCGTGCCGCGGATCGAGGGGCGGCGGGCGTTGGCGGTCAGCTTCTCGAGTGCGAAGTTCCCCGGTCGCGCTCCCGCGGGCCATTGCCTCTTGCGGGTGTTCCTCGGCGGCGCGCTCGATCCGGAGCGGCATCTCCTCGACGACGACCAACTCGTGGCGCTCGCCCGCGAAGAACTCGCCGCAATCGTCGGGGCCTCTGGCCCCCCGAAGCTCATCGAAATTGCCCGTTGGCCCGCGGCGATGCCGCAGTATCACCTCGGGCACCTCGAGCGGATCGAGCGGATGAAGCGACGCCTCGACGCGCTCCCCGGCCTCGCCCTCGCGGGCGCGGCGTACGAGGGGGTCGGTATCCCGCAGGTGATCGCCTCCGGGCAGGCGGCCGCCGAGCGGGTGATGGCGAGCGTGCGAGTTGCCTGCTGAGGCTTCGGCAGCGTCGAAACAGCACCGCCGTCGCGACGAAATCGCGACGGCGGGCAGGTTGTTCACAAAGGCATGGGATGATCCCTGCCTGCCGTGGCAGGCAGGAGCGTCCGGCGGCAAAAGCCACCGGACGAGGCGATCACTTCTTCTTGGCGCCAGCCTTGCCGGCCGGTGCCTTGCCAGCGGCTGCGTCAGCCCCCTCTTCCTTGGCCTTCTTTTTCTTCTTCATCGCCATCTTGTAGACGCGGACCTTCGGCAGCCCGAGGGGGCTGCGCCCTTCGCCCCAACGCTCCTGCTCCTTGAGCTTCACGATTCGCTCGGCGCGAGAGAGCACGCCGCGGGCGGCAGAGGAGCCCTTTCGGACGCGGAGGCTTTTGTCCATGGTCATGATGGAAATCCTTGGCTGGAGAGACGGGGATGGGGTGTGTTGGTTCGGTGGAGCGGCCGCCACCGGGGTCAATGAGGGACCGGTGAAAGGGACCGGGGGGCCACCAGGGGAAACCACCAGCGTAGAACCGTCGGCGCGCCCCATCAAGTCCACCCCGCCCGACCGCGGTGCCGGGGCTTTGTGGCCTTGGAAAAGAGCCTCGAGCGGTGCCGCAGGCCACCGGCATCACGCCCTCCCCTCGGTGCGGGGGGCTTCAGTCGATCGAGACTTTGGCGATCCTGGCGAGGAAATCGTCGCATCCCGCCGGCCGCTTGTCGGGGTCGGCTGCGATGCAGGCCATGATCGCGTCGGCCAGAGGGGGTGGGATGTCGGCCCAGTGGTTGCGGATGTCGTCGGGAAGGATCGTGTCGTGAGCCAGCGCCGTGCGGCCGGTGGTGCCGCGGGGCCAGGGGAGGGTGAGCGTGCAGATCTCGTAGGCGGTGATGCCGAGGGAGAAGATGTCGATCCGCTTGTCTGCCTGACGGCGGCGCACGACTTCCGGCGCCATGTAGTTGGGAGTGCCGATCCGGTTCCCTGGCTGGAGGAACACGGGCCGATCGGGCACCGTCAGCCCGAAGTCGAAGAGCACGAGCCGGCCATCGGGATCGAGGATGAAGTTGCGCGGACAGATGTCACGGTGCACGAACCCGGCCCGATGAACGCATTCCAACGCCGTAGCCGCTTGCCGCACCAGTTCGAGCCGCTGATGCGGGGGAAGCGGCTCCTTCTTCGAGATGATTGCATGGAGCAGCGGCCCCTCGATGAACTCCTCGACAATGAACGCCGCGCTCTCCGTCGACACGCCCCAATCGATCGTTTTGACGATGTTGGGGCCGAGGATCTGGTCGCCGATCTCCCCCTCGGGGGGCTTGTTGAGCCCCTTGTAACGCCCCTCGATCGGAGCGCATTTCTTCGGGTCGAGGAGTTTGAGGCCGACGACCTTCCCGGTCGCCCGCTCGCGCGCCTTGTAGAAGCTCGACATCGTCCCCGAGATGCTGCTGTGGAGCTTCTCGAAGCGCTTCCAGACGTCGACCTTCGAGCGGAGCCTGGTGGCGCGAATCTTGAGCCGCGCCTTCTCGGCAGCCTTGTCCGCCGCCGTTGGGGCGGAAGAGGCAGCCGCGCGCCCTGCCCCCTTCGGGGTGGCCGCCGGTGTGGCCGCAGGGTTCTTGGGGCCGAGGCCGAAGAATGCGAGGAGTCCGTCCAGCCCCATGGGCGCGTGGTTCCTTGAGGTGCCGCTCACTCACCGATCGTACCGCATTTCGGCGCCGGAAGCCCGCATCCTCAGGCGGAATATCAGGCGGAATATCAGGCGGAATAGAGGACCGGGTTGAGCGGATCGGCCATGACATCCCCCACGCGCGTCGATGGGGTCCAAGCGCGGTGGTCGGCCTCCTGCCAGGTGTTCTTCGGCTGAACGAGGCGCATCGCCTCGTCCATGTAGATCACCGTGTGCACCCGCCGGGCCTCGGTAGTCGTGTTCGGACCGGCGCGGTGGAGCGTCCATCCGATATGAAAGGACACCTCCCCGGCGGCGTACGGCTCGATCACTTCGGTGATCCCCTCGGCGGCGATTGCCCCCTTGATCAGTCGTTCCGATTCGTCCGAGATGGCGAGGTCGCGACCGATCCGCTTCAGGTGGGTGCCGGGGGCGAACGACAACGGCCCACGCTCGAGCGGTACGGCATGGAGGGGGATCCAAGCCGTGACGCACAAGCCCGAGGACATCGGCCAGTACTGCTGATCGGCATGCCATGGCGTGAAGCCACCGCCGGGCTCCTTGAAGAGCGCCTGGTCGTGCCACATCCGCACCCCCGCCGTGCCGAGGAGCGAGGTGGCGATTCCTGCCAAGCGGCGCGACGTGCTCACCGCCTTGGCGTCGTCCGACTTCAGCCACAGATTGAAAACCTGGGTGAACGCCTTGCCGTAGGTGTCGCGCGACTCCATCGGCACGCCGGCGAGGGGGTTATTGGCCTCGACGAGCCGGCTGATCGTGCCGTCGATCCAAGCGAGCGTCTCTGCCGAGAACACGCCCGGGATCTTCAGATAGCCCTGTTCACGGAAGCGACGACGCTGTTCTTCCGCGATCGGGAACGGGGCGTTGAGTTCGGCGGCCACCACGGCAGGCACGGCATTCATGAGCGACTCCTGGAAGCGGTCAGCGGGCAGACGCCAGGCCGCCATGGCCGGCCACAGGGGCATGCGGAGTCAGGTGGCATCAGCGTCTCATCAGCCCTTTTTGAGATTGGCAAGCTCGGCGTGGGCCGCGGCGAGATCTTTCTCGAGGCGCGGCACCTCGGCCGGATCGTCGGGCTGCTTCTTCGCCCCGGCGAGGAGCTGCTGGAGCTTCGCGATCTTCTGCTGCAGCACCTCGATCCGCTTCTTGTCTTTCTTGTCCATCGGTGACGTTCCTGGGAGTGGCGGGAGGGGAATCACTTCGCGTCGGAAGGTGCCTCGGCGCCGGGCTCGGGCTCGCCCTCGTCGGGCGGGGCCACAGGCTCGCTTGGCGGCGCCGCGGCCCCATCCGTGGCGGTGGGCGGCGCGGCCTCGGGCTCCGGGTTGCCCTCGTCGGGGGGCGGAGCATCGCCACCGCGTGGCCCACGTCCACGGCCCCCTCCGAATCCACCACCTCCGAGTCCGCCCCCACCACCGAACTCGTCGTCCATCATGCCTCCACCGAACCCGCCCCGCGGCGGCCCCTCCTCGCCGCCCCCGCCGAGGCGCTCGCCGTCAGCGGCCGCAGCCACGGTGTTCGGGCCGGTGTGCATCTGGCGGAGGTAGCCGGAGAGGATCACCACAGCGAGGCCGAGGCCGAGGGTGATCGTGAGCCACTTCTTCCGATCATCCCGCGCCCATTGGGTCGCCTCGCCGCGGCCGATGAGGGCGCTGGCGAGGTAAAAGAGCGCGAAGGCAAAAAGGATCTTTGCCCCCATGAAGGCATGGTAGCCGTGGGCCTTCATCCACATCCGGCCGTTGCCCCCCCAGGCCTCGGTGTTGGCCCGATTGATCATGAGGAGGTAGTTGGCAAGCCCGCTGAGGAGAAGGATCGTGATCGATCCCATCACCCACTTCATCCACGACCGGCGGATGCCGTCGTGCACGCGGCGGCGGGAATCCTCGTCGAGGTCCTCGAGCGCTGGCAGCAGGGCAAACCGCGAGAAGATCAGGCCCCCCAGGGCGGTGATCGCCGCGAGAAGGTGGCTCCAGCGGAGGAGAAGGCCGAGGGGTTCCTGGAACTGCTCGAGGATCTGCATGAGGGCGGGCTCTCCCGGGGCCGGGGACGTGCGGCCGGTGAAGGATCTGGGGGGGGCGGTGGATTCCGTCGATGCCGGGTGGCGGCTCGGAAGGATCCCCGGCAGAATCGTACCGCGGCGGCGCCGGGCGAGGAAGCCACGGCGCCTGCTGCCGGAGCCTATCGATGGACGAACTGATCCTCCCCGGCGACTCGCCGCACCACCGCTGGATGCGGATGGCCCTCGACGAGGCGCGGGTGGCGGAGTCGGAGGACGAGGTTCCGGTGGGGGCGATCGTCGTGGCCGCCGGCCGCGTCGTGGCGGCAGCCCACAACCAGCGCGAGCAGCTTGCCGATCCCACCGCCCACGCCGAGATGATCGCACTGACGCAGGCCGCCGCGGCCCTCGGTTCCTGGCGGCTGGAGGGCTGCACGCTCTACGTCACCCTCGAGCCCTGTCCGATGTGCGCCGGGGCGATCCTTCAGGCCAGGGTGCCGATCGTCGTCTGGGGCGCACCCGATCCGAAGGCCGGGGCGGTGGAATCGCTTTACAGGCTCTTCGAGGATCCCCGCCTCAACCACCGCGTCGACCATGTCGGCCGGGTGATGGCCGACGACTGCGGCCGGATCCTCAGCGACTTCTTCAGGCGCAAACGATTGAAGCCAGGCTGAGGCGTTGGCGTGCCTGTGGGTGGTCCGTCGGCGGGGCCGGCAAACGTTTCGTCGTTTCTCGGAGGACCTCGTCACTCCTCGAGCGTTCGCCGATCCCCGCCTCGCCTACGCGGTGTCAAAAAGCAACCGCTCAATCGCTCTGAAGCGAGGGGTCGCTCGTGCTCCGAGAGCCGGCGTAGGATGCGAGCGCAGCCATGGATGGCGGAGCGAAGCAGGCTCCGAGTGAGCGGAGGCCACGAAGGCCGAAGCGAACGTCCGGCGACGGGGCATGGGCGACCCCGAAGCCACGCTTGGGCAGGAACTCAGCAGGCCAAATCGGCTTCGGGCCTGGCCTTTTAGCTCCGCTCGCTGATCGGGGTGAAGTCGCGGAGCTTCTCGCCGGTGTAGACCTGTCGCGGGCGGCAGATTTTCTTCGTCGGCGAGTGGTGCATCTCGTTCCAGTGGGCGATCCAGCCAGGGAGACGGCCGATCGCAAACAGCACCGTGAACATCTGCACCGGGATCCCCATCGCCCGGTAGATGACGCCCGAGTAAAAGTCGACGTTGGGGTAGAGCTTCCGCTCGACGAAGTACTCGTCGGCGAGCGCTACCTCCTCGAGTTGCTGGGCGATGTCGAAGATCGGATCGTGACGGGCGATTTTCGCCAGGAGGCGGTCGCAGGTGGCCTTGATGAGGCGGGCCCGCGGGTCGTAATTCTTGTAGACGCGGTGGCCGAAGCCCATGAGGCGGAAGCCCGAGTCCTTCTTCTTGGCCAGGTCGACGTATTTCTTCACATTGCCGCCGTCGGCGCCGATCTTCTCGAGCATTTCCACGCACGCCTGGTTGGCACCGCCGTGGAGCGGTCCCCAGAGGGCGGAAATGCCCGCCGAGATGCTCGCGAACAGATTCGCGTCGCTCGAGCCGACCATCCGCACCGTCGATGTCGAGCAGTTTTGCTCGTGGTCGGCATGGACGATGAGGAGCATGTCGAGGGCGTCGGCGAAGTCGGGGTCGACGTGGTATTCCTCGCACGGCACCGCGAACATCATCTGGAGGAAGTTCTCGCAGTACGACAGGTCGTTGCGCGGGTAGATGAGCGGCTGGCCGATCGACTTCTTGTGGGCATAGGCGGCGATCGTCGGCAGCTTCGCCATGAGGCGATGGACACTCACCTCAACCTGCCGCGGATCGCGGACGTCGAGCGAGTCCTGATAGAAGGTGGAGAGCGCGCCGACGACGCTTCCCAGCGTGGCCATCGGGTGCGCGTCGCGGGGAAAGCCCCCGTAGAACGCCCGCATGTCCTCGTGGATCATCGTGTGGTGCGAGAGCGACGTACGGAAGTCGTCGAGCTCGGTGGCGTTGGGGAGCTTGCCATAAATGAGGAGGTAGCTGACCTCGACGAAGTCGCACTTCTCGGCGAGGACTTCGATCGGATAGCCGCGATAGCGGAGGATCCCCTGCTCGCCGTCGAGGAACGTGATCGAACTCGTCGTCGATCCGGTGTTGACGAAGCCCTCGTCGAGGGTGATCGCGCCGGTCTGGCCGCGGAGCTTCGAGATGTCGAGGGCCCGTTCGTTTTCGGTCCCCACGATCACCGGAAGCTCGAACGACTTGCCGTCGAGTTCGAGCCGCGCCGTCCCGTCGAGCTTCGTGCCTTCCCAGACGGGGGTGGCGGGCACGGTGGCGGGCTTCGGGGCGGAAGAGCTCATGGATGGGGTTTCCAACAGAGGCGGCGGAAGAGGCACAGCCGCGGAGCACGGGGGGAGGGATTGCGGGGCCAGTTTATCCCGCGGAGGGGACGGCGGCAATCAGCGACGACCCGCGGCCGGGCGGAGAAACGCCGGCCTCCATGCCTTCCGTTCGGTGCTCCGAGACGGTCGTGCGGATGGTGCCGGGTGGGTGAGCCGAAGCTCCTGTCGGGGGGGCCTTGAGTCAGCGTGGTCGGCCCGCGCCGGCCGACGTCGTGGTGCCGGAGGCGGTCTGCACACCGTTGCCCGAGTCGTCGTCGAAGATCGTCCACACCGGAGTCCGATCGCGGAGCTTGGAGAGGTAGTCGTCCATCTCCTTCTTGCGGCGTTCGAGGATGAGTTGGTCCTTGATCGCCACCTGGGCCTCGATGAACGGCGTGCGGCCGGCATCGACGCGCTCCACGACGCGAACGATGTGGAGGGCTTTGCCATCCTCGAGGATCGCACTGAGCTGCCCGGTGGGGAGCGTGAAGATTGCCTCGTCGATCGCCTTCGAGACGAGGCTACCCTTCGTGGTCCAGTCGAACTGCCCGCCGCTCGACGCGGTCGGCCCCTCCGAGCGCTCCTTGGCCACGTCGGCGAACGACCGCCCCTCGAGGATGTCGTTGCCCATCTCCGCGAGCTGGTTCCAGGCCTCCTGCCTGGTGCGCGTCTGGCCGAACTTCACGGTCAGCTGCTCGAAGCGCGCCTTCGATGGATAGTCGTATTCGGCGAGTCGCGCCTGATAGCAGGCGATCATCTCGGCGTGCGGAATCTCGGCGTCGGAGTTCACCTTCTGCTGCACCCACTGCTGGGCCAGGGCCCGCTCAAAGAACATCTTCCTGACGCGGTCGATCGACTGGCCGCGCGACCGGAGCTGGGCCTCGTACTCGGCTGCCGAGTTGAGGCCGGCCGCCTTGACCATCTGCGGGAGCTGCTGGGCGTCGAAGGCCTCATTGACCTTCTTCTCGATCTCGGGGAGTCGCCCTTCGGGGATCGTTCGGCAGGCATCGACGAACACGATCAGCGAATCGACATGCTGCGGCAGGACCTGCTTGCAGATCTGGACTTTCAGCTCGCGCACCTGCTCCGGCTTCATCCCCGGGGTGACCTTCGCCAGCCACTCCAGCGCCGTCGGCGTGAGGAGATCCCCTTCGAGCACCACCTCAGGCCCGACGCGGGCGACGACCTTCGTGTTGCCGAGTGATTCCGCGCCGGGCACCGGCGGGCCATCGTCGACCGGCTCCTCGAACGACGTCTGGATGACGCCTGCCGACTCTTCGGCCTCGACCGGCTGTTCGTCGACACCCTCGAGGGGCTCACCGGGGATCGTGCGGATCGTTGAGAGAACGTGGTTGTCGCCGGTCGGGCCACCGGGCTTGAGGCCTGGCCAGGACTTCGGCCGCGTCACCGGGCGGGGAATGTGCGGGGTGAGGTTTGTCGTCGTGGTCGATGTCGGCGACGGGCCATTGGCCATCGTCATCGGGGCCTGCGTCGCCCCGGCCGATTGCTGATCGAATTGCTGGGCGATCCGCTGCGCAAAAGCCTCGGGCCCGCATGCCGCCGCGGCGGCGAGCATAAGCACCGCCGCCAACGGGGCGGCAAGGCGGGGATGGCGGTCGGGACCGATCAGGGGCATGTCGTCCTCCGGCCACCGTGGGGGCGGTGGCCCTACGAGCCCCCCCGGCTCCGCTTGATGCGGGCCGCGAGGGGTTGCCGCGGTGCAGGCGGCGGGGAAGGGGGCGGTACGGGTTTGTTTGACTGAGGCTCCTTGGGGCGCGGAGTGTTAGAAGGCTTCGTCTCCCGCCGCAAGACCACCCCCAGTGCGGCGATCAGACTCTCCGGATTAGTGAGAACGGAGGGGTCGAGGGGAAGATAGGCAGTGCGATCGTCGACCAGCCGCAGCCGCCCCGCGGCCCCACGCCCGGTTTCCTTGATCGCCTTCATCCGCCGCAGGTCGTGGTGACGGATCACCACCATCCCCGCCTCGCGGCCGATCGAATCGACCCCGGAGGCCTGGGCGGCCACGCGGAGGCGTGCTCGGGCCAGGAGCCTCCCGACCGCATCGGGAGTGGGGCCAAAGCGGTCGGCCAATTCCGCGGCCAAGTCGTCGACATGGCTGTCGGTGGTCGCTCGGGAGAGGCGCCTGTAGATGTCGATCTTGGCCCGCAGATCGGCGACGTACTCGCGGGGGAGGAAGGCGTCGCCGGGGAGATCGAGGGTCACTTGGGGGGGATCGGCGGAGGGGATCCGCTTCATCCCGCGGACGGCTTGCTCGAGGAGGCGGCAGTAGAGCTCGTAGCCGACGGTGGCGATGTGGCCGCTCTGCTGGGTGCCGAGGAGGTTGCCGGCGCCGCGGATCTCGAGATCGCGCATCGCCAGTGAAAATCCCGCCCCCATGCTCGAGAATTCTTGGATCGCGCGGAGGCGGCGCGCGGCGGTGGGGGTGAGCCGGGCCGACTCGTCGACGAGCATGTAGCAGTAGGCGCGGTGGTGGGAGCGGCCGACGCGGCCGCGGAGCTGGTGGAGATCGGCAAGGCCGTAGTGATCGGCCTCGTCGACGAAGATCGTGTTGGCGTTGGGGATGTCGAGCCCACTCTCGATGATCGTCGTCGCCAGGAGGATCTGCGTCCGCCCCTTGATGAAGTCGATCATCACGTCCTCGAGCTCGGTCTCCGAGAGCCGACCGTGGCCGATGCCGATCGAGGCGTCGGGAACGAGCTGCTGGATCCGGTGGGACACGAGGTGGATGTCGTGGATCCGGTTGTGGACGAAGAACACCTGGCCGCCGCGGGCCAGCTCGCGATCGATCGCATGGCGGATCATCGCCGGATCCCACCGCGACACGCGCGTCTCCACGGCAAGGCGATTCGACGGCGGCGTCGCCAGGCTGGAGATGTCGCGAATCCCGAGCATCGACATGTGGAGCGTGCGCGGGATCGGCGTCGCCGTCATCGTCAGCACGTCGATGCTCGCCCGCAGGGCTTTGAGCCGCTCCTTGACGTCGACGCCGAACCGCTGCTCCTCGTCGACGACCAGGAGCCCGAGGTTGTGAAAGTGAATGTCGGATTGGGCGATCCGGTGGGTGCCGATGACGACGTCGACGGTGCCTCGGGCGAGCCCCTCGAGCGTCTCTCGCTCCTCGGCTGGCGAACAAAACCGCGACAGCGATCGGACGGTGAAGGGGAACTCCGAAAACCGGGCCGCGAAGCTCCGCCGGTGTTGCTCGCACAGCACGGTGGTGGGAACGAGGACGGCTACCTGATGGCCCGCTTCGACCGCCTTGAACGCCGCCCGCATCGCCATCTCGGTCTTCCCGAAGCCGACGTCGCCGCACAGCAGCCGGTCCATCGGGCGGGCCCGTTCCATGTCGGCCCTGATCGCGTCGGCCGCCGTCCTCTGATCCGGGGTGGGATCGAACGGGAAGGCGTCGGCGAACTGCCGCTGCCAGGTGGTGTCGGGGGGGAAGGCGATGCCGGGGCGGCTCTCCCGCTTGGCTTGCAGCTCGATCATGTCGGCGGCCATGTCGGCGATCGCCTCACGAACCGCCTGCTTCTGCTTCTCCCACAGCTTGCCCCCGATTTTGGCGAGCTTCGGTGCGAGCTTGCCGCCGCCGATGTACTTCTGCACCAGCTCGATGGCGGAGGCGGGAACGTAGATCCTCGTCGCCTCGGCGAACTCGAGGTCGAGATATTCCTCCGTCCGCCCCTCCTTCTCGAGCAGCCTCAAGCCCTTGTAGCGACCGATGCCGTGGGCGACATGGACGACGTAGTCTCCTTCGTGGAGATCGAGGAACGTGTCGATCGTCCGCGAGAGGCGCTGCCGCGGGGCCCGCGCCGTCACGTCTTCGCGGCGAAAGAGCTCGGCGCTCGAGACGAGGACGAGCTTCTCCGGCACGAGCCGGAAGCCGCCGGAGAGGTGGCCGCGGGCGAAGTGGAGGCGGCCGGTGCGGGCCGGCGCACTCGCGGCGAGGAGTTCGGAAAGCCGCGCCTCCTCTGCCTCCGACGGGCAGACGACCCACACCTCCTGATCGCGGCCCACCGTCTCCAGTTCATCACGAACACGGTCGAGCACGCCGGTGAACCGCTCGACGCTCTCCACCGAGAGATTCGCTGTCGCCTCGAGGCTCGACGGGGCGACCGCCGCGAGCGTCGCCGACGGGAAGCGATAGATCCGCCGAAAAACGTCCTCCGGCTCGGAGAGCCCGACATCGGCGCCGAGACGCTCGAAGGTCCGCCGTGCCTCGTCGGCGAGTTCACCGGGCTCCACGAGCGCCCACCACGATCCGGCCGGCACGATGTCGGCCAGTTGCGTCCGCCGCTCCGGGGCGGGGGCCGGAGGGGGCGACGTGCTCCCCTTCGCGCGGCCGCGCTTGCCGGTCGGCGCCGGGGTGGACGCGGGCGGTGCCGGCCGGGGCTTGGCGGAGAGCGCGGTG
>Ga0209188_1001587_pt1 | contig 17895 bp, 18 predicted proteins | sample C_130625_EF_Meta_FD_187307 | JGI IMG/M metagenome (GOLD analysis project Ga0209188, IMG submission 187307) | Freshwater microbial communities from Lake Croche, Canada to study carbon cycling - C_130625_EF_MetaG (SPAdes) (version 2) | ecosystem: Environmental > Aquatic > Freshwater > Lake... | reverse complement strand
TACAAAAGGGGGCTTATGCACCTCCTATTTACTATACGGGTCGAGCATTTATTCGACAAACCTTCCAGTTTGGTGGCGAACGTGAATATCTTGAATCAAGTGCAAATCAATTAGCTAAATATATTGATACCACCCGACTCGTCATCAGTGCTGGTAAATTTAATACCCTTGATTTTTTTGATGATAATTCATACAGCCATGACCCACGTTCCCAATTCCAAAACTTTGCTATTTTTTCGATGGGTGCATATAACTACGCAGCGGATACGAAGGGCTACACTGTCGGTGTTGTTGCCGAATGGTATCAAGATAATTGGCTATTAAAAGCTGCTCGTTTAGCCCTACCAAAAGTTCCAAATACGGCAGATTTAGACTACTCCTTGTCGGAAAATTATGGTGATCAAATTGAATTGACCCGTGAGCACAAAATCTATGATCAGCCTGGAGCGATACGAGCTCTTTATTTCCGCGGAAATGCTTTCATGTCGAACTATCGTGATGCAATCAATCTTGGTATTCAAACAAATACCACTCCAGATATATTGAATACGCGGTATGGTCAACAAAGTTTTTGGGGTTATGGTATCAATCTAGAACAGGCACTATCAGATGATATTGGCGTATTTGCTCGCTGGAGTTGGAATACCGGTCGCACAGAAACACAAACTTTAGATATTAGCCAATCATTATCTGGCGGGGTTTCAATTAAAGGGACTTCTTGGGGAAGGCCTGAAGACGTCATTGGTATTGGTTATGCCGTTAGTGGAATTTCTGCATCAGAAATTGAATACTTACAACGCGGTGGTATGACCGCTTTTATTGGTGATGGTAATCTTCAATATGAACGTGAAAAGGTCTTTGAAGCGTATTACAGTATTAAAGCGTATAAAGGGGTTTATTTAACTGCAGATTTTCAGCGGATTGAAAATCCCGCGTTTAATAGCGCCCGGGGTCCAATCAATATATTCGGTTTAAGAGCTCATGTGGAAATGTAAGCTTTACTTTTAATCAATCGTAATCTTGGCTTGTTTAACCACCTTGCCCCAACGAGATTGTTCTGCTTGAATAAATGTCATAAATTGCTCCGGGGTATTGCCAACTAAGATAGCCCCATCTTCAAGCATACGATGGGAGTCTTCTTTAGAGTTCAATATTTTGACAATCTCTTTTTGTAATTGATCGATGATTGGACGTGGCGTTCCGGCTGGAGCGATTAGCCCGTACCACTGAGAGGTTTCAAACCCTTTATAGCCGGACTCAGCAAGTGTAGGAACTTGGGGAAGACTTTTTGAACGGTCCCCTGAACCAACCGCTAAGGGACGAAGGGTTTTGCCTTTTATCTGACCAATTAAAGAAGGTAAACCATTAAATGTCGCTTGAATCTGACCACCAATCAAATCCGTTAACATAGGACCCGATCCTTTATATGGCACATGAACTAGATCAATGCCAGCCTCGGAGGCGAAGTACTCCATTGCTAAATGACCTGCACTACCATTACCGGCAGAACCATAATTAATTTTCCCAGGATTTTTTTTGGCATCAGCAACAAATTCAGCAATAGTTTTATATGGACTCTTTTCACTGACAGCGATTACATTAGGTACTTTGGCAATCAGCGTAATTGGAGCAAAGTCTTTATTGGGATCATAGGGAAGTTTTTTTCCAAACAATGCCGGGTTCACAGCTAAGGTACCGACATGCCCTAGGATCAAGGTGTACCCATCCGGATTGGCGCGCTTGACCTCTTCCATCGCAATGTTTCCTGCTCCACCAGGCTTATTTTCTACATAAACCGATTGACCTAAAGCATTGGTAAGTCCATTGGCAACAGATCGAGCCACAATTTCTGAAGTTCCACCGGTAGCAAATGGAACTATTAAACGAATCGATTTTTCTGGATATACTGCAAACGTCTGTGTCGATAGAACACCAAAACAAAAACTTATTAATACATTTTTTATTACGAAGTATTTTTTCATTTTATAGTTTCACTTTTTATTAAATGTCTCTTCAAAATTCACACTTCAGCTTAACGAACAGGGCGCAATCCAAATTTGTTTAATGTGTTCGCGCCTTTCTCAGATTGCAATAAATCAAGAAACGTGGCAATGTTTTTATCTTTAGGGTCGCGACACCAAACGGCATAACGCGAGGCTAATTCGAACTGGGCTGGAAATGGTCCTAACAATGTCTTCGCATCTGCTTGAATAATTTCGCTGACTTGAGTGATGCCTAATTCTACTTTCTTAGACATAACTAACTTCATGGTTTCAACGCCATCTTTAGCGAGTGTAGATTTGGCTAATACTTCTTTTTCAATCTCTAGTTTTTTAATCATCTCTAAAAAATGTACGCCTACCGTTGCGCCCCTTGCCGGATCTGAAAATGCAATCGATTTTGCATTTAACAGCGCGAGCTTTAATTCAGCTCCATTAGAAATAGCCGGTTTGACATCTCCAGAAAAGGCAATGCCTCCCAAGGTGTCAGCCAAAGGCATTGGTGGTGTTCCTTTTATTACTCCACTAGAGAGGGCTTTCTCTAATCTGATGATGGTAGTAATTAAACAAGCACTCTGAGTATCAGCAATAAACTTACTCTCAGCCGCACCTGCTGTATCAAAGTCATTCACAATTAGACTTGAGGAATTCGATTGACTGAATTGTTGGGCAAATTCAATCATAGGTAACTTCACTCCGGCAGCGGAATAAAATCGATATTCAGTCGCATGACTATAAGTCGCTGCAAGAATAAAAGCCACACACAACAAAACTCTCCACAATTGATTCATTATTTTCCTTATCGACCATAAAGATCATTGATATCTTTTTGCTTTAGCCAACGCCATTGTCCCTCAATTAAATCAGGAGGAATCACATAGTTCCCGATTGCGTGACGATGAAGCCCATTCACATGATTACCAACTGCAGCAATCATCCTTTTTACTTGATGATAACGTCCTTCGACAATTGTCATTTCTAGTAGGTTATCTTCTTTTTTTAAACACTGAGTTGCAAAACAAGGTTTTGGGTCATCGTCTAAGACTACCCCATTCATTAGATGATCAATCTGTTGATCTTGGATAGGTTCAGCCGTTTGTATCCAATAGACCTTACCGATATTTTTTTTTGGAGTTGTCATTTGATGAATAAATTGCCCATCATCTGAAAGTAATAGTAATCCTGTTGTATCTTGATCAAGACGACCAACGCACTGAATCCCTCTCTCAATCAAAGGTACTGGTAAAAGGTTATATACGCTTGGATGATGTTTAGTTTTATGGGAGCACTCATAATTAGCTGGCTTATGAAATGCAACATAAGCTTTTTCTTGATAAACCCACTCAACTCCCTCCACCTCAATTGAAAGATCTTCTAGAGGAATTATTGCATCAGGGTCATCTATTGGTTCACCATTGACTTTGACTAATTCCGCCAGAACAAGATTAGCACAGTGTCGCCTTGTCCCAAATCCTTGACTAAAAAGGATTTTTTCTAGGGGTAGGGGTTTGGGTGATTTCATTGTGAATTAAAGAAAGGAATCTAAAAACTTATCTTAAATCATTCCCATATTGATTGTTATTTCTCAAGGAGTCACCCCTTACACTCCCATTTGGCTTCTTTATTCATTTTGTCATAGCAGTCATTTAATATTTAGTATTAATTATTAATCTTACTTAAGTACCCTTATGAAAAACTACTCTCGTCGTGATGTTCTTAAGCTTGCAGTTTCTGCCCCCATGTTTCCTCTAGCCACCTCAGGAACGATGGCACTTTTTACCAGTGTTACTCAGGCGGCCACAAAAGGACTTCAAGTTGAATCGGTATCTTTTGTCCCTATGGCCGCCCCATCTTTGAGCAATCCTGGCGCTATGGCAAGAACGGAAATTAGCTCTGCTATGGAAGTAAGTTATACAAATGGTATAAAAAAATCATTTCAGTTATCTTATGAGCCATTTTTTATCACGGGCAACATGGTCTCAGATGGTAAAGGTTCTCAAACCCTTGCAGGTGGATATTACGATATTAATAATCGTCCAATCTTTGATCGATCTGTTGCAGGTAAAGAGCGTCATATTTTTTCTGATGGTCCTGATGGAACTTCTTTATTAAAGCTTCCAAAAGCCAATGTGAAAGGCATTAAAGGTAAGCCTGTATTTGCTGTTGTTCAATTTGAATACACAACTGCAAATTTAAAAGGAGATAAGGTTTACGGAACACTACCTTCTCCAATTGCAGTATTAACCTTAGATCAAGATCAAAAGACCGGCAAACTTTCTCTCGTCAAATACTCTAATGTCGACACATCATCAGCAAAGGGGCTATGGATTACCTGCGGCTCTAGCTTGTCACCGTGGAATACGCACCTTTCTAGTGAAGAGTATGAGCCTGATGCTGCTTTCATTGCGGAAAATAAACGCTTTAAAGAATTTAGTAAAAATCTATTTGGTGATGAATCAACTGCCAATCCCTATCACTATGGCCATTTGCCAGAAGTAACGGTTCAACCAGATGGCACAGGTAAAATTGTGAAGCACTATTGCATGGGAAGAATCTCTCATGAGCTCGTACAAGTCATGCCTGATAACCGCACTGTATTAATGGGCGATGATTATACGAACAGCGGGCTTTTTGTATTTATTGCGGATAAGGAAAAAGATTTATCCGCGGGCACCTTGTATGTTGCTAAATTAGGCGTTGGTTTTTCTATTAATCCTGGTGATGCAGGCAATTCTTTATCTTGGATAAAACTAGGCCATGCAACGAGTGAAGAAATCAAAACACTCGCTGATCGATTAAAGCCTAGTGACATTATGACAGTATTAAAAACAGATCCAAATGACTCCAGTTTTACCAAAATTTTCTATGACGGACAGGCCAACTGGGTCAAACTTAATCCAGGAATGGAAAAAGCTGCCGCATTTTTAGAAACACATCGTTATGCCTATTTAATGGGCGGTAGTATGGGCTTTAGCAAGATGGAGGGCACAACTGTCAATATCAAAGACAAGATTGCTTACACAGCGCTTCAGAATATGCAAGACTCTATGGTTAAAACTGGTAAGGGTTGGAATGCTAATAGTGGTATTGCTCTGAATGAACCTCTCATTGCAGGTGGTATTTTGGCACATCAATTATCTGGAGGCCTTAAAGATCAAATGGGCAATGCAATTCCAAGCGAATGGATGCCTCGCCATATGTACCCTCTTCTCAAAGGTGAGGATATTGCTGCTGATGCTTTAGGTAATTTAGCTAATCCAGAATTAATTTCTAATCCAGATAATTTAAAGTTTTCTGAGAAGCTAAGAACTTTATTTATCGGTGAGGATAGTTCAACTCATGTCAATAACTTCCTTTGGGCTTATAACGTTGACACGAAACAGCTCAGTCGCATCATGTCGATGCCAGCGGGTGCAGAAGCAACTGGTCTTGGCATTATTGATGATCTTAATGGTTGGACTTATTTAACTTCAAACTTTCAGCATGCTGGTGATTGGTTGCCTAAGCTGCATGACAAAGTAAAGTCAACGTTGGATCCATTAATTAACGAAAACTATAAAGATAAATTTGGTGCTGCGGTCGGTTACATCACAACCAAATCCGTAGGCATCAAACTTTCTTGATTAAATTGCATTGAGGTTGACGCCTATTGTTACCTCAATGTAATTTTTCTTTCGCCTCGTTAGAACTGTTATCGTTGTATCAAACGAAGCCATGCGATACACCTAACAATCTTTTTGGTTTTGATGAAGTAAATCAATTGCTATTTCCACTTGTATATTAATTACTTATGGAATAATCTAATGATTCATATTCAAAAATTTAAAAAAATGAGACTACATCACATTATCCTTTTCTCTCTAGCTTTGACTCTTTTAGGATGTACTCCTGATAAGCCTAAAACCAACACGACATCACTGAATCTAAAACAATTGATGGAGTGGGTTATTGATTCCAACGCAGATGTCATTTGGGATTCTGTAAAGTTTATTACAACGAATGAAGGTACCAAAGAGATATTTCCTCAAACAGATCAAGAGTGGGAAGCCATCAGAAATAGCTCGGCCACTTTGATCGAGGCAGGTAATTTACTCATGTTAGAAGGTCGCGCAAAAGATAATGCAGAATGGATTAGATACGCACAACGTTTAAGTAATACAGCTGAAGTTGCTATGAAAGCAGCTCAGGAAAAAAATAAGGAAGCTTTATTTGATGCCGGCGGGAATATCTATAATGCTTGTAAGGCTTGCCATGATAAATATGCCCAGCTCGATAAGTAAGATGCTTTTCAATACTCAGAACTTAAATTAAATTTATCCGAGTTACCTTATTACTTAATAATCTATCGCTAGCAAGGTACTATTTCAGCGTTAAACGCCATGGCCTCTAATATAAGTTTCTAGAAACTTAATTTGGCTACCTTGAAGCTCCATAATATTTTTTACAGTATCGCCCACTGAAATAATTCCTAGAACTTTATTATTTTCAACTACTGGCAAATGCCGTATGTGTTTGTGAACCATAATAGCCATACACTCCTCTATCGAGTTAGATAGATTCACGGTGAGTGGATTGGGGGTCATAATTTTAGAGACGAGAATTTGTTTGGGATTATGATTTGGGAGTAACACCTTAATCGCACAGTCTCCTTGTGAAACAATTCCAACTAACTCACCATCATCAATGACTAAAACAGATCTGATTCGATTATCTCGCATTTGGAGCAATACCTGCTCTACAGGGTCAGAGGATTTTACTGAATAAATTTTGTTGGGTTTTTTTTCGAGACACTGCTTTACTGTAGTCATAATAAATCTGCCTATTCATTGAAAATGTAAGTTTATTTTATCTTAAAGCAATTATTTGACACTTTAAAAACAAATAAAATATAGTTGGTAACTTTTTTGTGAATTATTCAACTAGTTATTAGGTATAGCTTTATTTCCTTAAACCTACTTTTTTTGGTCAGTTTATTTACTGACTTTTTTATCTAGTTTTTCCTTTTTTAACAATACAACCATCACCAATGCCGCCAAGACCTCGGCAACTACAAAGCCAAAAATATCATTTGGGGTAATTCCTACAAAAGTATTCGTGAAACCTCTTGCAAGAGCCACCGCTGGATTGGCAAAGAACGTGGATGAAGTAAACCAATAGCCCGCCGTAACAGATAATGCGACCAACATAGGTACCCGATCTTTTGCCTCTTGATCACCAATGCGTATCACCGACAACAATACGAGTGTCGAGACAAACTCACTTACCCAAATACCTGTACCAGCTCTAACCTTAGTTGACTCTTGGATTATAGGTAAGCTAAACATCACGTGCATCAACCATATGCCCATAATTGCACCGGAAAATTGACATGCCCAATAAACTAACATTTTTTTCAAATCAAGAGACCCTAACTGCCAAAACATCATGCTGACTACAGGGTTAAAGTGCGCGCCTGAGATAGGGCCTAGTAAAGTGATCAGGACATATAATCCTGCTCCCGTAGCAATACTGTTGCCAAGTAGAGCAACTGCGGCATTACCCGCGCCTAAAGTCTCACCCATGAATCCAGATCCAGCGACTATGGTCAGAAGAAGGGCCGTACCAATAAATTCAGAAAAATAACTTCTCATATCTTTGCTAGTATTTCTTTAAGAGTTGTTGGATTGAGGTTTGCTAATGGCATATTAGCCAATTGATCGATCCGCTTTTTGAGACCCATCATCACCTCTCTAAATACTTTTCTCTTTTCCTCATCACTGCCCTGAACTTGTGAAGGGTCAGGAAATCCCCAATGTGCAGTCGCAGGCTTGCCAGGCCAATATGGACACACCTCACCCGCAGCATTATCGCAAACCGTAATGATGAAATCCATCTTGGGGGCTTCTGGTAAGCCATATTCATCCCAACTCTTGCTCCTGAGCTTGCCTTGGTCGTAACCTATCTCTAATGCCAATTCTCGAGCAAATGGGTTGACTGAAGTTCCAGGTGATGATCCAGCAGAATAACCAACAAACTTCCCACTTGGATGCGTTGACGCCAATGCCTCTCCTAATATTGATCGAGCAGAGTTATGTGTACAGAGAAATAAAATATTAAATTGTTTCATGTTGCTTTTTTATTCGATTGAGCTGGAATTCAAGGCCTAAGATGACTTAACTAATCACTGGAAATCCAGCCTCCTCAATTAATTCACGCGCTTTCTCTATCGATAGAGTTGTATTGAGCTCAATATGTTGAGTTGTCAAATCCACCTTGACTTGCGCTTGAGAGTCTTGGGACTGGATTGCGCGTGTTACAGCGTTAACACATCCTCCGCATGTCATGCCTGTTACCTGGAAATTGAGCATATATGTTCCTTTTATGTATTGAAGATAAAGGTTGTAATCAACCAACGATAAGCCTATATTAAACTTATATGGATGATAAAGCCCTCTTAAGTTCAGATTTTTATACGTTAGACATTAGTGGCATGACTTGTGCCTCCTGTGTTGGTCGAATAGAAAAGACCGTGCAAAAAATGTCTGGTATTGAGGCCGTAAGCGTCAATTTGGCAACAGAGCAAGCGCGGATTCGTGTAAAGCATGGCTCATCCATAACCGTTGATGAAATTATCAAGGCCATCGATAAAACTGGGTATGAGGCTCACCCAAGCAAACCTTTAGGAAAAAGTTCACAACAAGAAGCTCAGTTCTCTTGGGGCATGGATGGATTAACTCGAGTCCTCATTAGCTTTGCTTTAACTATTCCACTCGTATTACCAATGATCTTAATGCCTTTAGGCATTCATTGGTCATTGAACCCTTGGTGGCAACTCGCTTTAGCTACCCCAATCCAATTTATTTTAGGATGGCGCTTCTATGTGGCTGGGCTCAAATCTTTACTCGCTGGTGTGGGCAATATGGATTTACTGATTGCGATTGGTACTAGTTCGGCGTATGGATTGAGTTTATATCAGATGCTTACCCAATCACAGGATATGAATAGCCTGTACTTTGAGGGGTCAGCCGTCATCATTAGTATGGTTCTTTTTGGAAAGTGGCTGGAGGCCAGAGCTAAAAAGCAAACGAGTGAGGCAATTCGTGCCTTACAAAAACTTTGGCCAGAAAATGCCAAAGTCTTAGATACATTCGTTAAAAATGACGCCCTCAACTTAACGGATTATCGCGTTTTACCCATAGAACAAGTTTTGCCAACTGATCGCGTCATCGTATTACCTGGTGAGCGGATACCTGTGGATGGCATGATTCTATTTGGTCAGAGTCATGTAGATGAGTCCTTGCTAACAGGCGAAAGTGCGCCTGTCAGAAAACAAATCAAGGATCAAGTCATTGGGGGGGCCATGAATGGTGAGGGGGCGCTCATCATTCAGGCTCAAGCAATCGGCATTGAGAGTGTTTTGTCTAAAATTATTTCTTTAGTTGAAGACGCTCAAACCAAAAAAGCCCCTATTCAAAAAGTGGTTGATCAAGTCAGTGCTATTTTTGTACCTAGCGTTATTACAATTGCTGTTTTAACAGGATTAGCAAACTGGCTTTATTTGGATTCTGTATCTATTGCAATATTACGAGCAGTATCTGTTCTAGTAATAGCCTGTCCTTGCGCCTTAGGCTTAGCCACCCCTGCGGCAATTATGGCAGGTACTGGGGTTGCGGCTCGCTTTGGAATTTTAATTAAAGATCCCCAAGTATTAGAAATTGCCCACCGCATCCATGTCGTCGCATTTGATAAGACAGGCACTTTAACGATCGGGCACCCCAGATTAATCGAGATGATTCCACTTGCAAATGAAAGGGGAAATATTCAAGATATTCTTGCTACAGCCGCAGGACTTCAACTCGGTAGTGAACATCCGCTCGCAAAAGCTCTTCTTGAATATACGAGTGAAAAAAATATATTACCCATTACTGCATCAGAAAATCAAGCGATCGCTGGAATCGGTATTGAAGGTAAACCCATCAGTGGCCCTTGGGCAAATGAACTATTATGTCTTCAAAGTATTGCCTCCTTAAAAGATCATCCTCATTACAACGATATTGAGCAGCAAATTACTTCCGCTTTGGTTAAAGGCTACACCATCTCTATTTTAAGAGCGAAGTCTGAAGACTCCTCTCCAATTGCTGCATTAATTTTCGGTGACGAAATTAAAGCTAATGCAAAACAAGCTATTGATGCTCTTCATGCGTTAGGTATCCGTACTGCCATGATTTCTGGGGATAACCAATCTTCAGCAGCTCGTGTCGGTACTGTCATTGGTATTGATGAAGTTTTTGCTCAAGTGATGCCTGGCGATAAAGCAGCTATTATTGAGAAACTAAAAACTTCCATAAGCAATAAAGATCGACAATGGGTTGCAATGATTGGTGATGGTATCAATGATGCCCCTGCATTAGCTGTTGCTGACGTCGGTATGGCAATGTCCACTGGAACTGATGTGGCGATTCAATCTGCTGGCATCACATTAATGCGCGGTGATCTTAGCCTTGTTCCTAACGCAATTGATATTTCTAAAAGAACTTGGAATAAAATTCGTCAGAATCTATTTTGGGCTTTTATTTTCAATACAGCGGGAATCCCATTAGCGGCCCTAGGCTATCTCTCACCGATGGTTGCAGGAAGTGCAATGGCACTCTCAAGCTTTTTTGTTTTGAGCAATGCCCTATTACTGAAGCGCTGGCATGTTACGGGACTTAAAGATTAAACTCAATTTACTTGTCAACAACCTCAACGCCTCTCCAAAAAGCAACATAGCCTGAAATATTCTTCGCCGCTGATTTTGGCTCTAGATAATACCAGGCAGCATCTTTATTTGATTGTGCATTAACCTCAATATCATAATAACTAGCAGTGCCTTTCCAGGACATTACTAACTCTTTTAAGAAAAAATGCCCTAGACAGCATATAACTGTCGTGACATCCAGTCTGCTGTTTGATCGCGATATTTATACCAAAGATTATTCACCACATGATTACCACCCGGAATAATAGATAGTACGCATGGTCCTGAAACTTCCTCCGCCAATAGCTTCGCTTGCTCTACCGGGGTTAATCGATCCTTATCCCCTGCAACAATATAAATTGGACATGTAATATTTTTAGCAATGCCTTTTAATGACATCCGTAGGGCAACTTTTCCGGCCTCTTCAAGATTGGCACTTTTCGTCCGAACACGAAATGCCTCAACATTGATTACCGGTCTACCTTCAAAACTTGCTGAACGTTGATATGCGCCTGATAGAGCTACGCATGCTTTAATTCTTTTTTCAAAACAAGCAGCTCTTGGAGCCAAATGACCACCCAAAGAAACTCCCCAAATCCCTATACGGTTTAAATCAATATCTGACCGAGTTTCTAAATAATCACATACGGCTGCAACCGGTTCTTCAAACTCAGGACACAGTGGAAAATCATACTCACCCTCTCCCTGACCAGGTCCATCAAATGCTAGGGTAGCTAAGCCGCGAACTAAAAAACGATTTTCATAATCATCCATTTCTTCTTTTGCTGAGTCTAACCCCATACACATCACTACAATCGGAGGATTTGAGACGCCTAGCGGTTTTCTTAAATTGCCATATAAAAATTTACCCTGGTATGGAATAGCGACTCTTTCCCCAGGTGGCTTTAAATGCGGTAAAGCTAAATTACGACACTCCACGGCTTTCATGTTGGCTTGGCGCATTTGCTCCAAATCGTTCACAAATAAAAATTTTCCAAAGTGATAACAAACTGCTGCGCGTGTCCAATGTTGACTCGCTGAATACTCAAAGCCATCATTAAATGCTTCATGCCCCAAGCCTTCATGGATAGCGGCTCTTTGTGACCAAGCCTGACACCAATTATCCCAATGTTGTAAGCTTGCAGTAACTTCTAAAAAGTCTGTCATCGGCACACCATTGGCTACAAAGCGGGGCGCCCAATGAGAAATAGCAGATTCAATACGAGGGTCTTTTGTCTGTTCGTTTGTGGTTTGTGTCATATTAGTCAGCCTGTATATTTGCGTTTTTGATGATCGGAGTCCATCGTTTGATTTCTGTTTTCACAAAATCCTCTAATGACTCCGAAGTTGAAGATGATGCTTGAATACCCTGTTTCAAGAACAGTTCTTTTACATCTGGACGACGTAGAATTTCTGTAATATCTTGATTCAATTTTTGTATGACTGCTTTTGGAGTTTTTGCAGCAGTAAAAAGTCCAAACCATAATTTGGCATCCATTCCTGAAAGACCTGCTTCTGATGCGCTAGGGACATCTGGTAAGCCAGGAAATCGATCGCTTGTTGATACAACTAATGCTTTTAATTTACCTGTTTTTAACTGTGCCGCAGCAGTCACTGGAGACAAAAAGGAGACTTGAGTTTCATTAGCGAGTAGGGCTGTTAATCCCGCACCAGCACTTTTATAGGGGATATGCATCATATTGACGCCTGTGACTTGTTTAAATAACTCGCCCGTTAAATGGCTAATCGTGCCATTACCAGCTGATGAGAAATTAAGATCATTTCTTTTTTTTGCATATTGAATAAACTCAGCAACTGTATTGGCGGGAATACTTGGATGCACCATCATCACAGTAACACCAGTTGCTACCATAGATACACCAACTAAATCTTTTACCGGATCATAGGGTAAGTTGGGATATAAAACAACGGCACTTACTAATGGGCCTGCATGGCCCATCAACAAGCTGTACCCATCGGCTGAGCCTTTAGCAACAATATCAGCTGGCACAGTACCGCCAGCGCCAGCACGATTGTCTACTATTACGGGTTGACCCCATTTTTCAGATAGCTTTTGCGCGATAACGCGCGACAAATAATCCGCAGTACTACCCGGGCCATGACCAAAAATACGTACGGGTCTATTGGGATACTCTTGAGCGCCAATAGGCCCACTCAAGACAATCAACATACACAGAAAAAACTTTTGCCAATGTTTTACATAACAGCGCAATAGCTTGCTCGCTCCAAAAATCGGGTTCAAAGTGTCTCCTTCATTATCTATTTCCATGTAAAAAAGTATTGGAATAGACTATTTAATATTTTTATTACTTTAACATTGTTCTTTAAAACTGACTGTTTATAAAGTTCGTTTTTTATAAAATTTATAGTTCTTTAAGAGCGCCTTTAAGTTGCATAAGGAATTATCTAGCCTTGTTATTAAATCTACTCCTCAAAAGAATTTCAACTCCAGGTAACCAAAATTTTTATGGCCTATAAAGAATCTTGGATAACGGAGTTTAATTAATCAAGTGATACAAAGTCCATCCTAAATTTAAAACGACTAGGGATATGAGTGTGTAAAAGGTAAATTTCATTCCCAAAACACGTTTACTAAAGTTGGGCGGAGGCTGATTAATTCCTTGAGCATGAATCAGTCTACCAATAATAAGAGTGATGCCAGGAATAGTAACCAACCACCAAGGGGCACGATTTAATTCAAGACAAGCGATCAAGATAATCCCAAAGGGAACATATTCAGCAAAGTTGCCTTGTGCTCGAATTGCTCTCTCTAAGTCATCAAAACCTCCACTTCCTATGCCAACTTGATTCTTTCTTCTTAGCTTGATAACAGCAAAGGAAAGTTTGATAAAAATAGCCGTTAATATAGCAGCAATCATTGATGTTACTAATAGCATCAAACACTCCAAAGTTTGTTTCATTTATTTTAAGGTAACAACGAATAAATCTCATGAACGCGGACCTATTTACTTAAGCGAACAAGATTTAATTGATAAGGGGTAGCTATTGCCACCCCTTTTTACAAAAACAAAGATTTATTATGTAAGTATAGTTGGGTTACTACGCCTTAGTTATCTTATTTCCTAAAATTTTCTACTATCAATATTCTATTGTTTGACCTTCTGTCATGGGGATAACTTTTATCTTGCTACCCTTCATTGCATCTTGAAACTCTGCTAAAGTTCCTTTTGTTAATGGGTTCGAGTTGTAGTGCATTGGAATAACGGCCTTTGGCTTAATCCAGTTTTTAATTGCATAAGCCGCATCTTCAGGGCCCGTTGTAAAATTTCCTCCAATAGGAATCATTACGACATCAGGCTTGTAATAATTGCTTATAAAAGCCATATCTCCGAAAAGACCTGTGTCTCCCATATGCCATATTTTTAAGCCATTTTCTAATTGGATAATGTATCCAACGGCCTCTCCTGCAGGATGAGACTCATTCTTACCTGTAGCAGGATTATTCCAAACAATTAAAGAAGAATGTTCTGCTTTTACTGCAGTAATTTTAATGCCTGGATAAGGTGTTACATATCCCGTTTTATTAAAGCGATGACCCAAGTTTGCAGGTATAAGGCCTAAAGTAATTAGTGGTGTGACCATGTCTGCAGGACCATACAAAATAGCTTCATTCAGTTTTGCAATTGCTGGCGCATCCCCAAGATGATCTACGTGCCCATGAGTTACTAATAAAAAATCTACTTTCCCCAAGGCTGATAAGTCACTTTTGTATTGGGGTGGCGCTTTTGGCCCCCCAGTAATCCAAGGGTCAATAACCAGAACCTTACCCCCAGGTGTTTTAATTTTATACCCTGCCTGACCAAGCCATTGCATTTCCGTTTTAGTTGAACTTGTTTGCGCAAAAACATTACCTAAAAACAATTGCGCTATTGCTACTAATGCCAATACATATGATGCTTTGGTTTTATAGTTCATTTTTTCCACTCTCTTATTGATATTCATTATCGAAGTTAACTAAAAAAACACTCGTAAATATAACTTCATGTTCAGGACTAACTATATTTATTATTAGTTTTAAACTCGTAACCTTTCAGTATTTATACTATATTAATGTATTAATTAATAATAAAAATTCGTTTTTAGTTTGTTTTCTACTCTAACTTCAATTTAAAAGGTTGGTAAGATGGGGTCCTTAAATCAATTTCTTTCATTTTTATCTTCGGCTCTCATTATTGTCGCGTGCTTAGGATCAAGTATTAGTATTCACGCGCAAGAATTCCCAAACAAGCCTATCACGATGGTCATGCCATATGCTCCAGGAGGTCCAGGGGATGCAATTACTCGCTTATTTGCTGGCTCCATGCAAAAAATTCTCGGCCAACAAATTAACGTAGATAATACCTCCGGTGCATCGGGCTCTATTGGTACCGCGAAAGTGGCAAGATCAAAACCCGATGGTTATACATTGCTAATGATTCACGTAAGCCATGCTACCAATTTGGCGATGTATAAAAGCTTAAGTTATCACCCTGTCGATGACTTTGAGCCGATCGGATTAGCTACTAATGGGCCAATGGTCATTGTTGCTCGTAATGACTTTCCTCCCAAAGATATCAATGATTTTGTTTCCTATATAAAATCCCATCAAAGTAGTATTAGCTTAGCCAATGCTGGCGTTGGATCTGCTTCTCATTTGTGTGGGTTAATGATGATGAATGTCTTAGGCGTTAAATTAAATGAAATTCCTTACAAGGGAACTGGCCCAGCACTGATTGACTTAATGGGCGGTCAAGTAGATCTTTTATGTGATCAAACATCAGGAACAGTACCCTCTATAAAAGCAGGAAAAATTAAAGCTTATGCCTCAGCTAATAAAAATCGATTACCTTCTTTACCGAATACTCCCTCAACAACAGAGGCCGGCATAAAGGGACTTGAGATCAATATTTCCTTCGGACTTTATGCCCCTAAAGGGACTCCTAAGAATGTGCTTGAAAAACTTACCCTAGCCTTGCAACAATCGGTTTCTGATCCTGATATTAAAAAACGTCTAGATGCTATGGGAATTTCCGCTGTAAGTCTTGAACAAGCAACGCCAACTTACCTTAGATCTCATCTTAAAAATGAGATTGAAACATTAAATGCGTTGTTAATTAAGGCAGATATACAACCTAATTAATCTAATTTAATTTATATTGCCTAAAATTATTCACAACTCAGGCTCTTTATCAGTACTCACGCGACTAATAATCCAACAAGCGCCAGCAATCAAGACAATCGCACCGCTTTCATATAGCAAAATTGCAGGGTCTCCATCCTTACCCTGAAGGATGATTAATCTACTCAATGCAGTCATTGCAATAAATAAAGGTATGGTTATTGGAATACGATGGCTAGAATAAAAGGCGGCCAACATTCCAAGGACCTCCGCATAAATGAACATCAGTAATAGGTCTTGTAACTCAACACGGCCTCTATTGATTAAAGAAATAACTTCTTGACCCATTGCAGCAATAGTAAAAATTGCAATGATTATTATGAATAATTTTTCGACTGAGCCAATAATATGTTTTATTTTCATGCGCTAACCTTTTTAAACTTAAAATGCAATATTGAACTTACATGCTTGTGTTTAATTTAAATATTAATTTGCTTTCCTAACAAAGCTATTTTAGTTTATAAAATGAAAAAGCTATTTACGCAAATCTTTACTATAAAAAGGTGTTTGTTGATTATAGTAACTGAGACTCCTAGCGTTTTAAACCCTCTAAGTCTTAAAAGAAAAATTGCCCAATAAGTGGGATATCGTGATTCTTGTTTGCCCGGGGCGGAATCGACCATGGCCGAAGATGTCTAATCCAGTCATTTGCCTTTATTAACAGATTCCCCCATAATCAAGTATGACAAAGGGACAATATGAATACAAAACGATCACTACTTTTTACAATGGGAGCTGGAATTGTTTCTTCAGCCTTTGCCCAATCTACATCTTCAACCCCACCCAAACAAAAAGGGGCCTTAGTATGGCTAGATATGGATCAGGCAGAACTTGATGCCTCTTATGATCAAAGTGTTTATGCGCCTAACATCAAACAAATCCAAAATAGGTATGCCTCAAATAGCGATATTACTCGGAGTCGTCTAGGTGATCCCAAGCGATTTGCTTATGGACCAACCCCAATAGAGGGTCTTGATGTTTATCTCTGCGATCGTCCCAAAGCCCCCATTAATATTTTTATTCATGGCGGAGCATGGCGTTCTGGATTAGCCAAGAATTTTGGATTTAAAGCTGAGACTTTTGTAAATGCTGGCGCTCATTTTGTGGTGCCTGATTTTATTAACGCTTTAGAGTCTGGAGGCGACTTAATGCCGATGATCGATCAAGTAAGACGCGCTGTTGCTTGGGTTTATAAAAACGCCGCAAGTTTTAATGGTGATCCCAATAAGATCTATCTCTCCGGACATTCCTCTGGTGCTCATTTAGCCGGTGTAACCCTAGTTACAAATTGGAAAAAAGATTATGACTTACCAATGAATATTATTAAAGGTGGTCTTTTATGTAGTGGTATGTATGATCTGAAACCTGCCCGCCTGTCCGCTAGAAGCTCCTATATAAAATTTACTGACAGCATGGAAGATGCCTTAAGTACCCAAAGACATCTTGAGTTATTAAATACTCCAATCATTGTTGCTCATGGCAATCTTGAAACACCTGATTTCCAAAGACAGAGTAGAGATTTTGCTAAGGCTGTCAAAGACCTAGGTAAACCCGTTGAATATGTGGTTGGTCAAAACTATAACCATTTTGAGATGCCTGAAACAATCGCCAATCCATATGGCATCTTAGGTAAGTTAGTTTTAAAACAAATGAAGCTCACTTAACTTAACTTTTTAATGGACCTATCATAAACAAGTAATCAACTTTTTATCAACTAGACGCTGTCATAAACTTTAAATTACCAAAATACCCCGCATAATGAACTGACCCACAAAAGTTGGACAGTTTAATTAGGATAGCAGAAGGGATTGATTTGGGTGGCCCAGGGCGGAATCCACCAGGGCCTAGTATGTCCAATCCATTTTAATGCTTACTTCATATGACCCGTATGCTCAGTTGGCATTTCATGATTCATCTCCATTGAATGAGGAGCCTGGTACCCCAAGATCGTAGGATCCATCATTCCTGAAATCATGGCT
>Ga0209188_1001585_pt1 | contig 17899 bp, 16 predicted proteins | sample C_130625_EF_Meta_FD_187307 | JGI IMG/M metagenome (GOLD analysis project Ga0209188, IMG submission 187307) | Freshwater microbial communities from Lake Croche, Canada to study carbon cycling - C_130625_EF_MetaG (SPAdes) (version 2) | ecosystem: Environmental > Aquatic > Freshwater > Lake... | reverse complement strand
GTTTTGGATAAAGCGCTATTACGCCCTGGTCGATTCGATCGTCAAGTATTTGTGGGTTTACCGGATATTCGTGGCCGAGAGCAAATCCTCAAAGTCCACATGCGTAAAGTTCCGATTAATGCAGATGTAGATGCAGCAGTGCTTGCGCGCGGTACACCTGGATTTTCAGGAGCTGATTTAGCTAATTTAGTGAACGAAGCCGCATTATTTGCTGCGCGTAGAAATAAACGTGCGGTTGAGATGAGTGACTTTGAAGATGCTAAAGATAAGATTTACATGGGGCCTGAAAGAAAATCTGCAGTCATGCGAGAAGATGAAAGAAGAAATACTGCTTACCATGAATCTGGCCATGCTGTAGTTGCTAAATTATTACCAAAGGCAGACCCTGTTCACAAAGTGACCATTATGCCGCGCGGTATGGCATTGGGAGTTACATGGCAATTGCCTGAGTTTGATCGTGTGAACTTATATAAAGATCGCATGTTAGAGGATTTAGCTATTTTATTTGGTGGAAGAGCAGCTGAAGAAGTTTTTCTGAACTCGATGAGTACAGGTGCTTCGAATGACTTTGAGCGTGCCACAAAGATGGCTCGAGACATGGTTACAAGATATGGTATGAGCGAGTCATTAGGAACGATGGTTTATGTCGATACTGAATCCGAAAGTATTTTTGGGCGCATGAACTCAAAAACCGTATCGGAAGTCACACAACAAAAAGTGGATGCTGAGATTCGCTCGCTGTTGGACACGCAATACACGCTTGCAAGACATCTTTTAGAAACTAATCGTGACAAGGTGGAAGCGATGGTAGTTGCACTGCTCGAATGGGAAACGATTGATGCGGATCAAGTGAATGACATCATGGCAGGAAACCCACCACGTCCGCCAAAGGTATCTGATCCTGTAAACACAACTGGCGGCGGCGATGGTAGTACGCCAACTCCCGCGCAAGGTAGTTCACCAGCAACGGTTTAGGCATGGCTGTAATAGTTACAAAGCCCACAGCTTGGCGCTGTGGGCGTTTTTATTTTGACTGGAAGCATAATCCCACGCCAGTAGTGATGGGAATATTGAACATTACTCCAGACTCATTTTCGGATGGAGGTAAGTACCTCTCACATCAGCAAGCGATCGATCATGCTTATCAAATGATTGAAGATGGTGCGCAGATCATTGATATCGGTGGCGAGTCCACAAGACCTGGGGCATCGCCCATTACTGCGCAAGAAGAGCAAGATCGAATTTTGCCAGTGATAGAGAAACTCCAATCAGCAGGAGTTGCCTTATCGATTGACACCTACAAAGGTGAAACCATGCGATTAGCTTTAGATCTGGGGATTGATATTTTGAACGATATCAGTGGTTTTCAAGACCCTCATAATATCTCAGTAGCCGCATCCTCCGCAGACGTAGGTCTTTGCATTATGCATATGCAAAACAAACCACAAACTATGCAAGTGGAGCCAAATTATCAACAGGTTGTAGAGGATGTGGGTCAATTCTTGGCGCAAAAAATAGATCAATTATCTAGATGTGGAATTGAGCCAGAGCGTATTGCAATTGATCCAGGATTTGGGTTTGGAAAAACAGCCCAGCACAACTTAACTTTATTACATCGTTTAGCAGAATTACAACTTGATAGCAGTACATTACTCGTTGGATTATCCCGAAAAAAAACCTTAACTAAAATTGTTGGAGATGACGCACAGAGCCTCACAACAGCCAGTGTTGTTGCAGCGATATTGGCTATTGAGCGAGGCGCGAAGGTCATTCGAGTACATGATGTCAAACCAAGCGTTCAGGCTGTCAAGGTTTGGTCAGCTATGTACTTTGAGGACTTACCTTAATTCAGACTAAAATCATTGCATGAAAAGAAAATACTTTGGTACAGATGGTATACGAGGTGAAGTTGGACAACATCCAATCACCCCAGATTTTGTCATGCGTCTGGGATATGCGGCAGGAAAGGTCTTTGCCCAGCAAGGTGGTGGTCATGGAAGAACGACTATCCTGATTGGCAAAGATACTCGAATATCTGGATATATGTTGGAGTCTGCTCTTGAGGCAGGATTTACCGCGGCAGGCGTTGATGTTGTTCTTTGTGGACCGATACCGACACCCGGAGTAGCCTACCTAACTCGAGCCTTAAGACTATCTGCTGGAGTGGTGATATCCGCCTCCCATAATCCATACCAAGACAACGGCATCAAATTTTTCTCAGCAGATGGCGATAAATTGCCTGACGACATTGAAAACAAAATTGAATCGATGCTAGAAGAACCTTTCACCTGTTCATCCTCTATGGATATGGGCAAAGTCCGTCGCTTAGACGATGCGGCTGGACGTTATATCGAATTTTGTAAAAGCAGCTTCCCTAACCAATTCGATTTACACGGCCTCAAGCTCGTCGTAGATTGTGCCAATGGTGCTGCATATCACATAGCGCCGAATGTTTTTCATGAGTTAGGGGCAGAGGTGATCTCGATTGGTAACCAACCCAATGGTATGAATATTAATGATGCGGTGGGTGCAACTGCACCACAGGCCTGTATTGATCAAGTAAAAGCCAGTGGGGCTGACTACGGCATTGCGCTTGACGGCGATGCTGACAGGTTACAAATGATTGATGCACACGGTCATTTATTCAATGGCGACGAACTCCTTTACCTGGTTGCAAAGGATCGTGTTGAATCTGGTAAAGAGGTGCGAGGTGCGGTAGGAACTCTCATGACGAATATCGCAATTGAAAAGGCATTTCTTGACTTAGGAATCCCCTTTGAGAGGGCGGCTGTCGGTGATCGATACGTACTTGAAAAATTAAAACAAAATGAATGGATGATGGGTGGAGAAAGTTCTGGGCACTTAATTTTTCTGGACAAACATACGACAGGTGATGGCATTGTTGCCGCACTTCAAGTTTTGGCTACAGTCAGGCGCAGTGGCATAGACATTAGAGAAAGACTATTGAATGTAAAGATGTACCCACAAGTACTGATTAATATTCGTTATAAAAAGCAGTATGATTGGAAAAGTGACGTCGCATTACAGAAAGTACAGGCTCAAGTTATTGAGGAATTAGGGGCTAATGGCAGGATTTTGATCCGAGCATCAGGTACTGAGCCTCTTTTGAGGGTGATGGTTGAGGCCAAAACGATGGAATTAGCCCAGTCTTATGCAGAAAAAATTGCATCTCATATACCTAAATAATTATAAAAAGCATTGATTTTATTGAGTATTTTAAAATTAAGTGACAAATCATGGTTTTGTCATATTTCCCTCACATTGAAGCATTAAAGTCTTGTATGTCACATGACTTTAAACTATCGAGGATGAAAATGCGTAATAAATTTCTTAAAGTAGCTATTTTAGGAGCTTTCGTATCAGCTTCTCTAAATACAATGGCGATTGATATTACCGGTGCGGGTGCTTCTTTTCCAGCTCCTGTTTACAGCAAATGGGCTGAAGATTACAAAAAAATAACTAAAAATAGCGTTAACTATGCGTCTATTGGATCTTCAGGTGGTATTAAGCAGATTCGTGAAAAAACGGTAGACTTTGGTGCAACTGATGCCCCATTAAAAGGTGCTGATTTAGACAAAGACGGCATGGTTCAGTTTCCAGCAATCATTGGTGGTGTTGTACCAGTTGTTAATTTGCCTGGTTTTGCTCCAAATGAATTAAAAATCGACAGCGACATCTTAGCTGCTGTATTCCGTGGTGATATTACCAATTGGAATGCACCACAAATTGCATCAGTTAATCCCGGTAAGAAATTACCTAATCAAGCAATTACAGTAGTTGTTCGTTCAGATGGTTCTGGAACAACAGCTGTATTTACAGATTATTTATCAAAAGTAAGTAAGTCATGGTCAGATAGCGTTGGTGCAGGTGCAACAGTTAAATGGCCAGCAGATTCAACAGTTGGCGGTAAAGGTAACGAAGGCGTATCTGCTAACGTAACACGTGTTAAAGGATCGATTGGCTATGTTGAGTATGCGTATGCAAAACTCAATAAGATGACTTCTTTACAAATAAAAAATGCAGACGGTAAATTTGTATCCCCAGGTTTGGATGCGTTCAAAGCCGCCGCTGCGGGTGCTAACTGGGCAGCTACACCGGGTATGGGTATATCAATGACTAATCAGCCTGGTGCAAATTCATGGCCAATCGCTGCAGCGTCATTTATTTTGATGTACAAAAATCCAGCAAGTAAAGAGAAGTCTGCTGAAGCTCTCAAGTTCTTTGAGTGGGCTTTTAAAGAAGGCGCGAAGACTGCTGCTGAATTAGATTATGTTCCATTACCGGCAAATGTAACTGACTATATTGCCAAAAATGTCTGGACACAAATCGCTAAGTAATTAGGTATAACCCACTAGCCTAAATGACTAGTGGGTTTTTCTCTATTGAATCAAGTTTTTTATGGAAAATAAAATGACTGGTATGTCTTCTGGAATACAACTCACTGCCCAAACTGCAAAAATAGTTCGCATACAAAGAATTCAAGATTTTCTTTTTCATAAAGTAACATTATTCTTTGCCTCTCTCGTATTAATCGTATTAGCAGGTATTTTAATTTCATTAATTATTACCTCATGGCCTGCTTTAAGTGAATTTGGACCAGGATTTTTCTTCAGCAGTGAATGGGATGTTGTTAATCAAAAGTTTGGTGGATTAACCTCCATTTATGGAACATTGGTAACAGCTGTTTTAGCGCTATTGATAGCTGTCCCAATTAGTTTTGGTATCGCGGTATTTCTGACAGAAATGTGCCCAAACTGGTTACGCAGACCTCTTGGAACAGCAGTAGAGTTATTGGCTGCTGTGCCTTCAATTATTTACGGCATGTTTGGTTTGTTTGTTTTTGCGCCATTATTTGCTGAGTATGTTCAGCCGGCCTTAACCTCAACGATTGGTCAAGTTCCTGTTATTGGAGCATTATTTACTGGAGCGCCGAATGGGATTGGCTTATTGTGCGCAGCATTGATTTTAGCTTTTATGGTGGTTCCTTTTATTACTTCTGTGATGCGTGATGTTTTTGAAATCGTCCCACCAGTTTTAAAAGAATCCGCTTATGGCATTGGTTGTACAACATGGGAAGTAGTAACCCGTATCGTCTTGCCTTATACCCAAGCAGGAGTTGTCGGCGGTATTATGCTCGGACTTGGCCGAGCCTTAGGTGAAACGATGGCTGTGACATTCGTGATTGGTAATGCGCACCGTATTAAGGCATCACTATTTGCCCCTGGATCTTCGATTGCTTCGACACTGGCCAATGAGTTTGGTGAAGCTGAGCCAGGCTTACATTATTCATCATTATTTGCATTAGGATTAGCACTTTTCATTATTACCTTCATTGTGTTGGCTGCTGCGAAGTGGATGCTTGCAAGAATGGAAAAACAAAAAGGGGCGAAGAGTTAATTTATGGAAACTGGAATCTACAACAAACGCAAGCGCTCTAATAAAGTAGGGTTATCTTTGTCGATGTTCGCAATGGTATTGGGAATGGTTGTATTGCTTTGGATATTATTCATCCTGTTTACCAAAGGCTTTGCAGCTTTAAACTTCAATTTCTTTACTGAAAGTACACCTGCGGCAGGATCTGCTGGTGGTGGATTAGCAAACGCGATGGTCGGGTCTTTAATGATGGTTACCTCATGTACCTTGATTAGTACCCCTATTGGCGTTCTTGCAGGTATTTTCTTAGCTGAATACGGTGATCGTAGTAGGATTGCTAGCATCACAAGGTTTGTGACAGACATTATGTTATCAGCACCGTCTATTGTGATTGGTCTATTCGTATATGCCATATACGTGGCACAAGTTAAGCATTTTTCAGGATGGGCTGGAACCTTAGCACTATCTCTTCTTGCGGTACCAGTGATTTTAAAGACAACGGAAAATATGTTGCGCTTAGTCCCAGGAACATTGCGTGAGGCAGCTTATGCGCTAGGAACCCCAAAATGGAAAGTCTCTTTAGCCGTTATTTTAAGAGCAGCTAAGAGTGGAGTAATGACAGGTATTTTATTAGCGATTGCAAGGGTGAGCGGAGAGACTGCTCCATTACTCTTTACTGCGCTTAATAACCAGTTTTTCTCGTCCAATATGAATAAGCCAATGTCTAATTTGCCAGTGGTTATTTATCAATTTGCCTTGAGCCCCTATGAAAACTGGGTCAATTTAGCTTGGGGTGGAGCATTGCTAATTACTTTAACCGTTTTGGGCCTTAATATTCTTGCCCGCGTATTTTTTAGAGAGAAATCATGACGCCAGACACATCTAATTTGAAAAACGCCATTGAGGTTCATAACTTAGATTTCTTCTACGGGAAATTTAAAGGCCTCAAAAATGTTAACTTAAACATTGCTGAAAATAAAGTTACGGCATTTATTGGCCCATCAGGCTGTGGAAAATCGACCTTATTGCGTACTTTTAACCGGATGTATGATTTATATCCAGGTCAGCGTGCTGAGGGTGAGATCAACTTGTACGGTGAAAACATCCTTGATAAAGATCGTGACTTAAATCTATTGCGTGCAAAAGTTGGAATGATCTTTCAAAAACCAACACCTTTCCCGATGTCTATTTACGACAACATTGCATTTGGCGTAAAACTATATGAAAACCTCAACAAAGCTGATATGGATGAGCGTGTTGAATGGGCACTTAATAAAGCGGCTTTATGGAATGAAGTGAAAGATAAACTCAATCAAAGTGGACTTTCATTATCCGGTGGTCAGCAACAGCGTTTATGTATTGCTCGAGGAGTTGCGGTCAAGCCTTCTGTACTTTTATTAGATGAGCCAACCTCTGCGTTAGATCCAATTTCTACTGGTAAAGTAGAAGAATTGGTACATGAATTAAAAAATGACTATACAGTTGCTATTGTTACGCATAATATGCAACAAGCTGCACGTGTTTCTGACTTTACTGCTTTTATGTATCTTGGTGAGTTAATTGAATTTAATGAAACTAAACAGATATTTTTAAAGCCTGATTGTAAAGAAACGGAAGATTATATTACCGGTCGTTTTGGTTAATTGAATACGGACATAGGGGAACGAAATGACTGAGAAACATTTATCTTCACAATTTGATGTTGAGTTAAACGCAATCAATGCGCACCTATTAGAAATGGGTGGCTTGGTTGAAACACAAGTAGCAAATGCGATGAAGGCATTTTCTACCATGGATGCTGATCTTGCTTCTGATGTGTTATCAAAAGAAAAGTTAGTTAATGAGTTTGAGCTTAATATTGATAAAGAGTGCGCAGAAATACTAGCGCGTCGCCAGCCGACAGCAAAAGATTTACGCCTGATACTAGCGATTGCAAAAGCAATTTCGAATCTTGAGCGTGTGGGTGATGAAGCTGATCATATTGCTGCGCGTATCAAGAAGATTGCTGAAGTAAACGCCCCCTATCAAATTAATGTTGCAGAAATTCGGATTGCTGGTCAAATGGCGCTAGGTTTATTGCGTCGTTCCTTAGACGCGTTTGCAAGAATGGACTCCAAAGCAGCGGCAATTATTGTTGCTGACGATATAGAAATCGATAATGAGTTTCGTGGTTTCGTGCGTAAATTAATCTCTTACATGAGTGAAGACCCACGTATTATTTCAACAGCGCTGGAAATTTTATTTATAGCAAAAGCAGTAGAGCGAATTGGTGACCATGCCAAAAATATTTCTGAATTTGTTATTTATGTTGATAAAGGTACTGATGTTAGACATCTACCACACGACCAACTTACTCAAGAGGCGAATAAATAAATGGCTAGTAGCATACTCATTGTTGAAGACGAACCATCCATAGCTGAGCTGATTTCGGTTAATTTAAGTCATGAAGGCTTTTTGCCGGTGAGAGCGTTCCAGGCTGATCAAGCTGCTATGTTGATGAAAGAGGTATTGCCTGATTTAATTGTTCTAGATTGGATGTTGCCAGGAAAATCTGGCATTCAGTTTGCGAAAGATTTACGCAACAATGACCGCACGAAAGATATCCCGATTATTTTTCTGACGGCTAGATCTGAGGAAATGGACAAAATTGCGGGATTAGATGCTGGTGCTGATGATTATTTAACCAAGCCATTCTCGCCTAAAGAGTTAGTTGCACGAATCCGTGCGGTACTGCGCCGTAAATCCCCACAGTTGACAGATGAAGTGATTGAAATTAATGCACTTAAATTGGATCCCACGACTCACCGGGTTACCTTCCAAAACCATGATGAGATGCAAAAAATTGACCTTGGCCCGACTGAGTTTCGTTTATTGCGTTTTTTAATGGCTAACCCAGAACGTGTTCACGCACGAGGCCAACTTCTTGATAAGGTATGGGGTGACCATGTGTTTGTCGAAGAAAGAACCGTTGATGTGCATATTAAGCGCTTACGGGCGGCCTTAGCGCCAGTTGGTTGCGAGACGATGATTGAGACCGTTCGTGGCAGCGGATATCGCTTAACACGTAACCCATCACTCGTTTCATGAAATAATAGCTTCCATGATATTCATGGGGCTTCGCACAATTTACTCTTTAGGCTTAATAGTATTTTTGAGCATCCTTTGTGCTCAACTTTTTTCTGCGAGTGCCGGCATCCTTTGCTGCATTTTTCTGTTGGTATTGTATGTTTGTTACCAGTCATGGAATCAGTATCGACTTCTAAAGGCCTTGAAACAGGACGACCTGATTGGTCATCATCGAGGTTTTGGTATTTGGTATGATATTTTTAGCCTTTTAGATAAAAAATCAAAAGAGTGGCGACAGGAAGTTTTACGTTCAGAAATTGAATATAAGCGATTTATTCAAGCTGTACAGGCATCCCCTAACGGACTAGTCATGTTAGACGAGGATGATCAAATCGAGTGGTGTAACCATGTTTGCAAAGAGCACTTCCGCTTAGATCCCCTTCGTGACGCTCGTCAGCCTGTGACTTTTTTGTTAAGACATCCAGATTTTGTTCTTTATATGCATGAAGCAAACTTCTCTGAACCACTTCACTTAGATTTTATGGGGGTGAATGGGAATTTAATGTTGTTGCTACAAATATTTCCGTATGGTGAAAATCGAAAACTCTTATTGAGTCAAGACATTACGATATTGAAGAGAAATGAGGCCATACGACAAGATTTTGTGGCCAACGTATCCCATGAGTTAAGAACCCCATTAACTGTATTAAATGGATTTTTAGAAACGCTACGAGAATTGCCATTAACAGCAGCAGAAAGAAAAAAATACTTGTTGATGATGTCATCACAATCATCACGAATGTTGTCATTGGTGGAAGAGTTATTGATCTTAACGAGACTAGATAATAGCCCCGTATCTCCCAAAACATCGACTGTAAAAGTCACAGAATTAATCCAGAGAATTGTGGAGGATGCCAAGGTCTTATCCAATGGACGGCATACTATTCAGTTATCCATTATTTCTAGAAGAAATATCTTAGGTGCTGAAAATGAAATCTTCTCTGCATTTGGTAATTTATTAATGAATGCGGTTCGTTATACCCCAGAGGGTGGAGCGATTCAAGTATATTGGGAGGATGCACCTGAGGGCGGAGCTATTTATTCAGTTCGTGATACGGGTATAGGTATTGCTCCAGAACATATACCACGCCTAACAGAGCGTTTTTATCGCGTTGACCGCAGTCGATCCAGAGATACGGGGGGGACAGGACTTGGATTGGCGATTGTTAAACATGTTGCGATTCGGCATGGGGCACACCTCAATATAGAGAGTACTTTAGGCCTTGGCAGCGTGTTTTCACTTACGTTTAATAAAGACCGCCTAGTAAATTCGGACAATCCCACCATTTAAACGAATTAGCCTTGAATCATTTTTAGTAACTCTAGTTGGGCAACAAAAGGGTATTTACTTTTCGATTTAATCTTGTGATAGTGACCTTCAGATTCCATTAGCCAAGCCGCTTGATTATCTTGAAGTAAGGCTTTGAGACCTTCGAAGATGACCCTAGCTTTGATGTTGGGTTCTAGAATAGGAAAAGCGATCTCAACCCTTCGATATAAATTTCTATCCATCCAGTCAGCGCTAGAGAGATATACTTTTTCTTGCCCATTAGCATAAAAATAATAGATTCGGTGATGCTCTAAGAAGCGACCAATAATAGAACGTACTTTAATATTTTCAGACAGGCCAACTACCCCTGGCATGAGGGCACAGACTCCCCGAATAATTAAATCAATTTTTACACCAGCCTGAGAGGCTCGGTAGAGTTCTTGAATGACGCTAGGCTCAAGTAGTGCATTCATCTTGGCAATAATATGCGCTTTTTTACCGGCTTTTGCTGCGCGTGTTTCACTACGAATATGTTTGATAATTTCATCTTGCATCGTAAACGGAGATTCCCACAGTCTAGATAAGCCAACATGTTTTCCTGTACCCGTGAGTTGTTGAAACACCTGGTGCATATCCGAAGTAATTTGAACATCAGCAGTTAATAGACCAAAATCAGTATATAAATTAGCCGTTCTAGGGTGGTAGTTGCCGGTACCTAAATGGGCATAACGCTTTAAGATAATCTTGGCTTTAGCACCTTTACCAACAGTTTCCCGGCGCACAATGAGTAACATTTTGGCGTGGCATTTATGACCAACCACACCGTAAATTACATGAGCACCCACAGCTTCTAATTTGGCGGCCCATTGCATATTCGTCTGCTCATCAAAGCGGGCTAAAAGTTCAACAACCACAGTTACTTCTTTGCCATTTCGAGCCGCTTCCATGAGAGCGTCCATGACCAAAGACTCATCGCCAGTGCGATAGACGGTTTGTTTGATAGCCAGAACTTGAGGATCTTTGGCAGCTTGACGAAGAAGTTCAAGAACAGGTTCAAAACTCTCGTAAGGGTGATGCAAAAGAATATCTTGTTTACTGATAGCATCAAAGATGGATTCTTCATTGATTAATACAGATGGATATTGAGGCGTTGCCGGAATAAATTTGAGATCAGGGCGATCAATCAGTTCAGGAATCTGTGCCAAGCGGACTAAATTAACAGGACCGTTGACACGATAGCAATCAGACTCTTGCAGATTCGACTCAATCAAAATGCGCTCAACTAATTTATCCGGAGTGCTAGCGCTGATTTCTAAACGAACTGCCTCACCAAGATGACGCGTAGGAAGTTCGCCCTGGAGAGCGCTTCGTAAATCGGTAATATCATCCTCAGATACAAAAAGATCAGAATTTCTAGTCACTCTAAATTGGTAACATCCAATAATTTTGATGCCTGGAAAAAGTTCACTCACAAAGGCTTGCATAAATGAAGACAGCAATATAAAGCACGTTTCTCCATTGGCTTCGAATTGTTTTGGTAATCGAACTACTCTGGGTAGTGATCGAGGAGCTTGAACAACTGCGAGTGAGGCACTTCTACCAAAAGAGTCCTTACCCTCAAGGGCAATTAAAAAATTTAAGCTTTTATTAATGACACGTGGAAAAGGGTGAACCGGATCCAAAGCGATTGGAGTTAGCAAGGGGACCATTTCCCGATAAAAAAAATCTTTTGCCCACTGATGTAGCTTTGGGGACCAGTTGGGTGGATATTTAAAAATTACTTTTTCGGTAGCAAGGGCAGGAAGAATCGATTGCAGCAATAGCTCATATTTTTTTGCAACTAAAGCGTGAGCAAATGCAGTGATACGGTCGTAGGATGCTTGAATAGTGGAGCCATCCTCGAGAAGTCTATTAGGGCTTTCAATTAATTGCGCTTTAAGTCCTGCCATACGGATTTCAAAAAACTCATCCATATTGCTTGATACAATGCTCACATACCGTAATCTCTCTAATAAAGGAATCTCACTATCTTGAGCTTGAGCTAAAACTCTGGAGTTGAATTCCAAAAGACCGATTTCGCGGTTCAGTAGTGGAATTGATGAAGTATTCATATTAAATCATTGTTTCAGTTAAATATTTCATAGTTATGATGGTTATTCATTAAAATATCACAAAAATGAAATATTATTGAATAGTAAATAAATATAAAAGAAGGTATGGCTTTCGAACTTCAATCCCCAATTAAAAAAGAATCTGACCCAAAGCTCATTGCTTCGGTTGATTTAGGATCAAATAGTTTCAGAATGGTTGTGGCGCAAATAGTAGATACCCCTTCGGGATTTCAACTCCGTCCAGTAGACACACTGCGTGACCCCATCAAATTAGCAGCAGGACTAGATAGTGAAAAAAATCTTGATGCCGAGGCATTTGGGCGAGGATTGAGCTCTATAAGACGGTTTGGAGAGCGATTACGCAGTTTTTCACCGATGCAAGTAAGAGCTGTGGCCACCAATACTTTAAGGGTTGCTAGGAATGCTCAGCAATTTATACAGCAAGCCGAATTAGCCCTAGGGTTTCCGATTGAAGTCATTGCTGGGCGAGAAGAAGCGCGCTTAGTTTATGTCGGAGCATCTCACGGCGCTCCTGCTAGTGTAGGTAATCGATTGGTTATTGACGTTGGTGGTGGCTCAACTGAATTTATCATAGGACACGGCTATGAGGCTAAGCTCATGGAGTCCTTATATATTGGTTGCGTATCCCATAGTCAAAAGTTTTTTGTCAACGGTGCAGTAGATAGCTATAGCTTTAAACAAGCTGAATTAGCTGCCCGTCAAGAAATACAAATCATCGCTAAAGAATATCGCAAAAAAGGTTGGGATCAAGTGATCGGATCATCGGGAACAGCCAAGGCAATTGCAGAGCTCATAGTTCTGAATGGTTTTGATGGCATGACTGGAGGTTATTCAGGTTTTGACTCTAGCGGTGTGATAACACGAGACGGGTTGGAGAATTTAAAGAGTTCACTGATAGAGTCTGAATCGATGCAATCCTCGAATTTGATAGGTCTTAAGCCCGATCGTCGTCAAGTATTGCCTGGTGGATTAGCGATTATGATTGCTGCATTTGATGAATTGCGTATCGAGTCGATGGAGATTGTAGAGGCGGCATTACGGATGGGGGTTTTATATGACTTCATCGGCAGGACGCAGCACCATGACATGCGCTTTGTAACCGTAGAGCAATTCATGAAACGATATTCTGTAGATATTGAACAGGCCTTACGTGTAGAGCAATTTGCGACATTATTTTTAGAGCAGTTTCCCATGCCAGAAAATGAAGATCGGATCAATAATCTTTCTTTATTAGGGTGGGCAGCACGGTTACATGAAATAGGTTTATCCATATCGCATAATGGATACCACAAACATTCAGCTTATATTTCTGCGAATGCTGACATGCCGGGTTTTTCAAAGAATGATCAGGCGCGTTTATCAGCACTTTTATTAGGTCATATAGGTAAGTTAGCAAAAGTCTCCTCTAGTAATCATTTTATTGATTGGCGTATGTTGTTCTGCTTGCGTTTAGCATTGGTATTATCACGTCGCAGAATGTTTGAAGAGATCCCCGAGATCTTAGTTCAACAAACGAATAAGGGATACAAAGTAAGCCTACCTAAAAAGTGGTTAGACGATCACCCTTTGACCGAGTTTAGTCTGAAGAAAGAAGCAGAAGATTGGAGCAAGGTCAATAAAGAGTACATTATTGATTTGTATTAAAACCAAAACTGCATAAAAACTAAAAATCAGTGTTCAGCTAAAAAGTGTTTAGCGTATTTTGGGTTCATGTCAGACAATCTAAACATCGTCAAAAAGTCAGCAGTATTAAAGTCAGGATCCCAAGCGGGTTCGCCGCAAATCTTAGCACCAATGCGTAAATAACCTTTGAGAAGAGGGGGCGGTTCAACTTCCAACATGGAATTTAATTTAGCCAAAGGTAATGGAAGTTTAGGAAAAGTTCGATACTCAATAGAAGACGAATGTTTTTCTTGCAAAATTCGATTTAAACTCGCAGCGTAATGACCGCCATCCCCCATAGGTACGCTTGCACAACCGAGCATGATTTCATAGCCATGTTGCTTCATATAAGCCCCAAGCCCTGCCCATAAAGCCATAATGACGGCGCCAGAGCGGTAGTCTTCATGTACACAAGAACGCCCAATCTCAACTGTTTTTGGCAATAAATGCTCAAGACGTGCTAAATCAAATTCTGACGCAGAGTACAAACGACCGATAGCTTTGGCTTGCTCAGGAGCTAAAACGCGATAGGTTCCTACAACTTGGAGGGTCTCGCGGTCACGAACAATCAAATGGTCGCAATAGGCATCGAATTCATCGACATCCAGGCCCTCTGCATTGTAGGGAAGGCTAGCGCCCATTTCCTCTGCAAATATTCGATAGCGAAGACGTTGGGCTTCTTTAATCTCAGCTAAATCACGTGCCACATAAACCTGAATTGGGCTTTGTTTTTGGGTTTTTAAGGAAGACTTTACTACCGGAGCTTCAGCCAAGGTTTTACGTAAAGCTTTCATTCTTTTTAGACGTTTTTTAGATTTAGCCTTCTTTTTCAAAGGAAAAATCTTGGCAAATTTATTAAACTTTTGAAATTCAGCTAATTTACTGGTTAATTTACCCGCAAGTTTTGTGGTAATCCCCTCCCCAAGGGAGTTCAAAGATTGAAGGGGATTTGGGATTTCTTTCATATACTCACTTTTGACTTAACTTATATTAATTATATTTAATTTTCGTGTCACAGAGATTACAAACTATACGATTTGCCCAATACTTGAGGCCTTACTTAATAACGGTACAAGGATGCAAGTCCATGAAACGAAACACAAAATTAAAGCTAGCATTACAGCAGCACTACCAAAATCTTTAGCGCGTTGAGATAAGCCATGTTTTTCGAATGAAATCCGATCAATTGCGGCTTCAACACTAGAATTTAACAATTCAACAATTAACACGAGCAGCACAGATCCAAATAAAACGATGTGTTCGACAGGAGAAACCCGCAAAATAAAACTCACCGGAATCAAAACACAGGCCAGCGTGAGTTCTTGCCGAAATGCACTTTCTTCTCGAACTGCAAAGACCAAGCCATTCCAAGAGTTCACCGCGGCCCGAAACGCTCTTGTGATGCCCTTATTGCCTTTATGAGGATTTTGATCGATGGAGTAATTTTCGGTCATGATTTTAGATTTCTATATCTGTACTATGCTCAACAAGTCCTTCCGGGACTGGAACGAGATGTTTTGCAAATTGCTCACTCGCCGCTCTCCACGAATAAAGTTTGGCATGGGCAATAGCTGACTCTTTAGGAATCTTCAAAGCTTCAAGACAGGCCTCTCGCAAATCCGTTCTCAATGCACCAGCACCAGAGTCTCCAATAACGTCGATAGGTCCAGTGACAGGATAAGCCGCAACTGGGAGGCCGCAGGCCATGGCTTCAAGCAGAACTAAGCCAAAGGTGTCAGTCCTACTAGGGAAGACAAATACATCGCCAGAGGCATAGTAAGGAGGCAGATCAGCTTGATCTTTACCGCCTAAGTAAGTTGCGTTTGGATATTTATCTTTGAGCACTGAAAGTGATGGTCCATCGCCAATCACCACCTTTGATCCAGGTAGATCAAGCGCCAAAAAAGCTTCGATATTTTTTTCTACGGCTACTCTACCCACATATAAAAATATCGGTCTTGGGGTATTAATCAGATTAGACTCTTGATATTGAAAGCGATCTAAATCGACACCTCTACTCCAAAGTACTACATTGGTAAAGCCATAGCTTTGCAAATCTTTCATCACAGCTGGGGTTGGTGCCATAACTGCACATGAAGGACCATGAAACCACTTAAGAAAGCGATAAGTCCAGGCGAGAGGGATTTTGATACGGGCATGAACATACTCAGGAAAGCGCGTGTGATAAGCCGTTGAGTAAGGAATTTTATTTTGAATCGCAAAGGATCTTGCAGCCAAGCCTAGCGGCCCCTCTGTCGAGATATGAATGGCATCTGGTTTAAAGGCTTTAATACGTCTTGATACTTTTTTAGCGGGTAATATCGATAAAGAAATATCGGGATAGGTGGGGCAGGGAAAAGTTTTAAATTCAAGGGGTGTAATCATATCGACCTCATGCCCCATCAATGTTAATTCTTTTCTTGTTTGTTTGAGCGTTCTTACAACGCCATTCACTTGAGGCTCCCAAGCATCGGTGATGATCATTATTTTCATTCAGTTAACTCTAAAATTGGAATACGTGGTGAGCCATGAGCTGTAACTGGAGCTTGGATGGGGAAGGGATTTAACGGCATACTTAAAGGCGCGTGGGTGGTTACCACAATTGGCTCAAAGACCATTTCCTCAGATCCTTCTAGGATGTGTGGCCAGTGAATAATTTTTAACTCACCATCAAAAGTTTCAACAAGAGCTGTTAAGCTTTCAACCCAGTCACCGTCATTGCAGTACAGGAGGCCTTCAATATCACGAATCTCTGCTTTGTGAATGTGACCACAAACCACGCCATCACATTTTCTTTTGCGAGCTTCGCGCGCCATAATAGCTTCAAAGTCCGCAATAAAACTGACGGCATTTTTTACTTTATGTTTAAGGAATTGAGATAAAGACCAGTATTGGAAGCCGAGTTTAATACGAATATTGTTAAACCACCGATTCACTACCAAGATACAGGTATAAGCTGTGTCACCAAGGTAGGCTAGCCATTTAGCATATTGCATGACACTATCGAATAAATCTCCGTGAGTCACCCAAAGTCTTTTACCATCTGCCGTGACGTGAATCATTTCATTTTGAATCTGTATTTCGCCAAAAGTCATACCAATAAATTGGCGCGCCATCTCATCATGGTTCCCTGGAATATAAAAGACTTCAGCCCCTTTACGTACTTTACGTAAAAGTTTCTGGATGACGTCATTATGGGATTGGGGCCAATACCAAGATTTTTTTAGACGCCAACCATCGATAATATCTCCGACCAGATAAAATGTATGGGCATCATTGTGTTTTAAGAAGTCGAGGAGGTAATTCGCTTGGCAACCAGAAGTACCCAAGTGAATATCAGAAATCCAAATCGTTCGATATTGCATCATGGAAGTTCATTTAGCCCTAGTACAATGACTGGGATATGAACAAATTGTTGCATTACTGTGACATTTCATTAAATTTAATAATCACTATGATTTTATTCAAATATTTAGAAATAACTTCCCATATTCTTTATGGCTTTTATGTTGTTATTGTGCCATTTCGCTTTGCTAATCAAGTCAAGCGAGATCAGCTTTTAAAGCTTTGGAGCCAGAAATTACTCCAAATATTGGGGGTAAGTCTCGAGATTCAAGGGCAGATACCTATGCAAGATGATGGCATTTTGTATGTATCCAATCACATCTCTTGGCTAGATATTCACGTCATTAATTCCTGGCGCCCAATGCGTTTTGTGGCAAAAAAAGAAGTAGGTGAGTGGCCAGTTTTCGGTTGGTTTGCTAAGCAACTCAATACATTATTTATTGATCGTCAAATGAGGGGGCATTCAAAAAATGTATCCCAGCAAATGGCACAAGCCCTAACGAGTGGCGGTCAAATTTGTATTTTCCCTGAGGGGACTTCAACAGATGGTTTGATCGTATTGCCATTCAAACCTAATTTATTTCAAGCGGCAGTTGACGCCAAAGTAGTTTGTCAGCCGATGTCTATCACTTACACCAACGAGCGCGATGGTTGTATGAGCAGGGCTCCTGCATTCATCGGGGACATGGGCTTATTAGAGTCGATAGCCAATACCGTAAAGGGTGCGCCACTCAAAGTGAGCCTTCAATTATCTCCAATTTGTGAGCAAAATGAGGACCGAAAGTTACTCTCAGATGAGGCTTGGGAGAAAATAAATCTTTCAAGAAACACAAACAAGTAGGAAAGTTCTTAAAAACAGGTTAGAATATTAGATGTTCGGGGCGTAGCGCAGCCTGGTAGCGCATCTGCTTTGGGAGCAGAGGGTCGTGAGTTCGAATCCCACCGCCCCGACCAGTTTTGATTTAAGACA
>Ga0209188_1001584_pt1 | contig 17900 bp, 18 predicted proteins | sample C_130625_EF_Meta_FD_187307 | JGI IMG/M metagenome (GOLD analysis project Ga0209188, IMG submission 187307) | Freshwater microbial communities from Lake Croche, Canada to study carbon cycling - C_130625_EF_MetaG (SPAdes) (version 2) | ecosystem: Environmental > Aquatic > Freshwater > Lake... | reverse complement strand
AGAAATAAATTTTATATTGTTGTATTAATAAATGATACAACAATATATCTACAATATTTTTTCTGATTGTTTCAGAAAAAAGAATGAACGAAAATACAAAGGACAAATTGATGTTATATATAAATAAAAACAAACTTTTCTGTAAATTGAATTTAACTTTTATAAAAGATTAATTATAAAAGTAAAATAAATAAAAGTAAAATATCATTTTATATCATAAATAATATAACTTTAATAATAAAATTTAAATTTTTACTTTATTTATTAATTTTATTTATCTTATTTTTACTTTATTTATTTAGTTTTTTAAAAGTTAGTTTATTTGTTATTTTATTTTTTAAAAATTAAAATCTTTGTTTATATAAAATGGAATCTATCATTCAACAAATTAAAGATAGTCGTAATATTACAGAATCAAGTCTAAATCTTTACAAAAGAAATATCAAAAGGTTAATCGCTGAGTCAGGGTCAGATAATCCTGATATTTTTACATCTGATGCTACATTAGCAAAACTCATGGTTGCTTCAAATAATACATTGGCCTCCTATATCGCTAGTTGCCTTGTAGTTCTTGGACTCGACAAAACAAAAAATCGTGATAGGTTAGAGGAATTAAATGCTCGTTTAAAAGAAGTCAATAAAAATATCAAAAATGGATCACATCGTAAAAATAAAGAAGTAGCAGATTTAGAAGATGTTATAAAGCTTGCCGACAAACTTCGTGTACATTTTTTTAAAACGAAGTTAACATATTCTGAGGCGTCAAATGCATTATTAATGTCTTTGTATACATTACTGCCACCGAGTAGGTCTGAAACTTTTGCTAATTTAGAAATATATACTGGTAAGAATAAACCTGAAGATAATACTAAAAATTATCTTTGGATTAAAAATAAATCTACAATATATTTTGTCCTTAATCATTTTAAGACTGTTAAAACCCATGGAGCAGTACTTGAACAAATATCTGATAAAGTTTTGGTAAAGATGTTAGTCAAGTTTGTAGATGATTTTAAAACAAAGTACTTGTTTGAAAACAAAAAGCAAGAGTCAATCAAGGCATCAGATGTTAGTAGAAATTTAGTTAGACTCACTAAAGATATTGGGGCATTATCATCATCATCTATGAGACATTTATATTTAAGCAAAAAATACTCAAAATTAATGAATGATTTAGACAAAGATACTAATTTCATGACAAATTCAATTCCAACTGCTATTAGTAATTATATAGCTGATTGAATAAATTTACAATGAAATTGTGTTCGTTCGTGTTCAGCTTTACCATGTTTTATAAAAGTTTTACCACAAATACAAGTCATTTTTTCTTTTCGTTTTTCTGATATTGTATCTCTATTTTCTAAATATTTTTCTTTTGCTTTTTCTGAAATTTTATCTCTATTTGCTAAACGATATTCTTTATGTTTTTCTGAAATCTTATCTCTATTTTCTAAATATTTTTCTTTTCGTTTTTCTGAAATCTTATCTCTATTTTCTAAATAATTTTCTTTCTTTTTTTCTGATATTATATCTCTATTTTCTAAACGATATTCATTTTTATATTTTATTCAAATATAAAATTTTAATCCCCTCTGTAATATTTTAACTTCATTTTTTTGCACTTTTTGGTGGATTGATGTTTTTCCTTTTGTGTTCGTTGATCATTTGTCCGCAAAATTGACATTCATATCTTTTATACATATCAGTCTGAGGTTTAGCATCTGTAGCAGGAATTTCTAAACATTTTGGTAAAGGAATATCGTAGTTTAATGTATATTGTTGACCATTACGATCAAAATAGAGACCAGTTTTATTTCTATTATTTTCATCATCAAGTTCATCTGCTCTTATTTGATCATCCATAGATACAGGTTCATATTTTACACATATATGTTTAGTATTATTATAAAATACTTTTTTAGAACAATCAATACATATTGTAGGTTTTGTCATATTATATATTTATAATTCTTATTCTTTAAACTGACATTACATCATCGCTAGTTCTTTTTTTGTTCGTTTGGCACGAACCTTCTTTGGTGCTTCAACAACTTGTTGTAAATCACCGCTTTCATTTTGAATCATTTTAGGTGCTTCAACAACCATAACCATCTCTTTCTTTTTTCGTTCCTTTTTAACCTTCATTGGTGGTTCAATTGATGTACGAGTTGCTTCCATCATTTGTTCCATTTTTGGTGAAGATTTTGATTTTTTGACTCGTTCTACTTTGACATAACCAATTTTGAGGTTTGGGTCTTTCAAAGCTTCATTATATTTTAGTCCATTTTCTTTAGCAAACTTTTTAACATGGGTGATCCAGGCTGATGAAGATTTTTGTTTCATATCTGTTGACATTTATATATATATAATATAATAAAAATTAAAAAAAATTTATATAAAACTTTTTAAAGATAATATTAAAATATTTGTAAAATATAAATGGAATCAACAACGACAACTTATGATAAAATGTCAGGAGCACAACTTTCAATTTTAATACTATTACTCTTAGAAAGAATTATCAAAATGTTCATAAATTCTAAATGCTATAAAAATTTACATATAAATATATTTGGTATGAATTTTATAGATGTGAACTCTGAAGAACAAACAACACAGGAAGACAACCAAAAAGAAAAAGAATCTGATTAATATGTTTAAACTGGCACTCAAAAGTAAATTTATATATAATATAAAATCCTTTTGAGTGCCACAATCATTTAAAGTAAATCATTTTAATTATCATAATTAAATCAATTCAATTATAATATTTGTTATAATAAATGGATTATGAAATAACATTCAATGTTCGTTCAAAAGAATGTACACAAATTGGAAATTTAAACACAGACCTAATAGTCAATATGCCTTTGGCAATAGTAATACCTGAAGACAGTGTATGTGAGATGTCTGTCGTATCAGCAGAAATACCTCTATCTTTTTATAACATATCGTCAGACCTTCAAAATAATGTTTTTAGTTATTTAATAAGTGGTGGATCAACCACACAAAATATTACTATTCCAGATGGCAATTACACGATTGATACATTAATGGTTGTAATGAACGGTGCCCAGTCATATTTTACAATGACATATAATGATACATATAATAAATTTTATTTTACAATTAATGCCCCAGCATATGATTTAATCCTTTTGTATAGTATAACTAATTATAACAATCAAATATTTGGAATAAATCAAAATCAATTATTTATATCAAGCGGATATATGACTGGAGTTGTTAATTTAGCAACAGTCCATTCATTACAAATAAGAACATCATTAAATACTGGTTCAACAATATCTACATCAAATCCAAATAGTAATGTCTGTCAAAAGATTCCACTACAAATAAATCCATACGGTATTATTATTCATAACTTCAATAATTATATTCAAAAGTCGTATATAAAGTCGGGTTCAATAAAAACTTTCTCATTACAAATAACAGAGCAAAACAATAAGCTAATAAATTTATTGGGATGTGTTTATGAATTATCATTTTTATTTAAAATTATAAAAGTTGAATCGCATATAACAGAAGAGCAAAAAATTTCTCGTAGAGAACGATTAGCATTAAAAACACAAATTCCTGAATCAATTGAACTACCACTGCCAATTGAAGTCCCACCACCAATTGAAGTCCCACCGCCACCGATTACATTAAATGATGTTGCAAACGAGTTATTATCAATATAATAATTATTCATATAATATTTCATAAATTTATCCATACAATCTTATTCTATTTTTCTAAATTATTTAATCGTTTCATTAATAGGTCAATCATTTTTTGTTGTGTATCTATTATTAACTGCATCTTATCTACTTTCTCATTTAATTCTTGAATGGAGCCCACACAAATAGGTGTAAATTTACTATAGTCTAGTTGTTGAAAATTATTAGGGTCATCTTTAACACCAGAAACAGCCATAGGTATTATATCGCTTACCTCATGGGCAAGGAAACCATCAAAATAACAATCACAGCAAGATTCATCTTTAGCATCAGCAATGAATCTATAATTTTTAGGTTTTAATTTCATTAATCTTTCTAAAGGATTTTGAATAGGAATAATATCTTGTTTTAATCTGTAATCAGAAGTAGTATTAAAAGCAATAGATGACGCTGAAAGCATAGTTATACTACCAATTTCTGTCCCAGTGTTAGTAAATACATTATATCTATAACCTGCAGTAAATCCAGATTTTTGTATTTGGGCTGTAAAATCGCTATATATTTTTTTATTCGCCCAATCAGTAGAAAAAACATTACCTGATATATTATTTATACCACATAGAAAATCTCCACCACTTAATGTCCTAAAAAATGCAAATTTAGAAGTCGAAGCAAGAGGAGTGTTTGCGGGATGAATAAAACCAATATATTGTGATATAATATCTACTTCTGCAACATCAGGATTTAAATATACATTAGACATTTCTATTCTATTTTTATAAGTGGCGGTTGTATTTGCTTGAAAAATTGTTGAATTTGTAGTTCCTGCTATTATTGTATTAGTAGCAGTTGTTGTTCCAACGTTTAAACTTGTTCCAGTAATTGCTCCACAACTTATTGTTCCACCCCCCACATCTAAAGAAGTAGCAGTTAATGTACCAGTTGCTAAACTAAAACAATTTATAGCTCCAGTATTATTTATAGTTGCTCTTATAACATCTCCACTATCAATCCATTTCCATATCCATTTAGTATTTATAATTTTATTAGCCCAATCAGTATATATAAGTTTTCCAACAACATTATTTATTTGCATTGAAAAATCCCCGGTAGATTCTGGAACTATTGCCATATATTTTGATGCTAAAGATAAAGTTTCTGTTATATATGGGAATCCAACATAATATGCTTTTAAATCAATTGAACCATTTGTTGCATTGAAAAATTTATTATTCAATTGAATAATATTTGTTCCTACCGAAGCATTTATTAAAATAGTTGATAATGAAGTTGAAGCAGTAATCGTTGAACCATTTATTGATCCTGTTGTTTGAATAGTTCCACTTCCTGAATTAACGGCAGAAAATACTGCTGCACCAAGAATATCTATCGTCCATCTATAAACACTTAAACTTGCAACATATAATCCTAATGTGCCACCTGTATTGAATCTCATCGCGGGTCCATTGTGAAGAAAATCAGTATGAACTTCAAATGGAACTCCTGAATTTCCATCTATTTCAACAAATGAATATCCATCCGTATTAATCCATTTCCAAACAAAACCAGTTTTTATCGCAGTTGTCGCCCAATCTGAAAACATTACTTTTTTAGTTATATTATTTATTTCCATTGAAAAATCGCCAGTGGATAACGGTTTTATTCCCATATATTTTGATGTTAATGATAAAGTTTGTGTTATATATGGAAATCCAACATAATATGCTTTTATATCTATACTTCCATTATCTATATTAAAAAATTTATTATTCAATTGAATAATATTTGTTCCAGACGATGCTTTTATTAAAATAGATGTCAATGAAGTTAATGCAGTAATATTGCCCGATGGTTCAAAAAGAATTTTTGGATTTGGAGCAACACCATTATAATATAATTCTCCATTTGCATTAAAAAACCATCCCTTACCATCAACATCAGACACTGTATAAATACTTAATATTGGATTACTTGATGGTGATGATTGCGTAGGTTTAAAAATAAATCTTTTAGAACCTACATTATAAAAATTAACATCACCAAAAGTATTTACTGTAGAGTTAGCAGTTATTTCTTGACACTCTAAATTTCCAAGTGAAAGTATATTACCACTTGGAGCAAAAATTATTTTAGTTGGATTTGGTGAGGATGAAAAATAGTATAAATTACCTGAAGCATCAAAAATCCATCCTTTACCATCTGTTTCATTTACTGTATAAACAGTCAATAATTTATCACTAGTTCCTGTAGTTACATTTGGTAGAAAGACGATGCGACCTATATTTGATGTCGTGTTAAAATTTATATTTGAATTTGTAATAAGATTATTTAAGAATCGTTTGATTCCTGCTATTGTTTGGTCTGTGAGTAGGTCAACATACACCGAACTTCCTGATCGTAGATTAATGGTTCTATTTCCTGTATCGATATTTAATATAGTTCTTGCTGACATTTATTAATATCAATATTTTAGAAATACAATAAAAATAAAAAAAAAAAATTTAATATCTTTTGTAGTAATAAATAATGGAAACATATAATGAAGCAATTCGTTTTTCAAATAGTGATATTATGCCACTAAATCGTGATGTTAAAGCAACAAAACGAAGATTCTACAGTAATAATGGAAATTCGTTCAGTCAAGCAGGTTCAGAGATTCGTATTCCAATCTCAGGTAATTTTCTTCTTTCAAATAAAGATGTTAGTCTAATTTTTGCAACAGCATTTAATGTTGGTACAGCAGGAACAACTTGTTTGACTGATTTTAGTTTATTCGCACAGTTCCAACAAATTAGAATTGAATCAGCAGGTGCTATTTTAGAACAAATAGATGAACCTGGTGTGCTATATAACACAATGTCTCAGTGGAACTGGGGTGTAAGTGATATTACAAAAAATAATGGTCGTCAAATGAGTATGCAAGATTTACCAGTTGTAGGAACAGGAGTTTTAAATAAACCGGGAGAAGCATTAGTTGCCGGTGCAAAATATGCTTCATTACCATTATCTGAACTTATGGGTATTTTTAGTGGTGATAAATGTGTTCCATTAATGGGAACTGCTGGTCTAACTCTTATTTTAACACTGGCATCATCGGGTGCAAGAGCAGTTTACAGTGTTGCAGATGCTAGCACTACCACAGTTAGTGATATTTATGTAACTGCGACTTGTATTGAAGCAGGTCCAGAATATGAACGAGCTCTTGCAGCCGTTAAAAGTGGTAATCAATATAACGAAGTCTCTATTTTAATGAAAACAGCAAAAAGATATATTGGTTCTGTTGCTACTGGAGCACAAACAAACGCACAAATACAAATAAATGATAGGTCTAAATCTGCTCTAGGTGTTTGGGCTGTTGGACGAACAACTACTGATATTCCATTATTAACAGCATATTCATCATCATCTTCTACTTTTATAACTTATGTAAATCATTGTATGGTTATTAATGGTTCTAATTTTCCATCAGCACAAATCAATACACTTGGAGAATTACACGAAGAATCTGTAAAAGTAGCAAATGATTATAGAAAACAATGCCCTGATAACTGGCAACAAGGTGGCCTTGTCAATCGTCTAACAATTACTGATGGAGCAGGTGGTGAAGCAACAGCAACAGGTGCAACCTGTTGTTTAGCAGTTAATCTTTGTAAAGATAACTATAATGATAAAATGTTTGGAACTGGTTATGATTTATCTACATCTAACTCTCCAAATGTATTACAAGTATCATATACTCCAGCAGCCGCATCTACAATTACTGTATGGGTTTTAGCACAAGCCCTTCTTCATATTAATGGGCTTGGAATGTTTAGCACTGAGATATAGGTTTTAGAAAACAGAGATTTAAATATTTAAAGATAAAATTTTATAAAACAGAGATTATATAAAATATTTATATATAATAAATAAATGGAACAAGAAAATATTTTAGATTCAATTATTTGTAAAGAGCAAAAAGAAATTATAAAGATTAATGAACGAACAAATGAAATGAAAAAAAAGATTTTGGAATTGAAAGAAGAATTGGAACTCATTACAGGTCGTGTTGTAAAATTCAAAAGAAATGGTAAAATTGATATGAGATCAGTAAAATTAAATGATGATCAGCAGAAAGCATTTGATATTATACAGAAAAGAAAATCAGAGCAAAGAAGATTAAAACGGACAGAAGAATTTCACATTATGATTAAAGATGTATTAACTAAAATTGCAAACGAAAGAAATATAAAAGCAACTGTAATTGAAACTCCAAAAATTCCAATAGATAGAAAACGGTGGTAGGATATATTTCAAACAATTAATTTTATATTTGTTTAATATAAAATATGAATTCAATAAAGAATGAAAAACTTTCAAATCTCAAAATTATTAAAAGTTCAATAGATGAACTTGATGAAGACCTTGCTGATATTGCAGAACCACTCACAAAGAAAAGTGGTGCTTTCTTTTTCTGTGGCAAACCATCCTCAGGTAAGACAAGTCTTTTTTTATCTCTTCTTCTATCTCATGGAAAAAATATTTCTACAGGTTTTTATAAAAAATTTGATAAGGTTTATTTATTTAGTGCCAGTCTTGACACACTGCCATTAGGTCAACTTGGACTTGATTCAGGACGAATTTTTGATAGTTATGATGATAATAAACTACAAGAAATAATTAAGTCTGAAAAAGAATCTGCAGAGAATAACAATATTTGTCTTATATTTGATGATCTAATTAAAGACATTTCTGGAAAAAAAGGTTCTTATCTTGAGAAACTAATCTTGAATAGAAGACATGCTATTCAAAATAAATCAAACGATCAAGTTAAATCAGGAATTACAATTTTCATTACAGGTCAAAGTTATAACATGTTAAATCTTAAAATTAGAAAAAATTTATCTGATATTATATTATTTAGTTCTACGAATGAACGTGAATTGAAATCTATAAAAGAAGAGTTGATGTCCGACATTTCTAAAACAAAATCTATAGATATATTAAATTACTGCTGGTCTGTACCTTACGGTTTTTGTTATATAAAAAGTAATAGTACAACATCTGATCGTTATTATCAAAATTTTAATAAGATTATTATTTAAATGTTGATTTAAAAGATTACATCTTTATATAAAATGTCAACAATTAAATCAAAAATTGTTCGTGGAGATAAATTAAAAGAATTCTGTGAATCTTATACAAAACCAATCGGTGCTGATGGGAAATTACTAAAAGTTCGTGAATATACTAAAGAACAGCTTAGTGATTTTCGTCGTGTTTGTAATTACAATTACAGGTTAAATCCAGAAAAACAACAATTAGCAAATGAATCAGCTCGTCTAGCTCACCACAAAAGAAAGACTATTAATGAATCTTATCAACGCGACAATTATTTGAAGAAAATTGGCGGTGAATATACTCGCCCTCGTATGACAAAAAATTTTTTAGATTTATCTGCTCTGGATTAAGTTTTATATTTACATCAAAATATAAAATTATATTAAAAATCTAATATGAAATTTCGGAGATTTTCATCTGTAAATAATATAATATAATTATATGGTGTGGTTGTTATGATACCATAATGTATTTTTAAAAATATTATTAGCATATTTGTTTTATATTGTTCATCATTATTATTCCAAAAATTATCTAAAATACATTGTAATCGTGGAGTCATTTTATTATATGAAGTTGTATCTTTAAATGACTGTTTTGTATCTTTAAACTGGCACTCAAAAGTAAATTTATATATAATATAAAATCCTTTTGAGTGCCACCATTTAAAGAACATCATTTTCTAGTTTATCATTTTCATTCTTTGGTCTTTCTATAGTAGATGTTTTTTCATTATAATTATATGGTATAACAGCATCATAAACAGATTCATATACATCATTATATAAAGTAGAAATATCAACCATATAATCACTAATATCAACTCTTTTTCCATTAATTGTTTTTCTTTTTTGTTTTCCTTTTTTAATAGTAGTATATCCCCATTTTGCAAAAACTTGATTTGTAATAGTAATCACATTATAAAAATCCATATTATCAAAATTACCATTCATAAATTTACCATTTTTTGATTTTCTTTGATCTCGTAACTTAAAAATATCATAAATCTTTTTGACATTATTTTTAAAAAGATCAATAACTTTATCATTTTGTTTAATTGGAGTTGTTGTATCATAACTATTTTTTAGACCTAACCACTGGGTTATATTATTAACAATTTCCAATTTTAATGACATCTTACTCGCTAAAATAGGAAGTGCATGTGATACAATGCTATTAATAGCAATCGTTTTATCTTGTAGTGCTTTTTCATAAGAAATATTTCTTAATTTCTTCTTGAAATCAACACATCCAGTAAATAAATCCCACATAGTTGCAATTTTATAATTATTTAATTTATTGAACCATATAGTATGTTGGAATACATATTTTTCTAGAATAAGTGTATCAAAAGGTTTACGAAATTGGTCGTTTAAAAGTCTATAATATTCTTGTTGTGTAATTTCAGGAATTGAATTATATGCTTCGTCAAATGAATTTCCATCTATTATTTTAACTTCTATATTTGGTTCAGTATTTTCACATACAATATATCCACAAATTTTCAAATATTTATTAAATTCATTTTTGATGTCTCGTACAGATAATGCTTGTTCTAAAGTCGCATTTACAAAAAGGTTGAATATTGCTTCTTCATGTATTTTACAAATTGGAATATTTTGTGGAAAATAGTTATCATAATGTTGAGCAAACCATTGATTTGTATTAGTAAATCGTCTTTTAATTTCAACTATATTTGTGGTTGTATTTATGTTAAAATTATAAATTGTAGGATCAACTGCAAAATATAATATTGGTACATGTCTAATTCTGTAAAATGATTGAAAAATATCTCTGATTAAATTTGAAACTGATGCTTGAGTAAAACATCCAATAAAGTCAAAATGATTTTGTATATCAAAGTTAACACCTATGGTTAGTGCGGAATTACAAATAACTAGGTCAACTTTAGACCACGATTCGTTAACATCTTTGAGACAATCTTTTCTATCAGCATAATAAATTACTTTTTTAGTATCTGGAAATGTAGCATTTAAACTATTAACAAAAATTTCTAAATATTTTTTACAAGCAATAAATATATATCCTCTTTTACCTTGAGAAATTAATGACATCATTTTCTTACAAAAATTATCATAATATTCAACTTTGATTTTTCCATTTTCTTGAACCTCTGATTGTGGTTTAATTTCAATAGCATTTCTTGAATCAGGTGGTAATACATAGTCATATAGAGTATATTTTTTATTACAATCATTTAAGAATGTTAAAGTTTTACTGCTTAAAAAAGCATCCATAAATATGATATTACAATCTAACATTCGTAAAAATACATCAAAATTTGTTTGATGATTAGATTTGTGTGTACTTGTTGAAGTCATTTGTTGTAGAAATGATTCGCACTCGTCCACAATAATCAGTGTATCATCACCAAATTTTATATCTTGAATTTTATGGAGTGATTCTGCCTGAATTACAAGACCTGAAATATCAAAACATTTATCTGTGTAAAGTTTAAATTTACGAGTTGTTTCATTATTGAGACGATTACATAATGATGTAGCAAATGTTCTTCTCGGTGTTAGACATATATAATTTTTATATGTTGTATTATTTATATGTTTTGTAACAGAAGTCGTCTTTCCACGACCTAAACCAGCACGAATTAATGTTATTTTTTGGTCGTAAATATCATCTCCGACATAACGGTCATGTTTTATAATTGTTTGTGTTTTTTTAACACTAATCGTTTCTTGTTTTACCCAATATTTTAGAGACCCAATTGTATATTTTGATTCTTTCATTTTTGACCAATAAATATCACAAGTACCTGCATCGTATTTATCAGATTCTTGTGATTTTTCATCCCATATACATAGATATTCATTATCACCATTTCCTATACTCCAAAGACAACATCCCAATTGAAACCATTCATTAAAATCTTCAACACGATATTTTGGGAGCATTTTAACCAGCATTTTTACTTCATTAATATCGGCATCACTTTTTTCATAAACTTTTTTTTCAATAATTTTAACTTCTTTTTTAATTTCAATTATATCATTAATATCTCTGTTAAATGGTAATATTGATAAAATACGAACTAGATGTTTATCTAAATCTACTTTTATGAGTTTTTCATTTTGATCGTATATCTGTGCTGATTCTAAAAATTTAATTGGTGTTTCATTACAGTCATAATCAAAAACTTTTGTTAGTGTATAAGGTACATGTTCAAATGATTTTGATGAACCATATATATACCATGGTTTAGTATAAATATTATCAAATACAAGACGAGTTTTTAAAAATACTTCATCTATAATTGGTTCTATAATTGAAGACCATATTTTTTTTGTTTCAAAAAATAAAAAAGGAAACTGAAGATGAAATCCACCTGACCAACGAATATTTTTTTTATAGACTGGTTTTTCAAGAAGACAAACTGTATTAAGACGATTTGTAAAATTTACAGTTTGAAGTTTAACCTGCTTTTGAATAATTTTTATCACATTATGAATGATATCATCTGTATAAAAAGATTCTTCATATTCATCTTTCATTATATCAAAATCAAAACGAAGTTGACTATAAAATTGTGGCATTTCTGTTAAAGTATTTCTTACATTATTATCAAATAAAGCATCAATATCTTTACGACTAATATTATACTTTCGTGGTGGTTTTAAAGTTGTATGTGTTATTTGTTCGTCTTTATCATAAATTATAGATTTGTTTAGGATATCATTCATTTTATTATTAGATGAGAAATTCATTTTTAATTAAATAAAATCTTGTCTTTAAACCATAATTAAAATGATTAATTTAAATGATGGTGGCACTCAAAAGGATTTTATATTATATATAAATTTGCTTTTGAGTGCCAGTTTAAAGAAATATCTATTTAAAGAGTAGTTTTCATATATAAAATGGAGTCAAACCCAAAATATAATATAATTAAAAAAATCCATCCTGACTTTGGTATAGAATTATATTGTCATAATATGGAAGATGAAAAAGGGGTTGGAAATAAATATGAACGATTTTGTAATGTATTAGAATATTATTGTAATGATTTAGATGAGAATAATTATTGTCATATGGCAGAAAATTTGGAACAAGCATTAAAAATTATACAAAACAAAGATAAATTTACTTGTATATGTTCAAAAAAAGATTGTAAAGAAAAGTGTTTCATTAAACACAAACCAACAAAAAAAATATTTCTGATTGGTTCAAAATGCTGGACGAATACATTTACTAATTTAATAGATCCTTATAGAGAAATAAAAAAATATCGTAATAAAATATTAAAAAAACATGAAAAAGATTTAGAATATCAACGACAACGACAACAAAATATATATGATATTATTGCAAGAACTAAATTACATTTTGGAAAGCATAAAGATAAAACATACAATGAAATTCCTGAATCATATGTTATTTGGATGATGCAACATATTGATAAAATTCATCCTACAAAACATGTTCATGATTCAATTATTGATTTCTTTTGTAAAAAATTTAATTTAGAGTTAGAAAAATAATTCAAAAATAACTTATATAAGTTTTTATATAATCATCCATATCTACATCTAAATCAGATATAAATAATTTTTTGATGATTGTATCACCATTCGTTAAAATTAATGTAATCTCCCAAATTCCAAAATCGTCTAGTTTACGATAAGCATAATCGTATATAATACAATTTATTTTATTCATATTTATTATATTAACATATAATAAATGTTTACATATTTATATGATTTATTTATTAATCTGTGTCAAAAATCAAGAGAAGAACCGCCACCAAGTTATGATGATTGCTGTCAATATGTTGATACGAAATTTTAGAATTTATTATATTGCTTATATAATAAATAATGATATTCAAAGCTTCTACAAGAAAAGATAAAAGGTTAATGGTTACTTTTTCTAACGGAATTGTGGTTCATTTCGGTTCTAAGAATGGAGAAACTTACATAGATCATAAAGTTATTGTGGGGTCATAGTACAGATTTTGAGAAGAACCACCAATCTTATATGAAAAGATTCAATGTATCTTAATTTATTCTTCGTCCAGTCGTTCAATCTCCAGTCTTACAAAAAAAGGTTCATCAGTATATAGAGTCGAAATGTTGTCAAAACTGCTAGCATTCGTATTCCAAGTTCGAGTTAGAATTAGTTGAGATGGCAGACCATATGGAGCATACAATTTCAAATCAGGTGTGGTAGTTCCAAATAAAATTCCAGTTGCATGTGTGCGGATCTGAAATGAATCTATAAACCCTAAAACATTTGATGAACCACCAACCATGTTTCCAAAGTTTCGTGTTGTTATATTGTGACAAACACGAAGTCCAATATTACCTGATATGTCTGGTTGACCTGAAGTTGTATTATCAAATTGCATAATTATTTGTTTTACTGTGATTGATAAAGGCACACCAATCAAATCTTGTGCCAGTTGAGAGACATTGACATTTATAATGCCTGTAGCATCGGTTTGAAGATCGACTGAATAAATCTTCTTGTTACACATTTATAATATACAAATATAATATTATAAATTTTAAAAATATTTGTAAATATAAATAAATGATTGAAAGAGTAAAATCAAAATCAAAACCGTCAGTAACTACAGTTTCTGTTAGTAATAACAAAAAAAAAGTAGATACAAAAGTTGATAATAATACTGGTACAGAAATTAATAATAATATCAATATTAAACTTCAACAGCCAGTTGAACCAAAAAAGAAAAAGCGGAAGTATAAAAAAAGAATTCCTAAAAAAGTCAAAGACGATTTTTTAAATACATTAAATGAATATACTGTTTTAGGTGGAACTGATAATGGAACTTCAATAACAGATATAAAAAAATTAAAAGAAGCGGAAATAATTGATTTAACAAATTCTTTAAAAGTCAAAATACTGGCATTAAAATCCGCTAAAGAACAAGAACAGTTAGCACTAACAGCATCGGAACAAAAATTAGCATTACAACAACCTCAATCACGAATGGCATTACCTCCACCAACTACAGATTACAGTCAAATTCCAGCAAGAGCATCACAAGGTTTTCAACGAACTTCATTACCAGCAATCATGGAACCACCAAGGTCATCTTTACAACCTATTGAACCACCTCGTTCATCTTTAGTTCCTCCTCAAAAAGAATATCCACCAGTTGATTTAGATCCAACATATGTTCCTTTACCAAGACTTCTTCCTAAACAAAAAACAATTGAAAATCCTTTATTTGAACAACCAAAAAAATTATTATCTGGTTTGACTGAATCTGAATTATCTATAGTAAATGATGAAAATTATGATTCTGATACTTATACTAAATTAAAAGATATTTATAAAAAATATTTTGGAAATGAATATAAACCTTTACAATATTTAGATGAAAACGAACAAATAAACAATTTAAGAAGTATGTTAACTATTAAAAATATTGAATTAAAAAGAACAAAAATAACAGATCCAAAATTTGAAGATTTACCTGAAGAAACTCAATCACAAATTGGTTTGATTGACTTTGAACATTGTAATACTAATAGGAGGACAGGAGCCCTAAACCCATGCCTTGGTGAGTATGAAAAATATCTACAGTATTTAGTTGATAATAATGACAGGAAAGAGTTAGAATTTCAATATCAAAAAGCGTTGGGACGAGAAGCACCATCAACATATACAAATATCCAATTACTGAATCAAATAGAAGGATTAACTGATTATGTACCAATTTTAGCAAATGATAATTTCTATAAATATGAAGCAATGAAAAAAGTAGTTCAACCTGAAGTTCCTATCGTTCAACCTGAAGTTCCTATCGTTCAACCTGAAGTTCCTATCGTTCAACCTATTCAACCTATTCAACCTATTAAACCTATTCAACCTGAAGTTTTACCAACAGAAATAACACCAGAAGATTTAAAATTAATTAATATTGCTGAAGATGAAGAGAATCTTGAAACATTACAAACTATTTATAAAAAATATTTTGGAAAAAATTATGAATATAAAAGAGAAAATATTGGTGAAAGAGTGTTTGATATTATTGCAGAACTTAAAAATTTAAAATCTACAACTCCTGAACTAACATATAAAACGATAACTGAATATACTCCAGAAACATGTAAAAATAAAACTGGTAGAAATATTCTTGGTGTATTTAATCCATGCCTTAGTGAATATGAAAATTATTTGAAAAATTTAATAGATAAAAATGATCGTATAGAATTAGAAATTCAATTTGAAAAAGCATTAAATCGTAAAGCACCATCAACATCAAATAATGCTTTATTAGTTAACCAAATAATAGAACAAACTAATTATGTACCCCAACTAGCAAATGATAATTTTTATAAATATGAAGCAATGAAAAAATTAAAATCTGATGAAATTATCCCCGAAGTTGTAAAAAATACTCCTTCAAAAGAAGACATTGAAATAATGAAAAAATTAGAAATACTTGAACCATTTTATACTAGGTTCTATCCATCAGGAATATTTAAACCACTTAACAGTATCAAACCATCAGTTTATGAATTAGTATATATGATTAGATTAATTGATAACAGTTTTGTTAAAGGAGATTCTTCAAGAGACATGTTACAAACCATATTCAATGAAAAATATGTTAAATACAAAGAACAAATAAATAAATTTGTAAATAATGAAGAACAAGAAGGACGGTCAGCAAATCTAAAGCAAGCAGTGGAGCAACGAATTAGTCAAGATAATGAAGTCACAGTAGCATTATTGGTTACACTAGCTTCATATGATACAGAAAGACCAGCATTTATATATCAATATGATTATATACCTGAACTATCTGATGAGGAACTTGCAGTTTATGCTGAATCAGATGGGCGGAATATTGTTGTAGGAAATCGTGGTTCAACAACAATAACAGACTGGGTTGATACTGACATCACATTAGCATTTGGAAAATTAGCAGATTCTTCTGAACGATGGAGTAGAACATTACAAAAAATTAAAAAAATATCAAACTATAATTTTAATAATAATAATGATTTGTTTATATTTACTGGTGATAGTCTAGGCGGAAGTCTTAGTTACGAACAGGCAGTATATGTATATCAAAATAGACAAGAATTTAATAATTTTGATTCATATGCTATAACATTTAATGCTGGTCAAGGTTTACCTTCGTCGTCTCAATTTTTTGCCTTCTTAAAAGAGAATTTATTTAAGGATGAATGGTATCAAACTCATCTTCTTAATTTTACAGTCACTGGTGATATTATTTCAAATCTTGGACGAGCAATAGGTGCAGGTACACAAATTAGTGTTCCGTGGAGTGTTTCGGGACAACCACACAATTTACAAAACTTTGTTAAATTTAATGTGGATTCGTATAAAAATTTTGTTGATACAGAACAAGCCCCACGAGTTAAATCACAACGAACTGGAAATCAACCAATTCCTCAAGAAGAAGGTTATGATTACAAAACATTGGGAGTGGTTGTTGCAGCCGGAGTTCTTGCAGGAGCTGTTGCTGGTGCGATTACAAAAAACCCACAATTAGCAGTTAGGGCAGGATACTATTCAACACGAGCACTAGGACCCACAGTAGCAAGAGGAATTGCAGTGTCGGGTCGAAATGTTGCCACTGGTGCATCTGTAGGTGGCACTGTTGCGACGGTTGAAGAAAGTATCAGACAAAATCTAATTGCTGGATCTAAACCACAATATTTCGGAACATTAGCACCACAGTATAAAGCACCCAAAACACCAACAGTTCCACGATTAGGAACTATTCCAGAAAGTCAAAATATTTTAAATAGAGCACCACTTCCTGGTAGGTCTTTAAATCCATAAAAAAGATATTATAAATTATTTTAATATCTTATATAATAAATGAGTAAATTGATATTACATGCTGTGATTTTATCAAAAGATAAATATAAGACAAAAGAAGATGCTTTAAAAGAAGGACATCATATGTTTCCAAATGAGAAGTCAAAAAAATTTGTAAGAGAGACTCTTGAATCATGGAGATTCAGAGTAAAACCAAAAGAACAATTTGATAAGACAAGTTTTGTTACTAAAGTTATTAATAAAGATATATCTTTAGTATTTGGGCAAATAAAAATGAAATAAATTTTATATTGT
>Ga0209188_1001583_pt1 | contig 17906 bp, 16 predicted proteins | sample C_130625_EF_Meta_FD_187307 | JGI IMG/M metagenome (GOLD analysis project Ga0209188, IMG submission 187307) | Freshwater microbial communities from Lake Croche, Canada to study carbon cycling - C_130625_EF_MetaG (SPAdes) (version 2) | ecosystem: Environmental > Aquatic > Freshwater > Lake... | reverse complement strand
CAAGTAGTAACACCAGCCTGCTTTTTCCGCACGCGCAATCTCATCTTCGAGAGCATCATTCCCCCAACCTAACCGTCCCACAATCACCAAACAATGTGTTTTTCTGATCAGCTCAGGCAGAGCTCGCATGGCAGCCAATAATCGCTCAATATTTTTGCGCGGCTGAAGGGTTCCTACATGCAGAAAAAAGGGCTGATTAATCTGGAATGATTGCAACACATGAAGGACAGACTGAGCGGAAACGCGATCAAAGAAACGATGATTCACGCCTAAAGGCACGACCGATATCTTATCGAGCGCAATTTCAAAGTGTTCTGAAATTTCTTTCTTAGAGTATTCAGAACAAGTAATAACTTGATTAGCCCGTCTCGCCATTTTTTTCCAAAAATAATTCTTGGTTTTATTCAAAGTTGAATGATGGACCCCCATCCAATTAGGGTGAACCAGCGGAATCGCATCCATCAGCGTTGCGACTAGGGGTACTCCTTTAACATAAGGGGTTAGGTGATCAGTCGCATGGATCAAATCTACGCCACATTCCCCTATATCATGCATTCTAAATGGCGGAAAGAGTAAACCCTTGAGCACTTCTACCCTAAAGGAATTAAGCACTTTTACTGAATGTTCTGCCAGTTCTTCTTGAGGCTTAAAGCCAAAGGAAAATAATGCCAAAGCAACTTCAGGTTCATGATTGAGCGCATTCAATAACTCAAAGCTATAGTGGCCAATCCCATCCAAGTTGTTTTGCAACTGGCCTCGAGAAAGTTGAGTTACTCCAAAGCCAACGCTAATTATTGACTGCTTCAATTTTGAGTGATTAGTCAATTTAGAGAGGACCCGTATTGAACGCTAATGCCCACAATCACTGCTTCCTAGAAATCTCCCTCCTACATTGTTATACATTTTGAACTCCGTGTGATGAGAAAGCAAAACATCCTCAAATCCACTCCTGTCTTTGCATTAATCTTATTCGCCTCATTAAAAATATCTAAGTCGTTAAAAAAGCTAATTGACAATCCCGCGCACGAAGCCTAAATTTTATGATGCCTCATGCTAATTAGCCGCACTTTAAGAAATAATGATCGCGCCATATCATTAAGATAAAGTGATGGGCTAAAAAGTATTAACAAGTTAAGGATCTAAAATCAAAAAAACACCATGCGGGCTTTTTGGGTTCAATCGATGGTGCGGCTGGAGAGACTCGAACTCTCACGACTTTCGTCACCACCCCCTCAAGATGGCGTGTCTACCAATTCCACCACAGCCGCTTAAAGCTTTAAATTACTGAGGCACTTCCTTGTTTGCTGTCGCTGGCGTTGCTGCAGGCGCTGCCGCTTTTTGGTTCACTTGTTCAGTGGTGATAGATTTCACAACGCTCACATGGTCAGCACGGTGGCCAGACATATATGCAAGCGTTAGGCTGGTTGTAAAGAATGCCGCCACGCAAATCGCTGTTGCGCGGCTCATGAAGTTTGATGCACCGCTCACGCCAAAAAGACTGCCAGATGTGCCGCTACCAAAAGCTGCGCCCATATCAGCCCCTTTGCCATGTTGCAATAGAACTAAACCAATGACGCCTGCGGCTGCTAATAGGTGAATTACTGTGACTAAATTTTCCATATTCTCTTATCTTCCGAAAATGCTGACTGACTAATGCACTGTTGCGTCCGATGTAACCTTACTCAAACAACAGCCGCTGCAGCAAGACAAATTTTTTCAAAATCGTTCGCATCTAATGAACAGCGGCCAATCAATCCGCCGTCAATATCCTGCATAACTAGTAATTGTGACGCATTTAAGGGATTTACGCTACCCCCATAGAGGATACGCAAACTATTTGCGGCCTTGGCATCATAGCCTGCAATGCGGCCACGAATGAACTCGTGCATGGCTTGAGCTTGCTCTGGTGTTGCACTTAAGCCTGTGCCAATCGCCCAAATTGGCTCATAGGAAACAACCGCACTTTCAAAAATTGTGCCGCCCTGACTAAGCAGTAAAGCATCTAGTTGCTCTGCCACCACTTGTTGTTCCATGCCAGCTTCACGCTCTTGCAAGGTTTCACCTACACAAAGAATCGGGGTTAAACCTGCATTTTTTGTAGTGCCAAATTTCGCGGCAATATTATCGCCACTTTCGCAATAGGCCGTACTGCGCTCTGAATGGCCAAGAATCACGTAAGTCGCATCAAAGTCTTTGAGCATACTCGCCGAAACTTCGCCGGTATAAGCACCCATAGGATATTTACCGACGTTTTGCGCACCCCACGCAATATTACTGCCACCAAGCACTACCTGCGCTTGAAATAGATATGGATAAGGCACGCAAACCGCAAAATCAACATTGTTGATAGGCGCTAACTTTCGTTTGAATGCTTCAAACAATTGCTGATTCTGGGCAATAGACCCATGCATTTTCCAATTAGCTACTACGAGCTTACGACGCATATTTTAACCTTATAAATTTGACGCGAATTTTACGCTTGCAGACCCTATTACTCAAGGTGTATTACTGAATATGAATTACTTAACTGGAATACAATGCCGCACATTAAGCTGCACGCTTTGTCGGCCGTTAAATTCATTGGTTTGTAGCTCATAAATCACATGCACTTTAGTCGGCAGAAATTCTTGTTGTTGAAAATAAATGGCATCAATCATGCGGCCTGTTTGGTCATCGGCCTTTTGCAAAGACAATTTCAAATGACGTTCGCCGACTACTTTTTGTAACTTCACAATAAATTCATCACTAAATAAAGGCGCTGGGAAACCTTGCCCCCAAACTTGTTTATCAAGCGCGACCGCGACGTCCCAATCCACTTCATGCGAGGCTAATGAACCATCAGTTTCAATCACAGCGTCCAAATCAGCAGGCGTGAGTAAGCTGGCTGCAATATCTTCAAAGGCTTGCTTGAAGGCATCAAAACCATGGTGTAAAATTGTGAGTCCAGCTGCCATCGCATGACCTCCAAATTTTAGAATTAAATCTGGATGACGTTTTGAAACGAGATCTAATGCATCCCGCAAATGTAAGCCTTTGATAGAGCGACCAGAGCCTTTTAAGTTACCATCAGCACCTAACGCGAAAGCAATCACAGGCCGATGATATTGCTCTTTGAGACGGGAGGCCAAAATACCAATCACGCCCTGATGCCAATCTGGCTCAAAAATACTGAGACTAAATTGCCCGCCAACATCCACTTCATCTAAAGAAATATTGGCCGCTTCCTGCATATCCGCTTCAATGGCACGACGTTCTAAATTCATGGTCTGTAAACGCTGCGCCATCAATGTTGCTTCGGTTTCATCATCGGAAATCAAACAAGCAATACCGAGCGCCATATCATCTAGTCGCCCTGCCGCATTGAGCCTTGGCCCAACACTAAATCCTAAATCTTGCGCATTGGCTTTTGATGCATCGCGGCCTGCGAGCTTTAACAAAACACGAATAGCTGCACAGGCTTTGCCTGCACGAATACGGCGTAAGCCCTGCTCCACCAAAATGCGGTTGTTATCGTCTAGCTTAACCAAGTCGGCCACAGTTCCAAGCGCCACGATATCGAGTAACTCGCTTAAATTAGGGGCATGCTTGTCGGTAAATACACCACGGACTCGCAACTCCGCACGCAAAGCCAGCATCACATAAAAAATAGTACCGACACCCGCCAAGTTTTTACTCGGAAAGTTGCATCCATGCTGATTAGGATTCACGATACAAGCAGCATCGGGCTTTTCATCGCCGGGCAAATGGTGGTCAGTCACCAGCACTTTAATCCCTAAGCTATTTGCTTTTGCCACACCATCCACACTGGCAATACCGTTATCTACAGTGATGATGATGTCTGGCTTTCGCTCAGCAGCCAGCTCAACAATTTCAGGCGTTAAGCCATAGCCATATTCAAAACGGTTGGGGACAAGGTAATCCACCTGGGCACCCATACTCCTGAGCCCTCTTATCGCCACTGCTGTTGCTGTGGCACCATCACAATCGTAATCACCCACCACCAGCAATGACTGCTGTTGTGCAATCGCATCTGCAAGCAATACCGCCATCTGCGGCGCATTGGTAAGTTGCTGGGGCGGAATGAGTTTAGTGAGCGAAATATCGAGCTGTACGGATTGATGAATGCCACGTGCAGATAACACTCTAGCCAAGATTGGCAGCACGCCATCTTTAACTAAACCATCTGCTGCATCTGCATTAAAAGGACGTCGAACAATATTTGCCATGCTTAATTGTTTGCCAAATTAAAATAGCTAGAGACTGGCTTAAGTTTTCGCCAAAATTTCCAAGTGTCGAGTGCTTTAAGGTGAAGCGTAAACGTCATGCCATGCACATCAAAATGACAACGCAAGGTGTTAAGCTCTTTTTGCTTGAGGCTTTTAAGCATTGGGTCAAACCAGTCGCTTTCTAGGTCACTATTGTTAGTCACCACCAACACTGCATCCCCTGCCAATTTTAATGACGCATAGTCTTTCACTAAAGCAATAGAAACCCTAGACCACTTTGCCAAGCCCGCACTCAAAGCATCATTTGCAAAGAGCTGAAAGGCTGGTTTGTGCGCTGAGTGATTGATTGCCTCAAAACGTCCACCACCAGAAAGCCAAAGGCTATTCACTACCAATAAGCCTCGTTCTTCAAGCGCTTGGTTAATAGGATGGTCGTGCAATAGCATTTGCACTTCGTTCAGCAAAGCCTGAAATTTCATGCCGTGCTTACCTTGCGGCATATGCTTGCCAACATCCCGCCCCATGGCCTCAGAAAGAAGATAAGTGGTGACATCCACATCATCATTGACCTGCAGATATAAAAAATTGCTTGCCTTGTTCGGCATGAATCGCAACCCCTCTTGAGAGAAGTGTTGATTAAGTTCTGACGCTAACAACTCTGTTTCATCCCTACTTAAACGCACTACATCGCCCAGTGTAAAAAAATCACGTTGCAACACAAAGTGAACAGGATGAACGACAAACCAATAGCCCCCCTCTTGATGTGCCTCTTCCCCCAACAAACAAAGAGGCGCCAAAGGCCAATCAGCCTGCTTTTTTATCCCAAACTGCTTGCATAGGCTAGCCTCAAGTGCATGCGCGGCATCTTTCTCCCATACACCGACAGCACATAGTTTAGCAAAAGCTTGGGCGTCATCGCCGCTCAGTAAATATTGCCCAAACTGGGAAAAATAAACATCAAGATTCAAATCATCACTCGTTTCTAAAACTAAGCACTGAAAACAAAGCAGCATAAGGCCATACAGGCCATAAATGACTTTGAAAAAATTACATTTCACTATACTATTTTCACATACATTTGACGGATTTAATCCCACCCATGGAACTAATTTTATGGCGTCATGCAGAAGCTGAAGACGGCTACCCTGATGATGAGCGCGCTCTTACTGAAAAAGGTCATGCACAAGCCAAGAAAATGGCGGCTTGGCTTAAACCTCTCTTGCCTAAAGATACTCAAATTTTAGTCAGCCCTGCAAAACGTGCGCAGCAAACCGCTTATACGCTTGGGCTTCCTTTTACAACCGTTCCTGAAATTGCGCCTGGCGGCTCTCCTCAAGACCTATTGAAAGTAGCAAACTGGGATACGAGTAAAGGCTCTGTTTTAATTGTTGGTCATCAGCCAACATTAGGGCTGGCTGCCGCCATTGCAATGACGCGCAAAACCCACTTCTGGTGCGTCAAAAAAGCGTCGATTTGGTGGATCGCTAGCCGCATTCGCGCAGAAGATGAGCAAGCGATTATTCGCGCGGTGATTTCTCCTGACATGCTTTAGCGCTTGGTTTGCTTCAGAAGCTTCACGTCTCTACCCCATCAAGCATAATAGCAAGCCATGGCTAACGAAATCGAATTAAAACTTCGCATTGACGAATCTAGCGCACCGCTCTTAAACAATTACCCAACCATCACTGAGCGTTTGATTGAGGCGCCTTGGAAGCGCAAGCTGGTCAGTGTTTATTACGACACGCCTCACTTTTCTTTGCTGGACGCGGGCCTCAATTTACGTATACGCAGCATGTCTGGCGGCTGGTTTCAAGCCATTAAAAGCACAGGGCAATCGGTAGGCGGCTTGCATCAGCGTTTAGAGTGGGAAGATTTGCTCAGCAAAAATGAACCTGATTTTAATAAGATTAACGAGCCGCATTTGGCCAATATATTTGCCGATCTAAACTTAAGTGAATCTCTGAAGCCTATTTTCATCGTGGATGTTGTTCGAACCGATCGGCGACTCAAATATCCCGATGGTTATATGATTGAAGTTTCTGCGGATATTGGCGACCTCAAAAGCGCGACAGAAAATGTCTGCGAGTATATCTGTCCAATTCAAGAATTAGAAATCGAACTCTAGCAAGGTAATACCTATCACTTATTTGAACTTGCCTTAGCTTTGCAACAAGACATTCCGATGAGCATTGAGAATGGCAGTAAAGCGCAAATGGGCTACCAATACTTGCGACCTCAGCCTTTGATTAAAACCCATGCGCAAGCAATGAACATCAAGCACTTAAAGTCGCTGCCAACTTCCAAGCAAATCATGCAAGAAGCGCTTGCCAGCATGCAGGATAACCAAGAGACTCTCAAAAAAGTGAATCACACGCCGGCGGTATATCACATCAAGCTTGCCAATAATCGCCTAGCGAGTGCGCTTGCTTATAGTTGCTTTCGCGCAACTGATCGAGATACGCTGAATATTATTCAAAACTTGGAATGGTTGGCGCCATTCTTAATCTCGCCCTTCGACAACTTTGCTTATCAAATCCTCAACGCTATTTTGAATGGTCAGCGCTATCAACGAGTATTACTGAGTCTGGGCGCTTGGTTAAATCAATAAAAAAACTGCATTTAAGCAGCTCCTTTGTCAATCCGATCGATTACCAACGGTGACGATCATATCCTCGATGGCCATACCCGTGATGATCAAAGCCTCGGCCATATCCCCTATTCCAACCACCGTAAATCACCACCGGCGGTGGTGAATAAATTCGCGGCGGCTCACGATAGATGACTTGCAGTGCTGGGGTGTAATAACTTGAGGTGGTGTAATTAGTTGGCTGAACGGCCAGACGGTTAGCATCATTCACCCCCACACGCACTTTAATCATACTGCCCGGGTTTTCATCGGCCAATGTTGTGAAATCACGGCCGTTATAGCGATAAGTTACTAGATAACCATGGCTGACATTCTGCCAATTATCTACAGTCACACATCTGTCAATCGGTCTATCAATCATGCCGTTAGGTTGATTATTGCCCATACGATCACCTACCACAGCACCAACCCCTGCACCAATCGCTGCAGCAGCTATACTTCCATCCCCTTTACCAATAGTACTTCCTAGCAAGCCACCCGCAATACCGCCAATAATGGCGCCTGCTGGCGATGAGTTATTGCTAACACTCTCTCTTATATATTCGGTTCGACATTCTTGGCGAGGCGTGTTGACGCGCTCCACTTGCGGCGTGACTGAAAGCACTGGCGCGTTATCAAAGTAAACATCAGCCATCGCATGGCTTGCCATTGTGGAAGCCATTAACACGGGTAGCGCGAACTTCAATCTCAAGTAAGACATTTTTTTTCCTCTCGTTATGAAAGCTTTTGTCAGCAGTTAAGTATTTAACGCGCAATTTTTATAAAGGATGACACAGGCCAAAAAAAATCCTTTACATCTCAAATGAGAATGATTATCATTAACTAATAAGTTAATGAGCAATAGAAAAGTCAGCATGAAAAAAATATATATCTCCTTATTCGCACTAAGTGCTCTTTTATCAAGCAATGCATGGGCAGCGCCTGATGAAATTCAGGTTTATACCGATGAGATGAACCAACTAGGCCAATACGGTGTTGAGTTGCACATGAACTATGTGCCTAACGGCGACAAATCGATTTGGCGAGATGGTGCTATTGCCTCAAACCACCGTTTTCAAATCACGCCTGAATTTTCATACGGCATCACCCAGTCTCTAGAAGCGGGACTTTATGTGCCAACAGCGATTTCATCTGATGGAAGTTTTTATGCGACAGGCTTGCGACCTCGCTTGAAATACATCCACCCACAAGCAGAGGGCAGCATATTCTTTTGGGGCTTAAATACCGAGTTTGGTTACAGTTCTTTAAAAGTGACAGACACAATGTGGGGCATGGAATTACGTCCAATAGTGGGACTTCGAACAGATAAGTGGCTGGTGTCTTTCAACCCTATTATTGATATTCCATTATCAAAAGGTGGCATGCATGACGCGGCGTTTGAGCCTTCACTAAAAGTGATGCGAAAGATCAATGAAGACTTAGAGCTTGGCATTGAGCACTATACAGGCTTGGGCGCGATGAATAATTTACAGGGCTTAAAAAACCAAGAGCATACCACTTATCTGGCTGCGGATTTTAAAGCCAAAGGCATGGAAGTGAATTTTGGCGTTGGTCACGGCTACCAAAAAGCGGAGGACGACTGGGTGATTAAATCCATCGTCGCCTTCCCTTTTAACTAATACTGTTTAAGCAGCTCAAATGTCAGCGCGACACCGAAGCCGTTAACGTCACTATTAACAGCACCTAAACCGCCCTTGCGGTTGTATGAAGACAAGTCGACATGCAACCAAGGAGTGTCGTTTTCAACAAACTTCGCTAAAAATCGCGTGGCATGGACATGGTCAGCGCCGCCGTCCAAAGTGCATTGCTTAATGTCAGCAATGCTGCTTTCAATGTCTTCATCATAATCATCATCAAACGGGAATGCGCAAACACGCTCACCCACCGCAGCACCCACACCCACCGCCTTACAAAGCAGCTCAGACTTATTACCTAGCACACCACTATAACGATCCCCCAAAGCGCTCATCATGCTGCCTGTGAGCGTTGCGAAGTCCACCATCCAATCTGGTTTTTCACGCGATGCCAAAGTTAAGGTGTCAGCCAGCACCATGCGACCCTCTGCATCGGTATGGACGATTTCAATGGTGGTACCATTGAGCGCGGTGACCACATCGTTTTGTTTATAAGCGAGTGGCCCAATATGGTTTTGCGCAATCGCGAGCCAGCAATCAATCTTAATCGGCAACTTTGCTTTAGTCGCTGCAAGCAATACCCCCAAAGCAACCGCAGAGCCATTCATGTCTTCATGCATGCCGCTCATGTATTTAGCTGGCTTAAGATTATGTCCGCCCGTATCAAAGCAAATCCCTTTACCTACTAAAGCGATATGTTTTTTCGCTTTCTTGGGCATATAGCTAACGTGCACAATCGCAGCATCTTGTGGTTCTGAACCTTGCCCCACCGCCACAAAAGCACCCGCGCCCATTTTAGTAAGTTTTAGCATATCAAACTCTTCAAACTGCCAGCCATTTGAATTTGCAAGCCTAGCAATTAAATGCCGATATTGAGCAGGATTAAGCTCATTTGGCGGCGTCATGGTTAATGTGCGCGTCAAGACATTACCGGCAACTAAAGCCTGAATACTAGAATATGCATCTGGCTCCTGCCATCCAAACATCACAATCGATTTTAGCAGGCGAGGCTTGCTGTCTTTTTTTGCAGCCTTGCCCTTTCGCTCAGGCAGCTCAACAGCATTCACGCTTGCCACATAAAAAGCATCTTTGGCTGCTTTATGGCGCGCGACTTCGCTGCCATAAACCGCAATTGCCAGAGCTTTTGGATGTTCGTCGAGCAAGGGCTTAAATGCTTTACGCAATTGGGTTTGGCGCTTAAAAGCAGAAAGCTCGGACTCCAACACAAGCCAGCTTGCCACTGCGCCATTCGGCAAATCAGTCATGACCGAAGTCTTGCTCAAATCGGCATATTTTTTACCAATTCGGTTTAGTTTTGCATCCAATGCGCTAAAAAAAGGCAATTCATCAGGACGCTCCGCAGGCAAAACAAATAAAAGATGGGTATGAGCAGCTAAAGACTTTTCATCAGCAATTGCTAAATTTTGTTTTAGGGTGATGGACATGTAAAAACCTCACTAAAATCGTTTAAACACAGTTAAATTCTTCTAAATTCATTAAATACGCTATATTTATCCAATTAATTAATCTAGCAAAACCCCGCTAAAACTTGACCACATCAGTCAAAAAAGCGAAGATAGCGTTTAGTCAAATGTTCACTTATTTATTTAAGTATTAATTGAAGCGATAAATGATTACAACATAGCGTTGTAACACTTTTAGTTGATTATACCTTTTAGACCAAGTCTTGTTAGACAAGTCTTAAAGTTTCCTGGAGAACCATTACATGGCATTTACCCCCGATATTGACCCACAAGAAACCCAAGAATGGCTTGAAGCCATTAATGCGGTATTGGCCAACGAGGGAACCGAGCGTGCGCATTTTTTGCTAGAAACGCTGATTGATAAAGCGCGCCGCTCCGGTGCTTACCTACCTTATAACGCAACGACTGCGTATGTGAATACGATTCCTACGCACTTGCAACAAAGATTACCTGGCAATCCCGATATGGAGCGCCGCATTCGTGCGCTGATTCGCTGGAACGCCATCATGACAGTACTTCGCGCTAACGAGAAATCACCAGGCGTAGGCGGTCATATTGCCAGCTTCCAATCTGCAGCCACTTTATATGACGTGGGCTTTAACCACTTTTTCCGTGCAGCCAATGATAAATTCGGCGGCGACTTAATATTCTTCCAAGGCCACTCATCACCAGGCGTTTATGCACGCGCCTTCTTAGAAGGTCGCTTAACTGAAGATCAAATGGATAACTTCCGCCAAGAAACAGGCGGCAATGGCTTATCAAGCTATCCACATCCTTGGCTAATGCCTGATTTCTGGCAATTTCCAACCGTTTCTATGGGCCTAGGTCCATTGCAAGGCATTTACCAAGCGCGCTTCTTAAAATATCTACACGATCGCGGTATTGCAGATACGTCAGGCCGTAAAGTTTGGGTGTTCTGCGGTGACGGCGAAATGGACGAGCCTGAGTCATTAGGCGCGATTTCACTCGCTTCACGCGAAAAATTAGATAATCTAATTTTCGTGATTAACTGCAACTTGCAACGTCTTGACGGCCCTGTGCGCGGCAACGGTAAAATCATCCAAGAGCTGGAATCTGATTTCCGCGGCTCTGGTTGGAACGTATTGAAAGTCATTTGGGGTTCGTATTGGGACCCACTGCTTGCCATGGATAAAGATGGCTTGCTCAAAAAACGCATGGAAGAATGCGTGGACGGTGAATACCAAAACTTTAAAGCGAAAGGCGGCGCATACACACGCGAACACTTCTTTGGCAAATATCCTCAATTGATAGAAATGGTCGCAGCGATGTCTGACCAAGACATCTGGCGCTTAAACCGTGGTGGCCACGACCCTCACAAAGTTTACGCAGCCTATGCCGCAGCGACACAGCACAAAGGTCAACCAACGGTTATCTTGGCGAAGACCGTTAAAGGTTACGGCATGGGTGATGCGGGTGAAGCGCAAAACACGACGCACCAACAAAAAAGCATGGATATCTCTTCATTAAAAGCCTTCCGTGATCGCTTTGATTTGCCGCTCACTGATGAACAAGTTGAAAGCTTATCTTTCTACAGACCAGCTGCAGACTCGCCAGAAATGGTTTACATGGCGGAACGCCGCGCAGCGATGGGTGGCTCTATGCCAGCACGCCGCCGTAAAGGTAACGAACTTTTGGTGCCTGAGCTTTCAGCCTTCGAGAATATGCTCACCGCAACAGGTGAGCGTGAAATTTCAACCACCATGGCGTTCGTACGTATTCTTTCAACATTGGTACGCGACAAACAAATCGGTAAATACATCGTGCCTATCGTGCCTGACGAAGCCCGTACATTTGGGATGGAAGGGATGTTCCGTCAACTCGGCATTTACTCTTCTGCTGGCCAATTGTACGAGCCACAAGATAACGACCAAGTGATGTACTACAAAGAATCAAAAGATGGTCAGATTCTAGAAGAAGGCATTAACGAAGCGGGTGCGTTCTCATCATGGATTGCCGCGGCGACTGCTTACAGCGTTACCGGCACGCAAATGATTCCGTTCTACATCTTCTACTCAATGTTTGGTTTCCAACGTATTGGTGACTTAGCTTGGGCAGCGGGCGACTCACGTGCACGCGGCTTTGTGCTCGGCGCGACGGCTGGTCGCACCACGTTGAATGGTGAGGGCTTACAGCATGAAGATGGCCACAGCCACTTGATGTCAGCCACGATTCCCAATTGTGTGTCTTACGATCCAACCTTTGGTTATGAGCTTGCCGTGATTATTCAAGAAGGGATGCGCCGCATGGTGCAAAACCAAGAGGACGTGTATTACTACATCACCTTGATGAATGAAAACTACAGCCATCCAGAAATGCCAAAAGGTACTGAATCTGGCATCCTTAAAGGCATGTACGCATTTAGCAAATCAAAAGCTAAAGGGCCTAAAGTGCAATTGATGGGCAGTGGCGTCATCTTACGTGAAGTCATCGCGGCAGCAGAAATGCTTGAAAAAGACTGGGGCATATCATCAGACGTATGGAGCGTCACAAGCTTCACAGAACTTCGCCGCGAAGGCCTCGATGCTGAACGTTGGAATATGCTTAACCCAGAGAAGAAACCAAGACTCAGCTATGTGGCGGAATGCTTGAGCGGTGCTGAAGGTCCTGTAATTTCATCAACCGACTACATGAAATCATTTGCTGACCAAATCCGTAACTTTGTGCCACAACGCTTTGTGTCATTGGGAACTGACGGTTATGGCCGGAGTGATAGCCGGGAAGCGCTCCGTAGCTTCTTCGAAGTGGATAGATATTATGTGGTGCTTGCCGCGCTTAAAGCATTAGCGGACGAAGGTAAATTGCCTGCAAGCAAAGCAGCTGAAGCGATTAAGAAATACAAAATCGACGCAAGCCGCCCTAATCCAACAACAGTTTAAGCAGCAATTAACGCTTACACAGAGAAGACTCTCTTAAGGAATAACAGCATGGCAATTAAAGAAGTTCTTGTCCCGGATATTGGTAACTTTGATAGCGTTGACGTCATCGAGTTACTTGTCAAAGAAGGCGACACTGTTGCAAAAGATGACTCGCTTATCACTTTAGAATCTGACAAAGCGTCGATGGACATTCCTGCGCCATTTGGCGGCGTCGTAAAAAGCATCAGCATGAAGGTTGGCGACAAAGCTGCTCAAGGCGGTATAATTTTGACCCTAGACGCATCTGAAGATGCGCCTGCAGAAAAGCCTGCCACACAACCTTGTGCAACGACAGTGGCAGAGACTGTCACTGTTGACGAAAAACCAATCACTATTCCAGAGCCATCACGTCCTGTGCCTGAAGTGCCGAAAGTCATTCAACCTCAAGCAACGCCTAATCCAATTGGCGCAAGCGCAGTGGCTGCAGACGGTAAATTGGCACACGCAAGTCCATCCGTGCGTAAGTTCGCACGTGAACTCGGCGTAAATTTAAGTTTGGTGCGTGGCACCGGCCCTAAAAACCGTATTAGCCAAGAGGACGTGCAAGCCTTTGTCAAAGGCGAACTTGCTAAACCTCGTTCTGAGAATATGGGTTCTGGTTTAACCACATTGGCAATGCCAGTGATTGATTTCAGCCAATTTGGCGAGATTGAACACAAACCCCTTTCCCGTATCAAAAAATTATCTGGCGCAAACTTGCATCGCAATTGGGTGACTGCACCACATGTGACCCAGTTCGACGAAGCTGACATTACTGATTTGGAAGATTTCCGTAAATCAATGTTGGCTGACGCTGAAAAACGTGGCGCTAAATTAACACTCCTTGCTTTCTTGATGAAAGCGGTTGTGAATGCGCTTCGCACTTATCCAAACTTCAATGCTTCGCTGTCTGTTGATGGCGATAGCTTAATTATGAAAAACTACTTCAATGTTGGCTTTGCTTGCGACACACCAGATGGTTTGGTCGTGCCTGTAGTGCGCGATGTAGATAAAAAAGATGTGCTCGATATTGCCCGTGACCTAGCTGACTTGTCTGCAAAAGCGCGTGAACGCAAATTAAAAATTGAAGAAATGCAAGGCGGTTGCTTCACCATCTCAAGCTTAGGCGGGATTGGCGGCACCATGTTTACCCCAATTATCAATTGTCCTGAAGTGGCGATTTTGGGTGTATCTCGCTCTTCATTCCAACCTGTTTTCAACAAAGAAACAGGCGGCTTTGAGCCACGCCTCATCTTGCCGATGTCCCTTTCATACGACCACCGCGTGATTGACGGTGCAGATGGCGCGCGCTTCACTAGCCACTTGCGCATGATGTTATCTGACGTTCGTCGCTTGTTACTTTAAGGGGTTGGTATGAGCAATTTAGTAGAAGTCATCGTCCCCGATATTGGCAACTTCGATAGCGTTGATGTTATTGAAGTTTTAGTCAAAGTAGGCAACACCGTTGCAAAAGAAGATTCTTTAATCACGCTTGAGTCAGACAAAGCATCGATGGATATTCCATCGTCAGATGCTGGCGTAGTCAAAGAAATCAAAGTAAAAGTAGGCGACAAGATTGCAAAAGGCTCGCCAATTTTAGTGCTTGAGGCTGAAACTGGGAGCGTCGTTGAAACAGAAGTGTCCAAAGCAGAAAGACCGAAGGTTGAAGTTGCGCCTGCCGTTCCTGTAAGCCAGCCAGCCCCAACGCCAGTTACGGCAGAAAGCGACAACGACGTGATATGTGAACTGGTCGTTTTAGGCTCCGGTCCTGGCGGCTACACTGCTGCTTTCCGCGCAGCGGACTTAGGCAAAAAAGTAGTACTCATCGAACGCTATTCAACGCTAGGTGGTGTTTGCTTAAACGTGGGTTGTATTCCATCCAAAGCCCTATTACATACAGCCAAAGTCATTACTGAAGCGGAAGAAACAGCGCATCACGGTGTATCTTTTGGTCAGCCAAATGTTGACCTTGAGCAGCTTCGCTCATGGAAAGCAAATGACGTGGTGGCTAAGCTTACTGGTGGCTTATCCGCCATGGCGAAACAACGTGAAGTGACCGTAGTGCAGGGCTTAGGTAAATTTACCAGCCCTAATCAAATCGCTGTTACAGGCGCGGATGGCAAAGTCACCAAAGTAGGCTTTGAAAACGCGATTATCGCCGCTGGCTCACAGGCGACTAGATTCCCTGGCGCGCCGGATGATGCTCGCATTATGGACTCAACTGGCGCCTTAGCGTTGGCTGATGTACCTAAACGCATGCTTGTGATTGGTGGTGGCATTATCGGCCTTGAAATGGGTACGGTTTACGATGCGCTTGGCTCGAAAGTCAGCGTTGTGGAATTTACTGATGGTCTTATTCAAGGCTGCGACCGCGACTTAGTGCGTCCATTGCAAAAACGCATGGAAAAGCGTTTTGAGGCGATTATGCTCAATACCAAAGTCGCTAATATTGAAGCTAAAACCGATGGCATTCATGTGAGCTTTGAAGGCGTGAATGGCAACACCGATGCACCGAAAGGCGTGGAAGTTTACGACCGCGTATTGGTGTCAATTGGTCGTCGTCCTAACGGCCTCAATATTGGCGCAGAAAATGCAGCTGTAGCAGTTGATGAACGCGGATTTATCAATGTGGACAAACAGATGCGCACCAACGTGCCACATATTTTCGCGATTGGCGATATCGTCGGTCAGCCAATGCTCGCGCACAAAGCCACACACGAAGGCAAAGTCGCGGCAGAAGTCATCGCAGGCCATAAGGTTGAATTTCAAGCAAGGGCCATTCCGTCAGTGGCCTATACCGACCCAGAAATTGCTTGGGCTGGCATGACAGAAATAGAAGCAAAAGCAAAAGGTATCACTATTGAAAAAGCGAGCTTCCCTTGGGCGGCAAGCGGACGTGCATTGGCTGTCGCTAGAACAGAAGGCATAACAAAGCTGATTTTTGATAAAGACACGCACCGTGTGGTTGGCGCTGGGATCGTTGGTGTCAATGCAGGCGAATTACTTGCAGAGGCTGTCTTAGCGATTGAAATGGGTGCCGATGCCCACGACTTAGGCTTGACGATTCACGCGCATCCAACGCTTTCAGAAACTATCTGCTTTGCGGCTGAAATGAAAGAAGGCACGATTACCGATTTATATATTAAAAAAAGGTAATTGCGTTAATTTAAAAAAGAGGCCTAGGCCTCTTTTTTATTGCTTACAAACCTAAGTCACCCAACCCTTGATGTTCATCGGGTCTTCTTCCTTGCGGCCAATGGAACAAACGGTCCGATGCATTAATCGCCAAGTCATTAATACTGGCATAGCGTTTTTGCATGAGGCCATTTTCGTCAAATTCCCAATTCTCATTGCCGTATGAACGCCACCATTGACCTAAATCATCATGCCACTCATAAGCAAAACGAACGCCAATGCGGTTACCTTCAAAGGCCCAAAGCTCTTTAATCAAACGGTACTCGTGCTCTTTAGCCCATTTATGTTTTAAGAATTCAACTATTTCAACGCGCCCTTTTGGAAATTCATTGCGGTTACGCCACTCACTATCCACGGTATAAGCCAGAGCCACTTTCTCTGGGTCGCAATTATTCCAGCCATCTTCAGCCATGCGTACTCTTTGAATAGCGGTTTCGCGAGTGAATGGCGGAAAAGGCGGGCGTGTTTCAGTGGCGATAGTCATATCGCCTACTCCGTGACTGAGGGCGCTGAAACTGTTGGCAAGGCCTGAACTTGTTCATCGCTCAGCAATTGGACTTTTTCAGGATGAATTTCTGGTAATGCTTGATGCCCAGTAGTTGCAGACAAATCCGCCAATTGAAAGTAGGCAAAAATAATGATGTTTAATAAAACCAAAAGAATCAGACTACGCTTCATCATTTTGCATTCTCCATCAAGAACAAACCTTCTAAGACTAAGTTCTCAGCCAGCACAGGCTTTGCACCAAACACTTGGGTCAAAATAGGCATTAGCATGGCTGCATCACCGCCCGTCATCACAACTATTGGCACATCTTGGCAATACGATTCTAGCTTATCTGCCTGCATCACAATGGCCCCGACAATCGCACTTAAAACACCACTAGCGCCTGCATCGGAAGTCTTGAGCGGGAATGTTTTCACTTGCCCATTATGTGGATTAACCGCCGCTGTGTTTTGCAACAAGGCGTTTTGCATCATGCTAAAGCCGGGAGCGATCAGGCCGCCTATAAAAGCATTTTGATAAATCGCGTCAATGGTGATTGCTGTGCCAGCATTCACCACTAAACAAGCGGGCTGATTCAAATAGCGCTTAAACGCCGCCACCAGCGCCGCCCAGCGGTCAATACCCAAACTTTCCGGCGCTTCGTAATTATTTTTCAAGCCTAAGGTTTGTGCCTCAGCTTTTGCCCATACAAAAGCAATACCAGCCTTATTCAATAAAACCGTGATGCTTGAAGCAATACTCTCACCCGCCACATTGGCCGCAATTGCACGTTTGCAAGATTTCCAGCTTGCAGGGATGACAAACTCTCCAAGCGCAACGTTTAAGCAAACGCCCGAGTCTTGAATATGGCCATCATCGGCAAACACCAACCACTTGGTGCGTGTATTGCCAGAGTCTATTGCTAACATTACGAGACACCTCTCAAACTAACTTCACCTGCTGAAAAACGTTGCTCACCCTGCGGTGTATTCACTAGCAAAATACCATCAGTCGCAACGCCAATCACCTCGCCTAAGACTTCGCGGCCATCAGGCATCAGCATACGCACCGCTTGTAGATGATAAGCGTGATAGCTCAGCCATTCTTCGCGCAAAGCTTCAAAGCCATTTTGCTCAAAAGCACTTAACACATCCGCCATGTGTTTAAGCACAGTGCCGAGCAATAGATTGGGTTTAGCCGCTTCAGGCTTAATACGATGAATATCGGTAAATGGCTGGTCAATATTTCTCGCCACATTTTCAGGCAAATGCAGGTTAATCCCCACACCAATCACCGCCGCACTTGGGCCATCCATATCG
>Ga0209188_1001582_pt1 | contig 17915 bp, 15 predicted proteins | sample C_130625_EF_Meta_FD_187307 | JGI IMG/M metagenome (GOLD analysis project Ga0209188, IMG submission 187307) | Freshwater microbial communities from Lake Croche, Canada to study carbon cycling - C_130625_EF_MetaG (SPAdes) (version 2) | ecosystem: Environmental > Aquatic > Freshwater > Lake... | reverse complement strand
GGGCACTGAAGATTTAGGCGGCGGTTTAAAAGCCAATTTCTTGTTGAACGGTGATGCTAATACAAATGCCGGTGGTACTGATCAACGTGGTGTCTTCCGTCGTGCTGCATGGGTAGGTTTATCAGGCAGCTTCGGTGAAGTACGCCTTGGTCGACAACTCAATCCTATCGTAACTGCATCAGGAAACTTATTGCCAGTGATGGGTAATACAGCGAACGGTGTTCGTACAACAGTTGGATACTCTGCTGGTGACCAAAACAGTAACGCAATTGGCTACATAACGCCAATGATGAATGGTTTGCAATTAGAACTCCAGTACGCAGCAAACAATACGATTGATGGTGGAATGACTGACGGTACAGCAATGAACGTTCGTGCTTTCTACTCAATTGGTAACGCAGAGATTAATGCTGCTTATCAAAAAAGAACAAGTGCGAGCGCAACTGGTAATACTGCAGCATGTGGTGCAAGTGCCGCTTATGCAGTAGTTCCAACTTCAGCAACTGCTTCCAATTATTATGCTGTTGCTGGTAATACTGCAGCAGTTGGTGGCGGATCAATTCAATCAACTTGTCCAGAAGCAAACTACGCTGGTGATGTAACTGGTTATTTAGCTGGTATCAAATATAAAGTTACTCCTGCGATTCAGTTAGGTTTTGGTTGGGCGCACGGTGAAGGTGATAATACGAACTACATCACTGGTCTAAACACGATGAACAAGGCTGGAACTGCTGCTGAAGTTCTTGCAGGTACAAAGGCTGTAGCTGCAACGGCTGCATCTTTATACAATGCAAATGCATTTATGGTCGGTGTTGGCTACCAAGCTACGCCAACTTTATTGTTAGGTGCTAACTACATCGTTGCAACAACTGATGCAAGTATGTATAACTTGCAAGCGCGTTACAGTTTAAGCAAGCGTACCATGCTTTATTTCCAAGGAACTATGGCTAAAAACGGTGCAGGTACATTGAACGGTTCAACTACTGGATTTGGTAACTTCATGCCAATCGGTGGAAACACAGGTACATCACCTTCAGCACAAGTTCAAGGCTTTTCAACAAGTGCTGGTTTGCCGAACACAACAATGTCAGCATACGGCGTTGGTATCATTCACATGTTCTAAATTTTTGTAGGACTTGTTCCTACTTGATTTAGAAATATGGCTTTATAAAAAAGCTGGGGAAACCCAGCTTTTTTGCGAAAAACTTTTAGTATAAATTTTATTAATAAATAAAAGCAGTAATTTTTTTAAATTTTTTAATTATCGTTGTTTTAATGTTTATTTGTAAATTAAGCCTTTATTTGTGTGACTATGAGTAACTCTATAAAACAAAGTCACAGCATGAGCCCCGCGAATGATGCGTGTTACCTTCACCGAAGCGATCAACACTATCCATCATTTGATATGGAGTGCGAATCCACTATTGTTCTAAAAAACATATTCAATATAAAGAATAGGCGTAAAAAAACAAGTAAGGCGAGTAAGTCTTTAGTCAGTCTTGATACTCTTATCGGTAAAGCGCCACTCCTACAAAATGCTGGTGAACCTGTTCAAGCATTAAAGATCCTAGAAGCACCTCCGATTGAAATCATTAGCCTTCGGCAAGTCGCTGAAAACATGTTGGTTCATGAACACATGAAGGTTACCAGGGGTGAGTTTGCAAAGCACTCCTACACCATGCTGAAGAGTAGACTTAACAAACATATTTACCCGTATTTTTTGGGAATGGATATAAGGTCAATTGACAATAAAAAAATCTGTGAATTTTTTAATTATCTCAATAGTCTGCAGTTATCCTCTATTACGATTTCTCAATACATCATTGCTCTGCGTAAAGTGTTTCTTCAGGCACTCGCTCAGGAGTATATTCTTAAAGTTCCAGTATTTCCAAAACTAAAGATGTCTAGTGTGCCCAGGGGTAGTTTTTCAATTCAAGAATATTATCAATTACTACGCGCCGCTCTCCAACTAAGAAAAATTACACCAGCTGAAATAAAGATTACTCACCGAAACAAGAAGGCCGGAATATATACGGCGAGTGAACAACTGCCTTTTGAATTCATTTGGTTGATTCGGTTCATGGTGAGCAGCTTTGTCCGCCCCGTGGATATCAAACTCATACAACATCAACACATCACTATTGTGCGCGGTGAGTATGTCTACCTTCGTATTAAATTACCAGAAACCAAAAAACACACGAGTCAAATTGTTACTTTAACTTCGGCGGTAGGTGTGTATGAGGCTTTAAAAAAGCATATGGATAAAATTGGTTATGGCAAACCTACTGATTATCTATTCTTGCCACAGATCACTGATCGAGAAGCTGCCATTTATATTATTGGTAAACACTTTAGGAGTTTATTAGAGCGCGCGGGCTTACGAAAAGGTAGCCTTGGTCAAAACCGAACTCTGTATTGTTTAAGGCATACGGCTATTACGTTTCGTCTGCTGTATGGTAAGGGTATTGATCTTTTAACTTTAGCGCGGAACGCTAGAACCTCTGTAGAAATGATTGAGCGGTTTTACGCCAGCAATCTCACCCCTGAAATGAATATCGGCTTATTACAAAGTAGAAGATAAAAAAGCGTGATATTTCTATCACGCTTTTCTATAACGCTTATTGATGCTATTACTTTAAACCAAGGATTACACGGCCTTCTTTTGACGTGGCAATTTGTCCGCCAAGTTCTTGAACAATTAACCTAGCTCTTGCTACGAGTTCAGCATTACTTTTCGCTAACACACCTTTTTCCATGTAGATGTTATCTTCCATACCTACACGTACGTGGCCACCAAATAAATATGCCGCTCCTACAATCGGGAACTCTGCGCGAGAGATACCAAAGGCAGCCCATTTAGCTCCGGCAGGCAATTGATCACGCATAAATAAGAGTGTTGCTGGATCAGTATTTAAGCCATATTTAACTCCCATTACAAAGGTATATAAACCTGGACCCTCGAGACTTCCGTCGGCAATCATATCTTTGGCTAAATTTAAATCGCCTGTATCAAAAATTTCGAGTTCAGGCATCACACCCGCGTCACGTATCACTTTAGCCATTTTGCGGCAGTTAGCTGGTGTGTTCATCACGACATCAGGACCAGAGTTCATCGTATTGAGATCTAATGAACAAATATCTGGTTTTAATGCAGCAATATGCGCTACACGATTCAAAGGGTGGGTTAAAGTTGTACCTGGACCAAAGATTTTTGGGTCATCTTCGGTTGGTACAAATCGTCCGCCAGGTCCTGTTGTTAAGTTAATAATTAGGTCTTTATTGTGTTTTTTAATGAGGTTAATGGTTTCAGCATAATGCTCGAGTTCCATAGATGGCTTCCCATCTGGGTGACGAACGTGGATATGAGCAACCGCAGCGCCGGCTTCTGCTGCTTCTAGTGCGGAATTAGCAATTTGCTCTGGGGTTATAGGCAAATAAGGTGTCATCTCTGGCTTAGTTAAATTGCCAGTGATTGCACAGGTGATAATCGTTTTACTCATGGTTTTTCCTTTCTATTGAAATCCGAGTTTTTGAGTTATTGTATGAAGATGAAAAAAAATGTTTCTAAAAACAATCTGGATAATTTGTCGAACACCTCGAAAGAGACGGTTAACAGTTTGCTCGATGTTGCTGAAGTACTCTTTGCGGAGTATGGCTTTGCTGGTACTACGGTGCGCGATATTTCTGCGAAGGCCAATATTAATCAAGCTTTGATTAATTATCACTTTAAAAGTAAGCAAGGTCTTTTTAAAGCTATTTTTGAGCGACGCGCAAAAGAGTTGGTTGAGGATCGCCTGAACCTGCTCGATCAGGCGAGAAAAATTGCGCAGGGTCAAGCCATACCCTTGCGAGAGTTGATTTACGCATTCGTCTTCCCACCTCTGCGTATTGCCTCTGATAGTGTTGGTGGTCGTGCTTTTGTGAAACTGCAGGCGCGTTTGCATAATGAACCGAAAGAGCTTTCTGAGGAGCTGCGCAGCACGTATTACGATAAAGTGAGTTTGGAGTTTGTGGATGAACTTCATAAAACACTTCCCCATCTTTCAATGGAAACAATTGCATGGCGGCTTATTTTTGTCATGGGTCTTTATATTTATGTTGCGTCAAATACAGGTCGCTTGGAAGTTATTTCACGCAACCGATGTGCTGGTGAGCGCTTGGATCAAGCGCTGCCAGAGATTTTGGCGTTTTGTGAAAGTGGCTTTTTAGCACCTGTCCTTTGATGTTTTATTCCGCTTTTGCCTTTGTATCTATTACCACTTTGCTCCAATGTTTGATCTCGTCATTGATGTAACTATTGGTTTTTTGAGCCGTTCCACCAACGGGGATTAAACCTGCTTGGAGTAACTTTTCTTTTGTCTCAGGCTCATCAATAATTTTCTGTATTGCCAGGTTCACTTGATTAACGATTTCTGTAGGAGTGCCACTTGGTGCTAATACGGCAACCCATGTGTAATCTTTGATTTGTGGAAATCCTAGTTCTGCCATCGTTGGAATTTCTGGTAAGTCTGCAAGACGCTCTGTGCTTGATACGGCTAGGATTCTTACTTTTCCTTGCTTATGAAACTGATAAACCCCAGCTACTGCCGTGCATCCAATCGGTGTTTCGCCACCAACAACGGCTACAGAGGCTGGTCCAGCACCACGATAAGGGATGTGGGTTGTATCATTTTTCCAAATAATGTGGAAGAGGTTTTCGCAGGTTAAATGTGGCGTGGTTCCGCTACCTGGTGATGAAAACGCCATTTTTTCTTTTGCTGCCATGGTGCGTAATTCGGCTAATGTTTTTACTGGCACCTTTTCATTGACAGAGACCACATTAGGCTGAGTTGCAATCACAATGACAGGTGCAAATTCTTTTGGCGAATAACCAGCTTTTTCACCATATAAAGAAGGATTAACTGCATAGGATGATGAGGTCACTAAGAATGTATACCCATCATTAGGAGATTTGGCGACTTGTTGTGTGCCTACGTTACCAGCAGCACCTGTTTTGTTATCGACAAACACCGACTGCTTTAAAACATCAGTTAGACGTGCTCCAACAATCCTTGCAGCTATATCAACGGGCCCACCAGGCGGAAAAGAAACAACTAATTTAATTGGTTTATCTGGGTATGCAGCTGTGGCTATCCCCGAAAAGCTAATAGTTGCACACAACATCCCAAGACTTAAACAAACTTTTTTTAATGCGCTTTTTGTTTTCATTTTGTCTCCTCCATTTAATTTGCAATCCTTTTCTCTTTGGAAAAGTGATTGCATCTTCAATTATTTAATTGCTAAAGGGTTCGTAGGGGATCCTACTGCACCAGTAATCGGAATGGCTGGCGCTACAAACATAAATTCATAAACACCATCACTGGCACAATCGTCAGCAATGTCTTTGAGATAAAAAATTTCGCCCATCGTCATTCCCATAATTGGAATCGTAATCCAATGCCAGGGCTGATTAATCCCCTCTACGGATTCATTTGGTCTGACTTCACAACCCCAAGTATCTGATGCTAATGCTGCGAGTTCAGTTCTTTGAATCCACTCTAGTGTTTCAAAGGCAAAGCCTGGGGCATCACCTCCTGGATATCCATCCCAACTACCAGACTTTAACTTCGCTTCCATCTGACCAGTGCGAACAATAATAAAATCGCCTCGCTTGATTTCTATACCTTGTTTTTTAGCAGTTTCATCTAAATCGGCACAAGTAATACCGTAGCCATCTGGTAATGTATCTAAGCCTTTATAACGCGCCACGTCGAGTAGGATTCCACGACCAACCATTTTGCTTTTCGTTTTTTCGATACCGCACTTAGCAGCACCTGCAGAGGAAACTTCTCTGCAATCAAAACCGTTATACATGTAGTTGTCAAAGAAGACATGACCTAAGCCATCCCATTGTGTTCCGCATTGCAATGGCATCACAACCATGTCATCTGCAGCACGTATGCCGCGTTTATCTAATACGCCTGAATAGGCATCTGTTCCAGTACGAAGCATCGTATGGACAGGATTAATACGTCCCATGGATGGGTATTTTGTTTTGGCACCTTGAGGACCACTACTATCAAAGTTAAGCGCCAAAGAAATAACTTTACCTTTTTTGACAAGTCCAGCGGCATTCACGATGTCTTCTGGCTGAGTAAAGTTTAAAGTACCAACTTCATCGGCAGCACCCCACTTACCCCAATTTTTATATTTTGCTGCGGCTGCATCTAAATCAGCACGATCGATTTTTTTAGTCAAAGCGTCTCCTCCAAGGCATTTTTTAAACAGATGTTTAAATTAACACTGATTACAGCGATTGTCAATCTTCTTACTGGAAATTATTCGGGTTGTATCTTAGCTTTTTGAATCACCTGCGCCCACTGTTCTGTTTCTTTTGCTATGTGCGTTGCATACTCTTCCGGTGTATTAACCGCTACAGTAGCCCCAAGTGCCTGTATACGAGCAGTTATCTCCGGTAGAGCTGTTACTTGATGAATCTGTTTGTTTAATAGGTTAATAATGTCTTTTGGGGTTCCTGTCGGGGCAAAAAAACCATACCATGAGCCTGCATAGAAGTTTTGTATGCCGAGTTCTGCAAAAGTGGGGACGTCTGGTAGGTTGGCGAGTCTTTTTGAAGAGGCAACTGCGATGGGTCGGATTTTTTTGGCCTGAATATTGGGAATCGATGACAAACCACTATCAAAGGTCATGGTGATATTACCGGCTAATAAATCAGCCATACCAGGCGCGCTTCCTTTATAGGGCACATGGATTAATTTTGTGCCTGTCAGGATCTGAAAATACTCTCCTGCCATATGCGAGGAACTACCAGTGCCAAATGAAGCAAAAGAGAGTTTTCCGGGATTAGCTTTTGCGTAGGTAATCAATTCGGATAAATTATTGGCGGGAACACTAGGATGAATACTCAAAATAAATGGCGCATCGGCAACCATCGTAATTGGTACAAAATCATTTACTGCATAGGAGAGCTTTTTATACATCAGCGGATTGGTCACAAATGTCCCTGTAGTTCCTAAAAGGAGCGTATATCCATCAGCTGGGGATTTGGCGGCGATATCCGTAGCAATGATATTGGCAGCACCGGGTCGATTGTCAACAAGGAATGTTTGTCCTAGTGATTTAGTCAATTCTTGTTGAATGATTCTTGCAATCACATCTCCCCCACCGCCCGGCGATGATGGATTAAGTACGCGCACCGTCCGATTTGGGTAGTTATTATTGGATTGTGCAATGCAGATGTTGACGAAGCAACATAACATCAAGCTAAAAGATATCAATCTTTTCATCATTTTTCTGTCCCTCATATTTTTATAATTTCTTAGAAATCTTATTTATCTTTAATATATATGATTTTCTAGCTTAAGAATGGAATACTTCTGTTTTATTAAATACGAGAGCTGAAGACTATAGAGTTACCTAGCTCATTGAGCTCGTTTGACTGACACTTGGTTAGTTAATCAGAGATTTCGATATGATCAGTTGGCATACCATCAACATATCGTTGATAAATAACTTTATAGGCTTTTTCAATATTTTGAGTTATCTCGGGAGTATCAAATAATTTACAAGTATTAACTAATGATACGGTCTTATTTTTTACCCTCTTAAACTCGGATTCATTATTGCCCAATTCGATTGCTAAAGATAAATATTCATCAATAGAGCCCGTTATTAATTCCGGCATTCCAAATGAGGTTAATACACTGCTGGCAATTCTAGATGGAAAAGATTTTCCTAAAACTGTCAAAACCGGAACACCCATCCATAGGGCATCACTTGATGTTGTTCCCGCACCATAAACAGGAGTATCTAAAAAGAGATCAATTAACTTTAAACAAGTTAGATATTCCTCTCTTGCACATCTATCAATAAAGATAATTCTATTAAGATTAATTGAATATTTCGCTACTTCTTTTAATAAGTTGGTTTTAACTATTGCTAAGGGGGACGACAGAACCAAGACACTTAGAGGTACTTCCAGCAAAATTTGCATCCAGACATTAAAAATCTCCGGTGTAATTTTAAAACTATTACTTAAACAACCAAAAACAAAAACATCTGAAGGTATACCCCTGTCACTTCGTTTTATATCAATATTAGATTCACTTCGACGTCGATCATTCACTTGATAAGAGGGAAGATAAATAATTTTCTCAGAAAAAAACTTCACATTTTTTTCGGGTATCAATATATGGTCTGCAAACAAGTAATCCGTTAGATTACCCGTCGTCCCCAAATACCCTAAATAACTCAACTGGATAGGTGCTATACGTTTTATAAAGAGATTAAAACGATTATTTGCTGTAATGCCGCATAAATCTATTGCAATATCAATTTCATAATCTCTGGCGAGTTTGACTATTTCATCATCCGATTTAGAGGATACGTCAATGAAATTATCAAAACTATTAATTACTCTCGATTTAAAGCTACTATGAAACTTGTTAAGTAGTGAAAATGCGTATACTTCAAATTCATCTCGATTATGAAGTTCGAATAACTCTACAGCCAAATAAGAAACTGCATGTTCGCCAAAGTCAGGCGAAAAATACGCGATTTTTAATCTTCTTTTCTCCTTGCTCTTTTGAGGCAACTCTAAATTAGGTACTAAGTTTTTATCTTTAAAGTAAGTTAAGTAATTTAATGCTGCCTTTTGTTGTATTTCAGGGTCGTCAAATGTTGATAACACTATGAATGGCATTGCTGCAGGTTTTTGACAGTCTAAGGCTTCCTTAAGCAGTGCTTTTTTCTCATCTAAAGTTTCCCATTCACATAATGATTGAAGCTGATATAAAAGAAAACCTAATGCAAATGGCCAATCTTTATCTATCTGTAAAACTTTAATAAAGCACAAAACTGCATCTTCTATTTGGCTTAATTCTAATAAATTACTGGCTTTCCACATCAAAGCTTGAGCGTCTTTATCCCTTTTAGACAGATACTGATTTAAATATTTTAATGCCTCCATATGATTTTTGGTATGGTAGTAATACTCCCCAAAACTCAGTAATGCATCAAGACTTTCGAGTTCTATAGCTCTATTTAAAAAGAATAAAGCTTCATCAAATCTTGATAATTGCATTAAAAGCCGAGCTTTTAAATGATGGATTTCAGAAAACTTATATTGATGATTAATTAATACTTCATAATCTTTAAGTGTTTCTTCTAATTTCCCTAAGTGAAGTTTTACCTTTGTTTGTATATAAAGCTCTTGGATAGTTTGTGGATGAATTTTTATTGCCACGTGAAAATGTTCATCTGCTAAATCAGGCTTGTTTAGCGCCAAGTAATTTTCACCGAACTCCAGCATTACTTCGATAGAGTTTGGAAGCAAACGTTTAGCGATTTCTAATTCTTCAATAGCTAAATCATATCGTTTCATATTTCTTAAACATATAGCTCGAATTAAATACATACTTGGATCATTTTTAGAATATTGAAGCGCCATCATGGAGCACTCAAGAGACTCTTCATGGTTTTCTAATCTTAAGTAGATTTCAACCAAACATGCCCAACCTTCATAAGATTCGGGATTTAATTTCAAAAAAATCTTTATCCACTTTTCGGACTCATAAAAGTGTAGGCATTCCCTTTCAAAATACGCTAAGTTATAGATTACTTCAGAATCATTTGGGTCTAAATCATGGCATTTTTTACAAATTAAAATTGCATTTTTATAATCATCGACGAGACCATACATTTTGGCTAATAATTTTAAGACATCAGCATCCTTTGGCGACGTCTTTATAAGATTCTTACATGCCTCAATTGCTTTTAGATGGTTGCCATTCCGAAATTCATCTTTGATAAGTTCAAGTCTCAAAATTCCCCCCTCTTTACTGGAATTATCTTAATAACAAACATTCCCTTAAACTCACCGTCATGAATCTGAAGTATTTGGTTCATTATTTAAATTTTAAAAGAAGTTGGCGTGGGTTCTGACATGTGTTTATGATAAATCATCATATATGCTGATTCTAGATTCTTCGCATATTGTTTTGTGTCGAATAAGGAACTATTTATTCGGTTGTGTTCAAGTTTATTCTTAAGCACAGTTAATTTTTCTGAGTCTTTAGCTAACTCAATCGCAAGAGTTTCATACTCATCAAGATTATATGTAATTAACTCAGGCAAGCCAATCGCATTTAAGAGACTAGCTGCGACTCGTCCTGCAAACGTATCACCTTTTATCGTTAATAACGGCAAGCCCATCCACAATGCATCACTCGCCGTTGTGTGTGCATTACACGGTACCGTATCTAAAAACAAATCAGCAAGTTGATGTCGTACTAAATGTTCAGGTATATCCATCTTCTTTGCAAATACCAGTCGATTACTTGCAACGCCTCTTTGAAGAGCTTCTTGGATTAAGTTATTTTTAACCCATTGATTATCTTCAAAGAGCCATAAAACACTGCCTTCTACTTCTTTCAAAATCCTCATCCACGAATCAAATATGACCGGAGTTATTTTGTAATTGTTATTAAAGCAGCAAAAAACAAACCCTGACTCAGGTAGTCCACATTCCGCTTTTGTAAATACTCTATTTGAGACTTTTCTCTGTTCATCATTAACCTGATAACTATTGGGTAGAAAGATTATTTTTTCAGTAAAGGCGTCAACATTGTTATTGTCGATTATCTCCTGATCTACAACAACATAATCGATGTAGTCAACGCCCATACTCGCTGGGTATCCTAGATAATTAATTTGGATTGGGGCCGCTCGATTTGCAAAGATACTGGTTCTGGCATCTTGCGTATGTCCTTTTAAATCTACCGCTATATTAATACCCATTTCTCTTGATAATTGAGCAACCTTTTGATCTGATAAATGTCGTATGTCAATGAATTGATCAAAAGCATTTTTTAATCTTAATCGACTTTCATCATTGAAATCGGGCCCAAATGAAAAGGCAATAATCTCAAAATTATCCCTATTGTGAAGTTCAAAGAGATGTGCCATGAGATAACTAGTTGCATGATTATGAAAATCAGCCGAATAATAACCAATCCGAATTTTTCCTGATTTTTTAGGTTCAAATGAAATATCATTTTTAATCAGTGGATGTCTTTCTTGACAGTATATTTTCCCAGCATTCGTTATGAGTTGTTCCTCATTAAAGATTGCGACAAGAGGGAATGGTAGGGTACAGTTTCTACCCTCTCTTATTGTTTGTGCCAACTGATTTTTTCGGTCATCATAATGACTCCAATCGCACATTTTTATATTTATAAAAAATAACGTTCCGGCAAGGTAATCTAATTCAGGATTTTGTCGTGATGCTAGCTCATAAACTTCTTTAGCTTCTAAGAATCGATTTAATTGAGCATAGATATTGCCAAGATTTAAAAGCACTTCTGAATAGTGACTATTGATTTCTAAGGCATGGCGATAATCAACAATCGCCTCTTCGTACTTTCGCATATCATTCTTTACAAAAGCGCGCATGACAAAAGCATCAACATAGTTAGGCTTGATCATAATGGCTTGATCTAATGTTGCAATGGCTTCATCAAACGATTTCGTATGATGCAACAAATTACCTTTGTTTAAATAAGCCTCAATGTAATCTTCTTTTAATGAAATTGCTCTGTTGAAATGCGTTAGGGCATCATCAAAGCTTCCTAACTGACGCAAAGTATTTCCTTTGTTATTCCAGTAGCCAGGTTTTGTTTGATCTATTTGAATAGCAGCAACGTAACTTTGAAGTGCTTCTTCATGTTTATTTAATTGATGAAGTACTTTGCCTTTCAAATCCCATGCAGTAGAATTACCATCAAAAAGTTGGAGCGATTGGTTTACATAATCTAAGGCCTGTAAATAATTTTTTGAGGAAAATGCTGAAAAACTACCTAGGGTTAATGCTTCATAATTAGATGGTTCTAATTGAAGTGCCTTTGTGAAATTGACTAATGCTTGCTCGTGATCTAACTGATGACTATCAATAAGACCTAAATTGATCCAACCTTGGATGTTTTTATCTTCTTGCGATAAGGCAATATTTAAGTTACTTCTTGCTTCTACAAATTTTTGAAGAAATATTTGGGATCTAGCTAAGTTGATTAATACAGAAGGACGATTGGGAATAATCAGTAATGCTTCTTTAAAGGACTGCTCGGCTACGCCAAATTGCTCTTCATTGAGCTGAATATTGCCTTGAAAAAATAAATTCTTTGCTTTTTCAAGGTCATTCATATGAAAGTAATTGATTAATTTTCAAGTTTTTTTATTTGATCAAGTCTTGATAATAGACGAATCCTAGATATGGATCTTGATATTGGTGCCCCATGTCCGACTCGAACAGACCACCTACTGATTACAAATCAGTTGCTCTACCAGATGAGCTAATGGGGCTTTTTTAATTGAAGTGTGTATTTTAAACTATTTCACGAGCTTTATATGAGATTTTGTTGCATCTTTTGTTTCTGACGACTTCTCTTGTGTTGCTTTTTCTTCTGTTGCCTGTGGAATTTGGATTGGAAAGCTCATTCCTTGACTATTTTCTTTTGAATAAATAGCCATCACATGCGTAATCGGTATATATATTTCTTTGGGGATACCATTAAATCTGGCTTTAAATTGAATCGACTCGTTATCAATTTTTATCCCTTGGCAAGCTTCAGGGCCTACGTTAAGTACAATCTCATCTTTATTAACATACTCACGAGGGACTTCAACAGTACCGTCTACAAATACCGATATATAGGGTGTAAATGAATTATCTACACACCATTGGTACAAAGCCCTAATTAAATAGGGCTTTGTACTTGGTACTTTGACTTGGTTGGTGTCATCACCAAACTGTCCGGCCATTATCTGCGCATGACCTTTTCTGACGGGGTTAATGCTTCAATATAGGCAGGACGACTAAAAATACGCTCTGCATACTTGAGTAAGGGAGCTGCATTTCTGGAAAGATCGATGCCATAATGCTCTAAACGCCAAAGTAACGGTGCAATAGCAACATCAAGCATGGAAAACTCTTCGCCGAGCATGTATTTTTGTTTAACAAACACTGGAGCCAACTGCGTTAATCGATCACGAATCGCTAAACGCGCCTTATCCAAAATGGCTGTCGCATTCTTGCCTTTTTCGTTTTCTAGTGTTGATACATGGACGAATAGCTCTTTTTCAAAATTAAATAAGAATAAACGTGCGCGTGCTCTTGCAACTGGATCAGGCGGCATTAATTGTGGATGCGGAAAACGCTCATCAATGTACTCATTAATAATGTTTGATTCATACAAGATCAACTCACGCTCAACCAAAATTGGAACTTGACCATACGGATTCATCACAGATATGTCTTCTGGTTTATTAAATAAATCTACATCGCGGATCTCAAAATCCATACCTTTTTCGAATAAAACGAGACGACAACGTTGTGAAAATGGGCAATTTGTACCCGAGTATAGAACCATCATACGTAAATTTCCTTATTCTTTGTAAAGTAAAAGGCAGACGACCTTCGCCATCTGCCTAGAGCACTCTTAAATATTATTAGTGAATACTTTTCCAATAGGATTTGTTTAAGCGCCAAGCAATAATAGTGAAGACAGCCAAAAATAGTAACACAATTACGCCAATACGCTTTCTTTCTAGCTGGATAGGCTCACTCATCCAAGACATGTAAGCGACTAAATCAGCCATATTGTCGTCATATTCTTGTGGCTTCATCAACCCTGGGGTGATTTGTTCAAATCCTGCAAACTTATGCTCAGTTGCGCCGTTATGTCCAGCAACTTCTACAAACTTTACGTCGCGCGCTCCTTGGAGTTCCCATAAAACGTGTGGCATACCGACGTTTTTATACACGAGATTATTCACACCTGTTGGTCTTGTATCATCACGATAAAAAGTGCGCAAATAGGTATAAACCCAATCAGCGCCACGTGAACGAACCTCTACTGATAGATCGGGTGGCGCTTTACCAAACCACTCTTTAGACTCCAGAGGGGACATGCTGACTTTCATGAGATCGCCAACTTTTTCACCAGAAAAAAGAAGGTTTTCTTTAATTTGTTCATCACTTAAGCCAATATCTCTTAAGCGGTTATAACGAACGCTATGGGCTCCGTGACAATTTAAACAATAGTTCGTAAAGAGCTTAGCGCCATTTTGTAAGGAGGCCATATTATTCATACGGTTCGGTACTTTGTCTAATGGAAAACTATCTTCATTAGCTATTGCATTGATTGAAAATAAGGTGATCCCAAAGGCCACAAAAGTCGTGGCAATATGGCGAAGAATGCTTGGTGATTTAATTTTATTCATGAATAGAACCTTAATGCGCAGCAAAAGTAATGCGGTCAGGAACAGGTTTAAACTCACCCATCTTGCTCCAATAGGGCATTCCTAAGAAAAAGCCGAAGTACAGAATGGTGCATAGCTGTGCGATTTTTTCTGCAATTGGTGATGGAGGCTGAATACCTAAATATCCAAGAATCACAAAACAAACCACAAATACGCCGTATATATACTTATGAAATCCTGGGCGATAGCGAATCGATCTTACCGGTGACTTGTCTAGCCATGGCATGAAGAAAATAATCACTACAGATCCACCCATTACTAAAACACCCCAGAACTTTGCATCAAGGAAATTAAATCCCAAAGCAAGTACTAACAAAATAGTTCCATAGATCGCTTTAGTTTTCATCGTAGCACCGCGCGAGGCAAGCCAAAATAAAACCGCAATGAAAATCCACATCGGCAGCAAAAACTCAGACGTTGTCGCTCTTAGCATCGAGTAAAACGGTGTGAAATACCAGACTGGTGCAATATGGGCAGGAGTTTGCAGAGGATTGGCAGGAATAAAGTTATTAGCCTCTAGGAAATAGCCACCCATTTCTGGCGCAAAGAAAACGATAAATGCATAAATCATTCCAAAAACACCAAGGCCCATGATGTCATGCACTGTGTAGAACGGGTGAAAAGGAATGCCGTCTAATGGAATCCCTTTGGCATCCAAAGTATCTTTAATCTCAACACCATCTGGGTTGTTAGAGCCTACTTCATGCAAGGCAATAATATGAGCTGCCACTAGGCCAACCAGAACTAACGGAATAGCAATCACGTGGAATGAGAAAAAGCGGTTCAGGGTTGCATCACCAACCACATAGTCACCACGAATCCACAAAGATAAATCAGGACCAATGACTGGAATTGCTGAGAACAGGTTCACAATCACTTGTGCACCCCAGTAAGACATTTGTCCCCAAGGTAAAAGGTAGCCAAAGAAAGCTTCTGCCATTAAGCATAAGAAAATAGCGCAACCAAAAATCCAAACGAGTTCGCGTGGCTTTCTATATGAACCATAAATCAAGCCACGGAACATATGCATATAAATCACAATAAAGAACATTGAAGCGCCAGTAGAGTGCATGTAACGTACAAGCCAGCCCCATGGAACTTCACGCATGATGTACTCAACTGATTCGAACGCTTTTTCTGCGTCAGGTTTGTAGTGCATCACTAAGAAAATACCAGTAACAATTTGCAAAGCTAAAACAACGATAGCTAATGAGCCAAAGAAATACCAAAAATTAAAGTTTTTGGGTGCGTAATACTCAGTCAAGTGGTCTTTGACCATTGCGCTTAAAGGGAAGCGAGAGTCAACCCAAGCCATTAATTTTTGTCCTGAAGTCGCGTTTGGCGGAACTTCTTTTTCATGAAATGCCATGGTTTAAATCTCCTTAAGCTTTTTTGTCTTCACCAATAACAATTTTGGTGTCACTTAAATACATGTGGGGGGGAACTTCAAGATTATCCGGCGCAGGTTTGTTTTTAAATACACGTCCGGCAAGGTCAAAAGTGGAGCCGTGGCATGGGCATAAAAATCCACCTAACCAGTCTGTTGGTAAGGAAGGCTGTGCGCCCATATCAAATTTAGCAGACGGTGAACAACCTAGGTGGGAACAAATACCAACGACTACTAAGTACTCTGGCTTAATAGATCGAGCTTCGTTCCGCGCATACGCTGGGGTCAAAGCATCCGGGGTTCTTTCCGATTTAGGATCGGCGAGATTAGCGTCATTTTTTGTTAAACCAGCGACTTGTTCAGGTGTGCGACGCACGACCCAAACTGGCTTTCCGCGCCACTCAATCGTTCTCATCTCACCAGGCTGCATACCAGTAATATCCATCTCAACCGGTGCACCTGCAGCTTTTGCTTTTTCAGATGGTGCAAAAGTATTGACTAACGGCAATACGATTGCCGCCCCGCCAATACCGCCCATGACAGAAGTAGCAATCATCCAGGTACGTCTTTCTTTATTCAGCTCTGCAGGAACAGGCTGTAAACTTGAATTTTCTTCAGCGCTCATTTGGTTCTCATTAAAATTAGTGTTTTCCCTGACATATTATAGCTATTTTAGCAATTATAAGATTCTTGTGTGAACATTCATCAAGTTTCATAATTTCTCTTTTAAACTTATTACAATTTAACTTTTTATAAGGAAATGAAATGAGTATTTTGAGTGAATTTAGACAATTTGCCATGAAAGGCAATGTCATGGATTTGGCCGTTGGTGTCATCATTGGTGGTGCTTTCGGTAAGATCGTTGATTCTTTGGTTGGTGACATCATCATGCCTTTGGTTGCAGCGCTTACCGGCGGGGGTCTAGACTTCCACAATTTATTTGTAGTTTTAGGCAATATTCCCGAAGGGATTCCTAGAACCTTAGATGCCCTCAAAAAAGCAGGAGTTCCTTTATTTGCTTACGGCAGTTTTATTACGGTTCTTTTGAACTTTGTCATTTTGGCGTTTGTTATTTTTCAACTCGTCAAAGTCATGAATCGCCTCAAGGGGGATGAGCCGGCTCCGGCTCCGGAAGCGCCTGCAACACCAGAAGATATACTTCTGCTTCGCGAAATCCGCGACAATCTGAAAAAATAAAATCTAAACCGGATTGGGTATATCTGCATGGATATGCCTAATCCCATAGACTTTGGCCAGATGAGCGCCCAAAGCGTGGACGCCATAGCTCTCAGTGGCATGGTGTCCAGCACTGATGTAAGCAATGCCAAGCTCTCTTGCAGCGTGGGTTGTCTGCTCAGAAATTTCACCACTGATATACACATCTGCCCCTAAATTGGCTGCTATATCTATATAGCCTTGTGCTCCGCCAGTACACCAAGCAATTTTCTTAATCGACTGTTTTTCGTCCCCAATGACTAATGGTGTTCTATTTAATTTTTTTTCAATATGTGCAGTTAAATCTTTTAAGGTTTTTTTCTGCGAGCCTTGGCTAGGTTTACCATACCAGACCAAGTCATTTTCTTTACTTTGTCCTTGGATTTCAAATCCCAAAACCCTGGCAAGTTGAACGTTATTGCCGAATTCTGGATGTTGATCTAGTGGCAAATGATAGGCGTATAAATTGATGTCGTGCTGCATCAATAATTTAAGTCTTGCATGTAATTGACTCACAATTCTTGCGTCATCATTCTTCCAAAACCAGCCGTGATGAACCAAAATAGCATCTGCTTTTAGCTCAATAGCTTTTTCAATTAAAGCTAATGAGGCTGTAACTCCAGAAACAATAGTTTTAATATGCGTTTTTCCTTGCACTTGCAACCCATTTGGGCAATAGTCTTTAAAATGAGAAATACGCAATAAATTATTAAGATATGATTCGATAGATTCACGTGTAGGCGTTTTGGTTTTCATTCGTGCAGTTTAATACAGACTAAAGAGAAAAAGTATGATGGCAAAGCGTTTATGGCTTATTTTTGCACAGGCAGTCACTGTCTTTTTGGCGGGTTATTTTGTGATCTCGACCTTAAAACCTAATTGGATAGGCTTACCGTTTTCCCAAGTGAAATCTGTGACGTTTTCAGAAGCTGCCAAAACAGGTGAAATTTCTCCGGGCTCTTATCATGAGGCTGTCAGTAAGTCTATGCCCGCGATT
>Ga0209188_1001581_pt1 | contig 17937 bp, 16 predicted proteins | sample C_130625_EF_Meta_FD_187307 | JGI IMG/M metagenome (GOLD analysis project Ga0209188, IMG submission 187307) | Freshwater microbial communities from Lake Croche, Canada to study carbon cycling - C_130625_EF_MetaG (SPAdes) (version 2) | ecosystem: Environmental > Aquatic > Freshwater > Lake... | reverse complement strand
GTGAGTTAACTGCGATTGAAGATAAGCTTAAAAAAGATGGCTTGAAAGACGGTAGTTGGCAAATTTCTAGGTTTAAAGGCCTGGGTGAAATGAATCCAGAGCAATTGTGGGATACCACTCTAAATCCAGATACAAGAAGACTTTTACCAATATTGACCGGGGAGATTAACTTGATTGATACCAATAAGATGATGGATATGTTGATGGGTAAATCTGAATCTTCTGCGAGAAGAAATTGGCTAGAAGAGCATGGTAACGAAGTCGAAGCGGATATTTAATCAAGAATAATTTTTATGTCGAATAACGAACCAGATTTATTTTCTAACATACCTGCAGAACCGACAGAATCATTGACGCTTGCCAATTATGCTGAGCGTGCTTATTTAGATTATGCAATTAGCGTGGTTAAAGGTCGTGCATTACCTGAGTTAGCTGACGGTCAAAAACCAGTGCAACGTCGAATTCTTTATTCGATGAATGAAATGAACTTGAAAGCAGATGCTAAGCCCGTGAAAAGTGCTAGGGTTGTTGGTGATGTGTTGGGTAAGTTTCATCCACACGGGGATCAGTCTGCATATGACGCTTTAGTCCGACTGGCACAAAATTTTAGTCTTCGATATCCTCTTATTGATGGTCAAGGAAATTTTGGTTCACGAGATGGTGATGGTGCTGCTGCAATGCGTTATACCGAAGCACGCTTAACGAAAATTGCTAGTTTGTTGCTTGATGAAATAAACCAAGGAACAGTAGACTATATTCCTAATTATGATGGCACGATGGAAGAGCCTGCTTTATTACCAGCAAGACTACCGTTTGTTCTCCTCAATGGAGCATCTGGAATTGCAGTAGGAATGGCAACAGAAATACCATCACATAATTTAAGGGAAGTTGCGGCTGCTAGTATTGCAGTATTAAAAAATCCTAAAATCAGCGAAGAGGAAATTTTATCTTTGATTCCGGGACCAGACTTTCCTGGTGGCGGTCAAATTATTTCTGCTCAAGAAGAAATTGCAGAAATCTATAAGGTTGGTCGTGGTAGTTTAAAAGTTAGAGCAAGATGGAGTATTGAAGAGATGGCTCGTGGCCAATGGAAATTGGTCATGAACGAATTACCACCGAATACCTCTGCTCAAAAAGTGCTGCAAGAAATCGAAGAGCTAACCAATCCAAAAGTTAAAGTAGGAAAAAAAGCTTTAACAGCAGAACAAAACTCTCTCAAGCAAGCTACTTTGGCTCTTTTAGATGGAGTAAGAGATGAGTCAAGTAAGGACGCTGCAGTACGTTTGGTCTTTGAACCAAAAACAAAAAATATTGATGAAGCAGAATTTGCCAACTTTTTATTAGCCCACACTTCACTCGAGTCTAATGCTTCGATTAATCTTGTCATGATTGGAACGGACGGTCGTCCCCGTCAAAAAGGAATCTTATCAATTCTTCAAGAATGGGCTCAGTTCCGTATTGAAACGGTTACCCGCCGAACGAAACATCGTTTAGGTAAAGTCAATGATCGGATGCATATTCTTGAAGGCCGTCAACTTGTCCTATTGAATATTGATGAAGTGATTCGCATTATTCGAAATAGTGATGAACCTAAAATTGATTTAATGGCGGCATTTAAATTATCTGATCGACAGGCTGAAGATATTTTAGAAATTAGATTGCGTCAGTTAGCTAGACTTGAAGCTATTAAAATTGAGCAAGAGTTATCAGAGTTAAAAGCTGAAAAAGAGGATTTAGAGAGTTTGCTTGGAAGCGACACTCTCATGCGAAAGAAAATCGTTAAAGAAGTTGAAGCAGATGCGAAGATCTTTGGAGATGATCGAAGAACACTCATCCAAGAAGAAAAACGTAGCGTCGTTCAAACGAAAATTATTGATGAGCCCGTTACAGTGATTGTTTCCCAAAAAGGTTGGGTACGTTCACGTCAAGGTCATGGGCATGATGCATCCCAATTTGCATTTAAGGCTGGTGATACATTATTTGCTATTTATGAATGCCGAACTGTTGATATCTTGATTGGTATTGGTAGTAATGGACGTGCTTACAGCGTGCCAGTTTCTGATCTTCCTGGAGCAAGAGGAGATGGCTCACCCTATACTTCGTTTATTAATTTGGTAGCAGGAACGCAAATGGTTTCTTATTATGCTGGTTCTGGTGATGATTTACTTCTGATTGCGATGGCTTCAGGTAATGGATTCTTAGCCAATGTCAGTGATATGGTAACCCGTAATAAAGCAGGTAAGAGTTTTGTTGGCGTTGATGAAAAATTTGATGGAGGTGATCATGTTCTGCCTTTACAAGCTGTCCGTGAAGGGATGAATATGGTCGCTTGTTTGTCAGGTAATGGACGCTTATTGACCTTTGAAATCTCCGATTTAAAGCGACTTCAAGCAGGTGGTAAAGGCGTTATATTGATGGATCTTGATACTAAAGAGTCTTTACAAAGTGCAATTGCATTTGGAGCAAAAGGTTTGCAAATGGATGGTCTAGGGCGAGCCGGAAAGCCAACCTCGGTGAATATTACTTATAAAACTTTAATGGACTTTAAAGCTCAAAGAGCAAGAAAAGGACATGCTATTGAGCCTAAACTCAAAGATGCCAAGTTGCAACAGATCTAAATAAAACTACGTATTTCTGCTACTAGCTCAATTTCCACACATGCACCAAGGGGGAGTTGAGCTACTCCAAAGGCGCTTCTAGCGTGTTTGCCAGCATCACCAAATACTTCTACGAATAATTCTGAACAGCCGTTGGTTACTAAATGTTGTTCGGTATATTCAGGTGTTGAGTTGACTAGACTAGTTACTTTAATAATACGCTCGATCTGATCTAAATCACCCAAGTGCTTATCCAGTGTGGCAAGGATATCAATAGCGACTCCTCGAGCAGCTAGTTTACCCTCTTCAGTTGTCATATTTAAACCAAGTTTACCTACCCATACCTGATTATTTTTTTTTGCGATATGTCCTGAAACATAGACAAGATTTCCTACATGGCTTGCCATGACATAAGATGCCGCTGGCGAACTTGCTTTTGGAATTTTGATTCCCAACGCTTTGATACGTTGAGATAAAAGAGAGGGGGTATTAATCATTCGATTCATGTGATACTCCTATTGAATTAGTTTAGCTTATATATCTTTATGATAATGTTTTATTTTGATAGATCTCTCATAGCGCTTTCAAGACCCTGAATAGTGACAGGGTACATTTTTGATTTCATAAGATCTTTGATAATAGAAACTGATTGTCGATACTTCCAAACGTGCTCTGGCTCTGGATTGAGCCAAGCATGATGCGTAAAGTGGTCTAACATACGATTGATCCAGTTAGCTCCTGGTTCACTATTCGAATACTCGACCGAGCCACCAATTGCCAAAATCTCATATGGACTCATTGTCGCATCCCCGACAAAAATCAATTTATAGTCTGATCCATACTTACGAAGAATATCTATAGTTGGTATTTTTTCAACAGTTCTACGACGATTATTTTTCCATACAAAGTCATACAAACAGTTGTGAAAGTAATAATGCTCTAAGTGTTTGAATTCAGAACTTGCGGCAGAGAAAAGCTCTTCCACACGAGCGATGTGATCATCCATAGAGCCACCCACATCCATTAATAAAAGTACTTTGACCTGATTGTGTCTTTCAGGACGCATTTTAATATCTAAAAATCCTGCATTAGTCGCAGTTGCGGTAATGGTTTGATCAAGATCTAACTCTGTTTGCTGACCTTCTCTTGCAAAACGTCGAAGCCGCCTCAAAGCAATTTTTATATTTCTGGTTCCTAACTCAACTGAATCATCATAGTCAGCAAAATTACGCTCATCCCAAACCTTGATAGCGGTACGATTCCCTGCTGATTTACCCCCGATTCGAACGCCTTCAGGATGATAGCCATTGTTTCCAAAAGCAGATGCTCCACCAGTACCAATCCATTTATTACCACCTTCATGGCGATCTTTCTGTTCGTCTAATAATTCTTTTAAACGCTTGATGAGTTCCTCGGGGCTCGTAAATTTTTCTAAAGCATTTTTTTCTTCAGGAGTGAGGTCGCGTTTTAACTTTTCTTCTAGCCACTCCAGAGGGATATCTGGATAAAGTTCAAGAAGATTTTCTATGCCATTGAAATAAGCCCCAAAAGTTTTATCAAATCGGTCATAAAATTTTTCATCCTTGACGAGTGTTATGCGCGCAAGGTAGTAAAAATCATTAATCGAGGGCGGTATTACTTGCTTTTTTAATGCCTCTAATAAGGTTAAAAATTCTTGAATCGAAACCGGCACTTTCGATTTTTTTAACGCATAGAAAAAGTCAATCAGCATGAGGGTACTTTATCGATTTTGACGATTCATAAAAATTAATCTTTCAAATAGGTGCACATCCTGCTCATTTTTCAATAGAGCTCCATGTAGTGGAGGGATGGATGCCTTGCCATCTTTACTTTTGAGATCATCAATAGATAAATCCTCAGCCATCAGGAGTTTGAGCCAATCAATAAGTTCAGAAGTTGATGGCTTTTTCTTAAGGCCTGGTAGATTTCGAATCTCATAAAAGGTTTGTAGTGCAGTAGCTAGAAGATCTTTCTTGATATTAGGGTGATGAACATCTACGATTTTTTGCATGGTAACTGGATCTGGGAAGGCAATATAGTGAAAAAAGCAACGACGTAAAAAAGCATCAGGTAATTCTTTTTCATTATTGGAAGTAATGATTACTAAAGGGCGATGAGTTGCTTGGATCATTTCTCGAGTTTCGTATACAAAAAACTCCATACGATCTAGTTCTCTTAATAAATCATTTGGAAACTCAATATCAGCTTTATCAATCTCATCAATTAATAAGACCGTTGGTTCAGAAGCTGTAAAGGCTTGCCATAACACACCCTGAACAATGTAATTCCGAATATCTTGAACTTTATTGTCACCTAATTGAGAATCCCGCAAGCGACTTACCGCATCGTATTCATAAAGTCCTTGCTGGGCTTTCGTAGTTGATTTAATGTGCCACTGTAATAAAGGCATACCTAAGGATGCTGCTACTTCTTCCGCAAGCATTGTTTTTCCTGTACCTGGCTCACCTTTTATCAGAAGGGGACGTTGTAAAGTTATGGCGGCATTAACCGCCATTTTTAAATCATCTGTGGCGACGTAATTATTCGAGCCTTGAAAACTTTGACCAGTATTTGACATTAATAATCCTTCATTAAATCTGTTGTAATTTGATTGAATTCAATAAATGAACTCTTCATACACACTTATCCTCTATACTATTATCTTATAAAGTTTGTTTTTTAAATTAGACTAAAAATGATGAAAATCCAAGTTACAGCCACTACAAAATTATTACTTTCCCTTTCTTTATCTATTGCAGTCCTAAACTGGTCAGTTCAAGCAGCCGAAATTCAAGGAAATGCTGAGCAAGGCGCTAAGAACGTTAGACTTTGTGCAGGATGTCATGCAATTCCTGGTTATCGTTCTTCAGTTCCTGAAATTTATACGGTGCCCTTGATTGGCGGTCAATCCGCTGGTTATATTGTTGCAGCTCTTCAGGCTTATAAAAAAGGTGAAAGAAAACATCCAACAATGCGCAGCGTTGCAGGATCACTCTCAGACCAAGACATGGCGGATTTAGCAGCTTATTACGCTTCACAAAATGCTGAAACTAAAGCCAATAAGCTTAAATAAGAATTGTATTTGAAAGGTTAAATATGAAACGTTTTATATCTATCGTTGCAGTCTCTATGATTTCAGCTTCAACTTCTTTTGCGGCGAGTATTGAGTCAGGAAAAGCATTAGTAGAAAAAAATAACTGTGCTTCTTGCCATGGGCCTGACTTAAAAAGTCCGATTGCACCAAATTATCCAAAGATTGCTGGACAACACAAAGATTACCTTTTTTATGCATTAAAAGCATATCAAGTTGAAAATAATCCCCAAGTAGGCCGTGGTAATGCGATTATGGCTGGACAGGCAAAGCAATTTGATCTTTCACAATTGAAAGATATTGCCGCTTATGTTGCCTCACTCCCTGGTGATTTAGTCCTTAAAAAGTAGTTTCAACTTGCTGCAACTTGTCCTTGTTGAAGGTGATTGATCATTAATTCTTGAGCCTCATCACCTTTTCGGGAAATGATTGCCGATAAAATTTGACGATGTTCTTGAAGTGACTGCTCCAGTCGTCCCATCTTGGTTAATGAGTTCCTTCGTTGTAATTTTAAAACCTGTCGAAGGTCTGTTATGACCTTACGCATCCATCGGTTACCAGAAATTTCTTGGATTTTGTCATGAAATTCTTGATTTAATTCAAAAAAACGATCGATATCTCGATCAGCTGCAGCTTTTTCTAACCTAAGATGAATCCCATCTAGTAACTCAAGTTGTTGCTCAGTAGCTTTATCTGCAACAACCTTACAGGCATTTCCTTCAAGTAGAGCGATGACATGAAATATTTGCGCAATCTCATTTTTGTCGACTTCTGTAACATAAGCTCCTCTGCGAATTTTCATGGTGATAAGACCTTCAGAGGCAAGAACTTTAATTGCTTCCCGAAGGGGAGTGCGACTTATACCAAACTGTGTTGTTAACGATTTTTCATCAATCCAACTACCTGGACTTAGCTCATGAGTGAATATTTTTTCTCTAATCAGATCGGCTACTTCTTCATATAGTGGTTTACTCGCTAAAGTTTGACTCATTTTTACCTTAAGTTTACATTGAAATAAATCAATTAAGTTATTGAATTTAAATACTATTTTATTTCAATTTGTGTTTATTGTTGCAATAGTTAAGAGTTATTATATAAATTTGCATTCATAATTCATAATTCATTTAACTATTTATTATTTGAGTTGTCAATGTTATTCTTCTACTTATAATGAAAATGCCAAATTAAATTGCAGAAAGAATATATGTCAAAACCTTCGTCAAATGATCCTCAATGGCCAAGTTTTCCACAATCAGGTTTAGAAGAGTGGAAGACCTCAGCAGCAAAATCATCACCGAACAAAAACGCGGATGAGCTTGGATGGAAAACTCCGGATGACATTTATTTAAAAGCTTTATATACAAAAGATGATGTAGAAACCTTACCTTTTACTAATACGATGCCTGGCTTTGAGCCCTTTATTAGAGGGCCACAAGCAACGATGTATGCCTCTCGACCTTGGACGATTCGTCAATATGCTGGGTTTTCAACGGCTGAGGAATCCAATGCTTTTTATCGCAAAGCTTTAGCTGGAGGTGGTCAGGGTATTTCAGTGGCATTTGATTTGCCTACACACCGTGGATATGACTCTGATCATCCAAGAGTTACCGGTGATGTTGGAAAAGCTGGAGTAGCAATAGACACTGTAGAGGATATGAAAATCCTTTTTGACCAAATTCCTTTGGATAAGGTTTCAGTATCTATGACCATGAATGGTTCCGTTTTACCCATATTGGCAGGTTATATTGTTGCTGCTGAGGAAAGTGGCGTTGAGCAAAGTCAGCTTTCGGGAACAATTCAGAATGATATTTTGAAAGAGTTCATGGTGCGTAATACGTACATTTACCCTCCAGAACCATCCATGCGCATTATTGGCGACATTATTGAATATACCGCCAAACAGATGCCAAAGTTTAATTCGATTTCAATATCTGGCTATCACATGCAAGAGGCTGGTGCCAATCAATCACTTGAACTTGCATTTACTTTAGCCGATGGCAAGGAGTATGTAAAAACGGCTCTGAATAAGGGGTTAGACATTGATGATTTCGCTGGAAGATTATCATTTTTCTTTGCGATTGGCATGAACTTCTATCTCGAAGTTGCTAAACTTCGTGCCGCCCGAATTTTATGGTGGAGAATCATGAAAGAGTTTTCTCCCAAGAACCAAAAGTCATTGATGTTAAGAACGCATTGTCAGACATCTGGCTGGTCTCTAACAGAACAAGATCCTTACAACAACATTGTTCGTACCAGTATTGAAGCGATGGCTGCTGTGTTTGGCGGTACGCAATCTTTGCATACGAATTCATTTGATGAGGCGATTGCTTTACCTACAGAATTTTCATCAAGAATAGCTAGAAATACGCAGTTAATTATTCAAGAAGAAACGCATATTACGAGCGTGATTGATCCTTGGGCAGGATCATATATGATGGAAAAACTCACACAAGAGATGGCAGATAAGGCTTGGGAAATTATTCAGGAAGTCGAGTCCATGGGGGGTATGACCAAAGCTGTTCAAAGCGGTTGGGCTAAACTAAAAATTGAAGCTGCTGCAGCACAAAAGCAAGCCAATATTGATACAGGCAGAGATGTGATTGTTGGTGTTAATAAATACCAATTAGAGCAAGAGGGCGAAGTTGATGTTCGGGTAGTTGATAATATTCAGGTCAGAGATAATCAAATTGCAAGATTAAAAGCCGTCAAAGCGTCTAGAGATTCAGTTAAAGTAGTTCAAGCTTTGCAAGACATTACTGATGCTGCAGAAAATCAATCAGGAAATTTATTAGAGTTAACAATTGCTGCGATACGACTTAGAGCAACGATCGGAGAAGTCTCTGATGCGTTAGAAAAAGTATATGGTCGTCATCGTGCAGATACGCAAAAGGTGACCGGTGTGTATGCTGCCGCTTATGATTCCGCAGAGGGGTGGGAAAAATTACAACAAGAAATAGCTCAGTTTGGTGATGAGTTTGGCCGCCGTCCTCGGGTGATGATTGCTAAGTTAGGGCAAGATGGTCATGATCGCGGGGCAAAAGTTGTTGCTACTGCATTTGCCGACTTGGGGTTTGATGTCGATATGGGGCCTTTGTTTCAAACTCCAGATGAATGTGCAAGACAGGCAATTGAAAATGATGTTCATGCAGTAGGAATCTCGACCTTAGCTGCAGGTCACAATACCTTAGTACCTGCAATCATTGAAGAACTCCAGCGTCAAGGAGGTAAAGATATTGTGGTATTCGTTGGTGGAGTCATACCTAAGCAAGACTATGAGTTTTTATATGAGGCAGGAGTCAAAGGCATTTACGGTCCAGGAACACCGATACCCGCATCTGCTAAAGATGTTTTAGAACATATTCGTAAAGCACTTGAATCTACAAAATAATTCATGAAGGATCTTTCTCATCCCCTAGTAACTGATTTATTAAGTGGTCGGGAGCAGGTAAATAATGTTGCTCGTAGGTCACTTGCTAAGATTATTACCCTAATTGAGTCGACCAAAGCGAGTCATCGAATAGAGTCAGATCAAATCTTGAATGAGTTAATTGACTATTCTGGAAAATCATTTCGTATTGGTATTTCAGGAGTTCCTGGAGTTGGTAAATCAACGTTAATTGAGTCTTTAGGTTTGTATTTAATTGCACAGGGGCACCGTGTTGCAGTTCTAGCGATTGATCCATCGTCGAGCATTTCAGGTGGATCGATACTCGGTGATAAAACTCGTATGGAGCATTTATCCGTTAACCCCAATGCATTTATTCGGCCAACTCCATCATCAGGTAATTTAGGAGGAGTGGCAGAAAAAACCAGAGAAACCATGCTAGTTTGTGAAGCTGCAGGATATGACATTATTTTGGTCGAAACTGTCGGTGTTGGTCAAAGCGAAATAGCCGTATCAAAAATGACTGATATGTTTGTCCTTCTTCAGCTACCGAATGCTGGAGATGATTTACAAGCTATTAAAAAAGGGGTAATGGAAATTGCGGACTTAGTTGTGGTCAATAAAGCTGACATCGACCCAGATGCTGCGATGCGAGCAATGGCTCATATTGTTGGATCCCTTCGAATATTTAGTCAACATGGTCATACCGAGCATCCCTCACTTAATACGTCACATTGGAACCCACAGGTTATTTCTATTAGCGCACTTGAGGGTAATAGAGTTGAGGAACTTTGGCGCAAAATGAAAGAGTTTCATGATATTCAGCAATCTAACGGATCTTTTACCCAAAGACGTAGGGATCAATCGAAAACATGGTTGTGGGAGCGAATTCAATCCGGTTTGTCCCAAGAATTTAAAGAACATGTTGGAGTATCTACATTATTGCCAGAACTTCAAGAACAAGTGGAGCAGGGGTCAATAGCTGCATCGGTAGCTGCAAGGAAAATATTAGACGTTTTCAAAACTGATTTCAAAGGTAAGGCGAAAGTATGAAAGATATTATTAAACAGTTAGAAGCTAAAAGGGAACAAGCCTATCTAGGTGGTGGACAAAAGCGAATTCAAGCACAACATCAAAAAGGTAAATTAACCGCTCGCGAGAGAATACATTTATTACTCGATGAAGGATCTTTCGAGGAGTGGGATATGTTCGTGGAACATCGCTGTACCGATTTTGATATGGCTGATGAGTCAGTTCCGAGTGATGGTGTGGTGACAGGTTATGGCATGATTAACGGTCGTTTAGTATTTGTGTTTTCACAAGACTTTACTGTGTTTGGTGGTTCACTTTCGGAAGCGCACGCCGAAAAAATCTGCAAAATCATGGATCAAGCTTTGAAAGTTGGAGCACCAGTCATTGGCTTAAATGACTCAGGTGGCGCACGGATTCAAGAAGGAGTTGCTTCTCTTGGTGGCTATGCTGAAATATTTCAAAGGAACGTCACTGCCTCTGGAGTTATTCCACAGATTTCTTTAATCATGGGACCTTGCGCTGGAGGCGCAGTATATTCACCTGCACTGACAGATTTTATCTTTATGGTGAAAGACAGCTCTTATATGTTTGTCACTGGACCAGAGGTCGTAAAAACAGTAACCCATGAAGAAGTTACAGCCGAAGAGTTAGGTGGAGCGCTTACGCATTCAACCAAGTCAGGAGTATGCGATCGCGTATTTGAAAATGATGTTGAAGCAATTTTAATGTTGCGTAGATTCTTCAATTATTTGCCTTTATCTAACCGTGAAAAACCGCCATTTCGCCCAAGTTCATCTGTTACAGATCAGATTGATTACTCATTAGATACATTAGTTCCGAGTAATCCGAATAAGCCGTATGACATGAAAGAACTAATTTTGAAGACGGTTGATGATGGAGATTTTTTTGAAATTCAACCCGATTATGCAAAAAATATCATTATTGGATTTGGTCGAATTGATGGACAAACAGTCGGTATCGTTGCCAATCAGCCACTCGTTTTAGCAGGCTGTCTAGATATCAAATCCTCGATTAAAGCGGCACGTTTTGTACGTTTTTGTGATGCGTTCAATATTCCTGTCATTACGTTTGTTGACGTTCCAGGATTTATGCCCGGAACTTCACAGGAATATGGCGGGATTATTAAACATGGCGCCAAACTTTTATTTGCCTATGCGGAATGTACAGTGCCAAAAATTACTGTGATTACTAGAAAAGCATATGGTGGTGCTTATGATGTGATGTCATCCAAGCATTTACGTGGTGATGTTAATTTTGCGTGGCCATCGGCAGAGATTGCCGTAATGGGTCCAAAGGGAGCAGTGGAAATTATTTTCCGTGATGAAAAATCTGATCCTGAAAAATTAGCGGCAAGAGAAGCACAATATAAAGCTAAGTTTGCGAATCCTTTTGTGGCAGGACGCAGGGGTTATATTGACGATGTCATTATGCCCAATGAAACGAGAAAGCGTATTTCAAGATCACTAGTTATGTTGCAGAACAAAGAACTCGAGAATCCTTGGCGTAAACACGACAATATTCCACTATAAATTTTGATTGGGAAAAATATGATGTTTCAAAAAATACTAATTGCTAATCGCGGTGAAATTGCTTGCCGAATTATCAAAACAGCAAAGAAAATGGGAATTAAAACAGTAGCTGTTTATTCGGAGGCAGATCAAGAAGCTCGACACGTTGAATTAGCAGATGAGGCGGTTTGCATTGGTCCGGCTCCGTCTAGAGAATCTTATTTGATGATGAATCATATTATTGATGCATGTAAAGCAACAGGCGCTCAAGCTATTCATCCAGGATACGGATTTCTTTCAGAAAATGAAGAGTTTGCTCGAATTGTTGAAGAGCAAGGAATTGTATTTATAGGCCCAAAACATCATTCCATCGCAGCAATGGGTGACAAGATTGCATCAAAAAAATTAGCTGAAAAGGCAAAAGTCAACACCATACCTGGGCACAATGAAGCCATTGGAAATGCAGATCTTGCAGTTGATATTGCTAAGAAAATTGGTTATCCGGTCATGATTAAAGCATCTGCCGGTGGCGGTGGAAAAGGTCTTCGTGTGGCTTATAACGACCAAGACGCGTTCGAAGGTTTTACTTCTTGTCAAAATGAAGCAAGAAATTCTTTTGGTGATGATCGAATATTTATAGAGAAGTTTGTTGAAGAGCCAAGGCATATTGAGATTCAAATCTTAGGTGATGCTTTTGGAAATATGGTCTATCTGTGGGAGCGTGAGTGTTCGATTCAAAGAAGACATCAAAAAGTAATTGAAGAAGCCCCATCACCTTTTATAAGTGAACAAACTCGAGTTGCGATGGGCGAGCAAGCAGTCGCATTAGCTAAAGCGGTTCAATATCAATCTGCTGGAACTGTTGAGTTTGTAGTTGGTAAAGATCAGTCATTTTATTTTTTAGAGATGAATACACGTTTACAAGTTGAACATCCTGTAACTGAAATGATTACAGGCCTTGACTTGGTTGAGCAAATGATTCGGATTGCTGCTGGTGAGAAACTGACGTTTGAGCAAAAAGATGTTCAACGAAATGGTTGGGCTATTGAGTGCCGAATCAATGCTGAGGATCCTTATAGACAATTTTTACCATCAACAGGACGACTAGTAAAATATCAGCCGCCTGCCATATCTGATGGCGTAAGAGTGGATACAGGAGTTTATGAAGGGGGTGAAATCCCCATGTTCTACGATTCGATGATTGCCAAACTCATCACTCACGGAACTACTCGCGATGAAGCTATTGGCAAAATGCAGATTGCATTGAATCAGTTTGTAATTCAGGGCATAGATTCGAATATACCGTTTCAAGCAACCCTTATGCAACATCCTGATTTTCAGTCAGGAAAAATCAATACTGGATTTATTGGTAAATATTTCCCTCAAGGTTTTGTAGGTGCCAATTTAGACGATGATACGAAATTAATGTTGAGTGCTATTACAGGATCGATTCATTTGCAATATGTTAATCGGTCTGGCAACATCACTGGTCAGTTAGAGGGGCATGCGTCCCAAGTACCTAATCAATTGACGGTTGTCATTGGTGAGCATGGTAAACAAGAGTATATTCCAATCGAAATAGAAGCTGATGGCGATGGGGATCATGTGGTCATTCAAGATAAAGAATTTGACATTCTGAGCAATTGGCGTCCCGGTGAAATCCTCTTTGAAGGCTTAGTCAATAATTCACCGATTGTTTTACAAGCCTGTCGACAATCTGTCTTTTATGAGCTCTTATATAACGGCATTCGATTTCAAGCGATAGTGATGTCCAGAAGTAAGGCAGAATTACAAAAACTTATGCCATTTAAAGCACCACCAGACATGTCTCAATATTTGCTATCACCGATGCCAGGATTGCTTTCTGAGGTCTCCGTTGAAGTTGGGCAAAAGGTACAAGTTGGGCAAAAATTGGCGATTATTGAAGCCATGAAAATGGAGAATGTTATGTTGGCTCAACATGAAGGCGTAGTTGCACAAATTTTGGCAAAAAAAGGTGAAAGTTTATCCGTCGATCAAATGATCATCCGTTTTGATAAGGAGTAGTAGGATGCAAAGACCATTTAAAATACTGGGCGTTCAACAAATTGCTATTGGCGCACTTGATAAAAATGAAATAAAAACTCTTTGGCAAGATATGCTTGGATTTAACTTCAAGAAGAATTTTATTTCTGAAAAAGAAAATGTCGATGAAGATATTTTCACTATTGGCGGTGGGGAACACCCCATTGAGTTTGATTTAATGCAACCATTAGATCCAGATAAAAAACCTGCTGTTCACACAACCCCGCTAAATCACATTGGACTATGGGTAGATAATTTGCCGATAGCTGTTGAATGGTTAACTACACAAGGTGTCCGTTTTGCCCCAGGAGGCATTCGCCGTGGGGGGGATGGACATGACATCATCTTTATTCATCCAAAAAGTAATGATCAATTCCCGATTTCAGGATTTGGGGTTTTAATTGAATTGGTACAAGCTCCACCGGAAGTGATTGATCAAGCTCATATTTAAAAGTTTCACATGAGTTTTTATCAATTGTTAAGACTTTTTGGCATAATTGAGTATTATTCTTTAAATTGATTCCCAGGAGAGAGAATGTCTAATTTTCCACAAGGTATGGAAATTCATGCCGAAATTACCCCAGATTTTGCGACTGTACTAACACCTGAAGCTTTAGCTTTAGTAGCAAAATTACATCGGACTTTTGAGCCACGCCGTCAAGAGCTTCTACAAGCTCGCGTCGAGAGGACTAAACGTTTAGACGCTGGAGAAATTCCTGACTTTTTACCAGAAACGAAATCAATTCGTGATGGTGATTGGAAAATTGCCCCCATCCCTGAGGCTTTACACTGCCGTCGTGTTGAAATTACGGGTCCAGTTGATGCCAAGATGGTAATTAATGCCTACAACTCCGGCGCAGACTCATACATGACTGATTTTGAGGATTCTAATAGTCCAAATTGGAATAATCAAATTCAAGGTCAAATTAATTTAAGAAGCGCGATTAAACGCGAGTTACGTTTTGAGCAGAACGGTAAAACGTATGCATTAAACGATAAGATAGCTGTGTTACAAGTTCGTCCTAGAGGTTGGCACTTAGATGAAAAACATGTGACGATTGATGGTAAGCGTGTTTCAGGTGGTATTTTTGACTTTGCCTTATTTTTATTTCACAATGCCCGTGAATTACTAGCACGTGGAGCTGGGCCTTATTTTTATCTTCCTAAAATGGAAAGCCATTTAGAGGCGCGATTATGGAATGATATTTTTGTAATGGCACAAAATGAATTAGGTTTACCGCAAGGAACAATTAAGGCAACAGTCCTGATTGAAACTATTCTTGCAGCTTTTGAGATGGATGAAATCCTCTATGAATTACGTGATCACAGTGCAGGTCTGAATGCTGGCCGTTGGGATTACATCTTCTCTTGTATTAAAAAGTTCAAAGTTGATAAGAACTTCTGTTTAGCAGATCGCGCTAAAGTAACAATGACTGCGCCATTTATGCGTTCTTATGCATTACTCTTGTTGAAAACTTGCCACCATCGTGGAGCTCCTGCCATTGGTGGTATGAGTGCTTTAATTCCGATTAAAAATGATCCAGAAAAGAATGCCATTGCAATGGCGGGAATTATTGCAGACAAGAAGCGTGATGCGGAAGATGGATATGACGGTGGTTGGGTTGCCCATCCTGGTTTAGTTGAGCCAGCAATGATAGAGTTTAAAAAAGTTCTTGGCGAAAAGTTGAATCAATTTGAAAAACAAAAGCCTGAAGTTCAAGTTAAAGGCTCAGATTTATTAAACTTTCAACCTGAATCACCGATTACTGAAGCTGGTTTAAGAATGAATATCAATGTTGGTATTCATTATTTAGGTGCTTGGTTAGCGGGTAATGGTTGTGTTCCGATTCATAACCTGATGGAAGATGCAGCTACAGCTGAAATTAGTCGATCACAAGTATGGCAATGGATTCGTTCGCCAAAAGGTGTATTAGACGATGGTCGTAAAGTGACTGCTGAAATGGTAAAAGGTTTCATTAAGGAAGAGTTGGTTAAAGTTAGTAATTCAGGGGCGGTTGGTCATTGGAATCGTGCGGCTGAAATATTCGACCAAATGTCTACTGGTGAGAGCTTTGAAGAGTTTCTGACTTTACCGCTGTACGAAGAAATTTAATTGTTTTGAATATTGGATTCGAAAGAATGCCAATTCTTGCCATCGATACCTCTACCCAGTGGTGTTCGGTGGCACTTTATTTTCCAGATAAGACGTATTTAGTTAGGCATGAAAATGTTGGTAATACTGCAAGTCAGGTTCTTTTGCAGTGGATTCATGAGCTCATGCTTGAGTCAAATATTACTTTTAAAGAAATTAAAGCATTAGCAGTATCTCAAGGTCCTGGAGCATTTACTGGCATTCGCCTTGGTCTTGGTGTAGCTCAAGGCCTTGCATATGCTCAAAAAAAACCATTAATTCCGATTCCAAGTTTAGACGGCATGATGGCTCATGCACTATTTTTTACCAATACCCAAATTCTTCAAGCTCGAACCTACCGAGCACTATTGGATGCACGTATGCAACAGGTCTACTGTGCTTCCTATGAAATTGATGATCATCATGTATTAGTTCGTCAACTACCGATACAGTTGCTGAATGTGAAAGAGATAGACTTCAAAACAGAATTGATTGATTACGCTTACGATATGCAATCCTATGTAGAAGACAGCTCGTTACCACACGGTATTCAATTCATTTCTGCTAGTCCACATGCCCTTGGTATTGCTTATTTAGCCTCTTTAAAGAATCGTGATGAGGTTTATTTGCCCAAAGATTGCCAACCTTTGTACATCAGGGATCAAGTAGCTTTAACCATTGCTCAACGATTGCAGGACCAACATTAATTTGATTCTCTATCATGGCTATTAATTTTCAATTTAGATTGATGGATAAAAATGATATTAGTCATGTTTGCGAAATTGAGACGATTTCCCACTTGCATCCGTGGAGTGAGAAAAATTTCCTAGATTGCTTGGAGCATCAATATTGGAATTATATTTTGTTCCTAGAAAGTTCACCCAGTCAGATAGTGGGGCATTGTATTGTGATGCCCGGAGTTGAGGAATTACATTTGTTAAATATATCTATACATCCAGATTATCGTCGTCAGATGATTGCCTCTAGAGCATTATCTGCAATAGAAGAAATTGGAAATACACACCATTATTTGAAAATGTTATTAGAGGTGAGGCGCAGCAATGAGTCAGCGATTAAAATGTATGAGAAGCTTGGTTATGTACTGATTGGTGCCAGAAAAGATTATTATCCAATGGGTAAAGATAATACTTTTTTACGTGAGGATGCCTTTGTTATGGAAAAGATCCTAAGGAAAGTTGATGAATAAGGCAATGTTATTAAAAGAAATGGGGATTAGCTCTTGGAAGTCTAAAACATCTGGAGAGCTACCAGTATTCAATTCAACCCAATCGGAGAGTGTTATGACAACTCAAGAATTTCCAATCTGGACATTGGTCTTTGAGGAAGATGATGCTAATACAAGTTTATTTAAAAATATTCAGATTGTGGTGCAAAATTTCGGAGTTAAAACTCAAGTATTGCCTTTTCAAGCAGCTAAAAATTCTGGGCAGATACAAGGTGATTTAGTATTTTGTTTTGGACAAGCGCCGGGGCAATATTTTTCTGGAGAATCGAACCCAGTTGAAGATTTGAGAGAAATTCTATTTGAAACTAGTAGTGTTAATCGCGATGAAATCCCAGTCATTATTTCTTATTCTATCAGCCAAATTAAAAGTTCAGCATCTAAAAAGAAACAATTGTGGGAAGACTTAATTTTTGCCAGAAATGTATATTTAGATACGATGTCCTAAGCGTGGGGATGCTTTTCCTCGCCAATCAGATGTAACGAGTCATACTGAGCTTGATTTTTTTGGTGTCTGTATATCACTAAAGCCATAGTGATAATCACAAAGCAACCAAATAAAAGAATCACTACCTGAACTGGTAAATCAAACCAAACGAGTAGGGAATAGATACCGAGCATAAAGAGCACAGATAAATTCTCGTTAAAGTTTTGAATTGCAATAGAGTGACCTGCAGACAACAGTACATGCCCACGATGTTGGAGAAGGGCGTTCATTGGAACCACAAAATAGCCTGACATCCAACCGATTGTGATTAAGAAAATATAAGTAAATAATAAATGTGCATGAACTTTTATAAAACCAAAATTGACCATCCACTCGCCAAATTGTTCTTTTTGAAAA
>Ga0209188_1001577_pt1 | contig 17986 bp, 30 predicted proteins | sample C_130625_EF_Meta_FD_187307 | JGI IMG/M metagenome (GOLD analysis project Ga0209188, IMG submission 187307) | Freshwater microbial communities from Lake Croche, Canada to study carbon cycling - C_130625_EF_MetaG (SPAdes) (version 2) | ecosystem: Environmental > Aquatic > Freshwater > Lake... | reverse complement strand
TGTTTCCAGTCTTCTTCTGGTAAATATTCTATTAAATTTACTATAGGTAAGAACGTAAGAAGTTCTTCTATAGCTTCCACTTCACCACAGTGTATATCTAATTGTATTTGTTTATACACTGTTTCTATAAGGTCCTCTTTACTTTTTGGACTTTTCATCTTGTGTCTTTTTATTATGGCAAACATTGCATAAAACTTGAAGGTTATCAATTTCACAGAATAGTCTTTCAACAAATCCTGGAAGATCATTTGCACATCTTAAAGTACCAGCAGGAATAATATGATCAACATTAACTTCTTTATCAGCAAACCAGTTTTTACACTCATTACACTGATACTCCCATTTTCTTTGATTACCTCTTCCTTTGTATGGTCTTTTAGCTGCTTGCTTAGCTTCACCTATAGGTTTCCACCATCTAGATTTTTGTCTAAGTGTACTTCTAATAAATCCCCAAAAAGCTGCTTCACTCATTGTGCCAGCATTTCTAGTCTTAACTACTCTAGACTTTGTTACTTTTTTCTTAGCCATTATGTATTTTTTTATCTAAGATAGGAACTAATCTGTCTCTAACCTCTTTAGCTCCAAAATCTTTAATTGAATCAGATACATCCTTACTCATAGGAAGCACTGTAATTTCTATAAAAGGATATTTTTCTTTATAAGTTTGCATAGCTTTTATACCTGCTTCATCATTATCAAACAACACTATAATTTTAGAATACTTATCTCTAAGTTCTTCCATCATGTCTTGTTTAATCATAGTGTTCTCACTATCAGGTGCTATAACATCTATACTAAGTTTAAGAGATTTAATAGACATTATATCTTTTAAACTAGATGTAATAATAAGATGTTTCTCACCTGTACACTGATGCATACCCTGAATGTAGTTAGACACTTTTATAAACTTCTTATCAAGTGTTTTAGGTTGATAGATTTTATAGAGAGTGCCATCATCTTTAAAATAACCATAGAGATAGAGACCTTTTATACAAAGTTCATTATCATCTTTGGTCATACAATAACTTTCTAAAGGTTTCACATGAAACTCTTCTAGTAGTTTAGATCCAATATTAAACTGTGTCCAGAAATATTGGTCTTGGGTACTCCATTTTCTAACTATATGACTAGTCACTTTATATCTGCTAGCTTGTTTAAACTCACCAATGTCATATCCTCCATTGTTATGTAGTACAAAGTCATTATACTTTTCTATAACAACCTGACAAGTTTTATGAAATGGAAGTTGTGTTAAATCTTTTATTAAATCTATAGCACTACCACCTTTACCTGTAGAGAAATCTTTATATTTATAAGTGTTATGCTTATCAACATAAATACACATACTAGGTGTACGTTCTTTAGGATTAAATAGTGATTTAATCTTTACATCTTGACCTATGAGTTTTTCTTTAAGCTTACAAAAATGTTCAAATATCCATGTTATTGGTACATCTTTTATACCATGTACTAAATCTTTTGTATTAAACATAAAATAGAATTTAAAAAAATAAGGGGGAATGTAAAAACACTCCCCCGTTTATTCACTAAAACTAAAAACTAAAGATTAAAATCATTGTTCAGTGGTTCAAATCCATTAACTGATTTTGTAGTAAGTGGACTAAAATGCCACTTATTAGTTTTATCAAATTTTGGAAGTTTGGTTTCATCTTCAGAACAGAATTTATATCTAGGAAGAGATAATTTTACAATGGTTTTACCATTATACTCATCTTCTTTACCTGCTAAGAACCAGTAGATATCATTTCCTTTTAAGATGTTGATAGCTGCTTCCACCCATTCTTCAATAGATGTAATTTTTGCATTTTTAGATAGAGCATCAATTTCTTTTCTTAGTCCTAATTCATCAGAGATAATAATAATCTTACTTAAGATTTCATTTTTATTTACATCATCACTGTTAAATTCAGCTGTGTAAATAGTAGCAGAAACTCTTGCTGTTTGACCTTTGAACTTAGGTCCTTCAGGATCTTCTTTGTCAATAGCCCAACCTTCAAAGTTAGGAATTGCAGGACCTTCTAAAGTAAGCTCTAAAGCTTTTTTACCTGTTTTAGCCGTTCTTACATTTGCACTGTAAATGTGTGCTAACACTACTCCGGGTTCAAAGGATTTTCCTAATCCTCCTCCCTTAATTTCTTGTCCTTCTGTCTTGAACATGTGTTTTGTTTTTTTAATTAATAAATGGGTTTTTAATTCTCATAGTCTTTTATGGAATCAATAACAAGTTTTAAATCATTAGCTATTTCAAGGGTAGAGAACATTCCTTTGGGAGATTTACATGTATTTTCACCATTAGTTTGGGTTTCAAATACATACCTAATTTCACCATCTTTGTTCTTTTTTGCTTTTCCAAACAAAACTATGGAAAAAAGCCCTTCCAAAGTAAGTTTTTCATCAACCATTTTACCAATTGTCTTAGCTTTAAATTTACGTTTACCTTCAATATCTGTTGCTTCTTCTGCATGAGTTAGAAAGAAAATAATTAAATCTTCTCTCATGTCTTTAGGCATACGAGCAATTCTAGCTAGGTGTGCACCTATCTGTGTGAACTTCTCATACCCCTTCTCATTAGCTTTGTCAAAGAATTCAAAGGAACTCATGTACTGAAAGTCGTCTATTACTATGTTTTTGATCTCAGGACGTTTTTCACTAACATACTTTATACAAGCTTCTATACTTTCAGGAGCAGCTTTATCATACATGTTTCCAGTAGGGTTGTCCTTACTCCAGATAGTGTACTTTTTTCTCCATCCTTTAAATGGTAGAGGCTTGTTAGCTACGTTAATAATAAATGTCTCTTTGGGATCTAACGTCTCAATGCTGGTAGACTTTCCAGCACCGGACTCTGCAATAATTAATACTCCTTGTGCCATATTACTATTTGTTTTTTATAAGGTCATTTAACCAGGTTTTAGCACTAACTGGTTTTAAAAATTGAATAGCAAAGTAATCTCTGATAGTCATATCAGAATACGGTGCATCTTCCATGGGAGCAGGGGCATTAGGAATACTAAGAGCTGCCTCTTGTGCTTTTTGAGTAACTTTAAAAGTGTTTTCAGTTCCTGTAAATGCTGACATTTTACTGATAGCTACAGAACTTCTATGTACCATTTTTAATTCTTCAATTGGCACTAAATAAGAACCTTTGGCATTAAGTTCATATTCTTCCTCAAATGCAGGTGTGTAAGGAACTCTATAAACTTTTCTGTCTGGATCTACAGGATTTAAATCTGAATCAATAAGTTCAAAGAAAAATCCTTTACTTTTTTTAAATTCTGATGGAAAGATCCCTACCACCAGTCTTCTTTGTTCATCATAAAACTGTGTCTTCATGTTAAAGTCATAAGGACTAATACCTAAATCACTAATGAGATCTGAATTATAATCTCTCATTTCTTTTGTTTTTAGGGCTTTGTACCTTGTTCTTTCTTCATCAGACATACTGTGCATAATGCTCATGTTGTTTTTGTTTAATTGTGAATGTATATTGTTAAATAGTTGGACCATTAGTATTACTAAATCTATTAGCTGTTCTTCTTTGAGGAGGTTGTCCTGTTGGGTTAGCAGCTTGAGGTTCAGGTACTTCTAATATTCTTTGTCTAGGAAAGTCTGCTTTCATAAATATTAGGTTAGTATCATCAGCACTATTTCTAGATTTTAAAATATGAGTGAATATATCATCTGTTTTACAAGTGTATTCTTTTCTACCATATAATTCTATATCCACTTTATAAGGTCTATTTAGTACTATCACCATGTCACTTCCTTGCATAAGAGCATCCCCACCAAATATATCACTACTAGTAGGATAGTTACCTATTGTACCAGGCATTTTTCTCACTGGTTCATCAATACTTCTATTAAGCTGAGAAATCATAACTATTATAATAGGAAGTTTATTTTTAACATGCATTAACATTTCTACAATATTATATAGAGTGGTTATTTTCTCTCTTTCATCTGTATCTTTTTTAATTAACCAGCTATGATCTATAGTTACAATTAGTGGTTTACCACCAAGCCCATTGTATGCTGTATGGATAGCTTCTTCCATTTTTCTCACTGTAAGAGAAGTGTTAATCTGAGTTCTGTAATTACCTAGTTGCTGAAACTTTTTTTGTTCATCAACATATTGTTTCATAAGCTTTACAGAAAACTCATCTATTTGTTTATTTGTAGATAACACTTGGTTGTAATCCAAAGCTGTTTGAGCAACAAAATCTCTTGCTGCAGTTTGTTTTGGTCCCATTTCAAATTGAAACTCTAAGATGTTAAAGTCCTGTGTAGGATTAAGATATTTAGCTTCTCTAAGTATTTGAGAAACAAACATTGTTTTACCTGCTCCAGGTCTAGCTCCAATGGTTAACATACTTCCCCATTCTAAGCCACCAACACCCATTTTATTTAGTCCGTCCCAAGGAAGTTTTAAAGATTTAATCTTTCCTATACGTCTATCTTCTATATATTGTAAACCTTCTTCTAAAATCTCAACATAAGTTTTAATTCCAAAAGGTCTGTCTTTCTGAGGAAGATTAAGAATATTCATTTAGTTTAGCTTTAGTTTTAGTTTTGTAAATTTATAAAATTTTAATGATATTACCAAAATTAATTCAACTAAAAAATACCTTAAAAATGAAAGATTTATTACAAATCTGTCTATGATTAACCAGGAAATAACACTGAATAAAATAGATAGTAATATTGAATGTATTATTTTTTCTAATAATGTCATAATTTATTTTTTTGGTTTTCTAATTCATCAAGTATTTGCTGACAATAATCTGCAAGTTTTGATGTCACCTCTTTTTGAGAATTCATTTTCTTTATAAAATAACTACTTGTTGCCATATATTGATAATCCCTCATCTTGAACATCTTATTATATTCATCAGCAGCATCTAATACCAAATCCCAATCATACTCTGGGTAAGTTTTAAAGAACCATACAAATCTTTCCTTTAATTCACTTATAGATTGTCTAGCTAGTTCACCAGAAGGAAGTCTTTTACCTGGGAAGATTTCTCTGTATTCTTTAATACGTTCATTCATATCAGTACCAAGTATGTCACTTGCCACCTTCTTTTTAGTTTTAACTAAATATGTTTCAAACTCATTTAAAATAATAGTTCCTTCATTAGTAAGATTACCAAATTGGTCTATTAAATTTCTTTTAAGAGAAATTTCTCTTTCTTTTTCTTGGTCTATTAAATCATTAGGTTTTATATTAGATCTACAACAATCTAAGAAATATATTTGATTAGGGCTGAGTTTCCATTTGATCGGTATACTCCAAAGCTGATGGCTCATAATCTTTTTTTATTTGGTTAACAATTGAATAATATTTATCTCTAAACACTGGGTCTGTTTCATATAAGTTTCTAAATGTATTTATACCATGTATCACTGTAGTATGATCTCTTCCACCTAAGTATTTACCTAATTGCTTAAGTCCATATCTCATAGATCTAGCTATAAAGAAAAATATACATCTAAGTTCTACCAGTTCTCTACATCTTTCTTTTGCTCCTAATTTTACTTTTTTACCAAATAGGGCAAATGGTATATGTGATTCAAAGTATTTTTCTAATTCTGGAAGTGTTAAAATAACTACACCATCATCAGTAATTCTATGATCAGTTATCACTGTAGGATAATATCCTACTTTTTCATAAAACTTATTAACAAATTCTGTAATAAGCTCGTGTTCTACTTTCTTTTTGTATTCTGCTCGGTTCATAAATTTTTAGGTTAATTCTGTAAAAAAGTGTATATTATATTGTAGAGAAAGGGGAGCAAACTTAGTTTAAATCCTTTACTCTTACAAATTTATTTTAAAAAAACTTAAATTTTTTCTTATGAAAAATTGGAAAACAACTGTTGGTGGTATTTTAGCTGCTGTAGGTAGCTACTTAGTAAACTCTCAAACTGGTGTAATCAATGTAATTGGACAAATTGCACAAGTTATTGGTATCTTCTTAATAGGGGCTGCTGCACAAGATGCACCTAGTTCTAATTAAATTAATTAATTTTTATAACTAATTGGAAATGAGTGGAACACCTACCCCTAAAAGTTCTGTAGGCAATGCCTTAAAAATTTATTTTTTTCCTTCATTAGTTACCATATTAGCTATGCTAATATGGAGAGACGTGTCTGAGCTAAGAAGTGACGTTAAATCACTTTTAGCTCAGTCTAACGTTGATAAAACTGAGATAATTAATCTTAAAAAAGATGTTGATATACTTAATCGTCAAGTATTTAAGACACCTATTAGTCCTATAACTTACATATACAATGATGAAAATACTGATAGATCTATGATTGCTGCTAGTCTTGATAAGTATTTTAAACATGAAGAAGTATTTGATATAGATAAATATTTACCTAAATTTTAATATGGAAAAAATAACAAGAAATATTCTAAATATTTTAATACTTATACTCTTAGTAATTATACTACTAAGAACATGTAAAGAAAAAGTTGTAAATGGGGAGGTTAAAATTATTAGAGATACTACTTGGATTATTAAAGATAGCACTGTAAATAGTAAACCTCAGATTATAAAGACAGAACCATATGCTGTTCCTATAGATAGATGGAATACAGAGTATCTACCGGATACAAATTATACTAAGCTTTTAGATCAATATAAAAAAGCTGTAACTGAACTACTAGGAGTGAACTATTATAAAGATAGTCTTTACATAGACTCTTTAGGATATGTTACAGTGAAGGACACTATTAGTAAAAATGTATTAGTAGGAAGAAGATTCTCTTATGATCTTCATTATCCTATTATAAAAGAGACAAAGACTATCACTGTTATAGAACCACCCAAAAGACAATTATATTGGGGAATTGGGCTAAATGGTACACAACAGGGGCTGATAGATGAGATGACAGGATCTTTAATGTATAAGAACAAAAAAGATCAGATGTTTGGAGTTAATTTAGGTGTTAACTCACAGTTTAAATTAAGAGGTGGAGTACAATTATTCTGGAAAATAAAACTTAACAAGTGAGTTTAAAAGAATTTGGAATAACATTAGCTGATAAAGTGGCTAGCTTTGTAGGAAGCTGGAAGTTTATTATATGGCAGTCTGTAATTCTTATTATATGGATGTTTCTTAATGTAGAAAACTTAGTTCATTTTGATCCTTACCCATTCATCCTAATGAACCTTTTATTATCATCTCAGGCAGCTTATGCCACTCCTATGATATTAATGTCTAGTAATAGACAAGCTAGCAAAGATAGAGAAGAACTATTGAAAGATCTTAAGGTGGATGAAAGTTCTAATCAATTATTAAAAGAACTTCATACACTTGTTACTAATATGCAAGAAGATCTTAAATTAGATAGACAAGCTCTTAAAGATCATGCTAAAATATTAACTCAACTTAAAAAATTAAAAAATGGTAACAAGTCAACAGGCTCTTAAAAAATATGGTGATCCTAATTTACAACACAATATGGTTGTATGGGACATACCTACTAATTTAGAAGTGGGTATTATTCCTAAAAAACTTTATTGTAATAAAGATATGGTTGCTCCATTATCTCAAGCTTTTAAAAACTTAATAGACACTGGTAAAGTGAATGAGCTTAAAACATTTGATGGTTGCTTTAACATAAGAAAGAAAAGAGGACAAACTACTATGTCTCTTCATAGCTGGGGTATAGCAATAGATCTTAATGCAGCTTGGAATTGTTTTGGTTGTAAACCAGTGTTATCTCCAGAATTTGTAAAATGTTTTACAGATGCTGGATTTGATTGGGGTGGTACATGGAGTAAGCCTGATGGTATGCATTTTCAACTAACTAAAATATAATAATATGGGATTTCCTTTATCAACAGATATATTTGGACAACTTAAATGGCTTGTAAAACAAGTTAAACTTCTTGTATATAGAGTTACTAAAATAGAAAATAGTAGTGGTGCAACAGCTGATTTACAAGGTGTTTTAAACAATGGTAATAGTGCAACTGATTCAAATATAATTTTAGGTACTGGAGATGGTTTAACAAGTATTATATTAGATCAAGAAACATATCATGCGTTAATAGTTAATAATGAATATGGAAATAATAACATTACTATTGATGGAAATAGTATAATATTAGATAGTGTAGGTGACGAAACAACAACTGTTTTAACAGCAGGTGGTTTTTATTTAAAACCTCTAGCAGCTGCTATACCAAGAACAAATGTTAATTCAGATGGTATAATTATCCAAGAAACAAACTGGAATTTAGAAATATATGCTAAAGAGGCAACTACAAATATACCTGTAATATCATTTTATGATGTTACTTATGCTAAATATCAATATATTTCACCAAATGTATATAGTGTATCTAGTGATACTATTTTTAATTTACCTCTTACAAATGGAGGTACATATCAGTTAGCAGTTCAAGAAGTGCCTCCATCAAATGATATTGTAAATATTGATTTATCCACTGGTAGTAAAACACCAAATTTAACTAATTCAATTGGAGCATGTTATTTTAATATATTAGTTGGATCAGTTACAAATAGTGTTGTATTAAATTCAACTTTCAAAGATTATTGTACATATACATTTTTTAATGAAACAGCAACTGCTAGATTTACAACAAATACAGGTGGACAAATATTTGGAACATCAACAGGTATAACAGCTGGATTAATATTAGTAACAAGAAGAGGTAATGATTTTTTTATAAATCGTTAATAAATAAGGTATTATGGGATTTCCTTTATCTACTGACATATTTGGACAACTTAAATGGCTTGTAAAACAGGTCAAGCTTCTTGTGTTTAGAGTGACTAGATTGGAGAATGGTGGAGCAGGATCATATAAAGTGTTTACAGCTTTAGTTACACAAAATGGTGGGGATGATTTTCAAGAACAAGGATTTGGAGCTGTAACAAAAGGAGTATCTTACTATTATGATGAATTATTTGAAGGAAGTGATTTTACTAATGTAGGTGGCCCAAAATATGGTGATTTACCAAATTCAGGAGGTTATTTTATAGCAACAGCTACTGGTGTACCTAATAATTATGATGGTACTACTATAGGATGGAGTAATGGAGCTCCCGTAGTAACAGTTCTTGAAAATACAATAGGTAATGTATGGTTTAGATATGATGATGTAGGTGTATATAGTATTTATTCGGATGGTTTATTTACAGTTGGAAAAACAATGCTTCAAGGAGTAACTTTTTATAGTAGTGATAATGATAATTTAATAACAATTAACACTACTTCTGATTCAAATAGCATTAGTAAAATATACTTAAATAAAGTGTCAGGAAATAATAGCTATATTGATGGGTACTTATACTCTCCTGGTGTACCAATAGAAATCAGAGTGTATAACTAACAAGAAGAAGTAATGATTTTTTTATAAATCGTTAATAAAAAATATAAAGTAGTAAAATAATGGCAAAATTAAAAGCAGGTGGTGATGCTTCTAGAAAACTCACCTTTGGTAAAAGAAAAAAAGGATGTGCTAAGAAATCTTTTAATAAGCATACACCTAGACCAAAAGCTTATGTAGGACAAGGTAGATAAAACCCTCTCATATATATACGTTATTAGCACTGTACTAATAACAAAAATAAAGGGCCCCTATGTTTATAGAGGCCCTATTTTTATTTTATACTATTTGTCCATGTTCATTCACTTTACTTATTGACTGACCATTAAAAACTACAGCCTGACCTTTTTCAGAATATTGTTTTATAATCTCAGTGTTGAAATAATTAAATCTGGCTCCTTCTACACCAATGAAGAATGCTTTATCAGAATACATAGAACAGCTGTCTTCAGCATCAGTGATAACTAATGCATTAACACCATTCTTTTCTATGCTTTGAATAGCAGCATCAATGGTTGTACCTCCTCCACAGTCAATCATAGAAATAGATATAATATCATTCTTAGACTTCTTCACTCTATTGTCAAACTTATAGATGTCATTAAGCATATCCATACCTTTGAGTTTAGCAGCAAATGCTTTACAGAAGTCTATCTTACTAATATAATCTCCTGTATCATTACTAACACCACAACTAGAGCTCATAGATCCTGATATATCTATATAGAGATCTATCTTACCTATTTTCTTAGTGTTCTTCACTTGAAGATCTTCAGCAAATATCTTTCTAAGCTTGGGATGTAATAGTTCATAGTCTTCTAATCCAGCTATATTATCACTATTAAACAAATCTTCATACTCAGTCTTTTCATTTGCACTAAAATAACTTACAGACTTATCTAGTAGTTTTTTAATCTTTTCTTTAAGACTTCCCATAGAAAGATTAACCTTCTCAAGTTTAGCTGCTATTTGTCTAAGAAAATCTGGACTAAGTTTACCTGCCATTCCTCCTTCACCTTCTGGTTTATTAGCATTCTCAAACATTTGTTCTTGAACATCATCATCCATAGCTTCATCCATCTGTTTACAAAGTTCTTGAGCTTTCTGCATAGCATCATCTAACATACTCTTACCCTGTTTACTATCCATCATTTGCTCCATAGCTTTGTCAGTACCTTGATTATCAAAATCAGACTGACCGTTTAGTCCATTTTTAATATCTTCAGATGCTTTTGGATCTATATAATCCATGATGGTCATACGTGTAATAAAATAACTAAGCATATTACGTGCATATATAGCAGACTTTAGATTGCTATGTTCAGACATAATCTTACCTACAGGATTATTAGCTCTTTCTAAGAACTTAAACTTAGTATGGTTCTTCTCATCCCTCTCTTCAAAATCTAGCTTATTTATCTGGTTATAATACATCTTGAAGATGTCTTTAGCCATATGTTTAGGAAACTTTCTATAGTTTTCTTGAAACTTATTATAAAATGCTGACTGATCAGGTTGTTGTTTTGGATCTATCTTTTTAAAGTCAGTGGTCTTAGCAAACTTATTAAAGTTTTCTTGTACTGTTCTATTATCTTTCATATGAGTATCCATAATATTCTCAAGCCTCCATTCATCTATATAATGCATGTATGGTTTGATTAAATCTGGTTTCTTATAAAAGTTAATCTTTCCAAACAATCCTTCTTTGTCTTTATAATGGGTTTCTATTTCACCCTTCTTTACTTTTTCTAGAATGGTATATACATTCTTGTAGCTTTTACTTGCCATCTTGTTTGTTTTTAATTTGTTCATTAGCCTGTTTTACAAGATCTTCTAATGAAACACCAGGGAGAGTAAATCCCCCTGGGTTCACTGGCTTAAGAAAATCTCTTTCTAGAAAGGGATGTTACTAGATACCACTTCATCTATCATACTATCAAAGTCTTCTGATGTTTGGTAGTCAGCACGAGCTGGATGGTTTTGTAGAATATACTGCATAGAAGTTTCTATCTCTTCCACTTGACCATTATCCATTACACCTCTACTAGCATATGTATTAATCAAACTCTCAATCTCAGCTACTGCTAACTCAAGAGCTTCATTATTACTATGAGAATGTAACATCTCTACCTTGCTCATTACAGCCTTGATTTCTGGACTCATCAACTTATTCTGTAATTCAGAACCAGCTGTTTGAGAAATCATAATCTGTGCTGTTTTTACAAGAGCCTTATCTACACTAATATCCCATACATAACTTACAGCTTTAGCAAGCTTTGGTACAAAAGTTAATGTACGATCTGAACTATGTTGATAACCCACTTCTAAATACTTGTCAAGCTTACTGCTTGGGATTTCCACTGTATCCAATTCAGCTTGATTAGGAATACCAATCTTAAAGCTTTCTTTGTAATTACGTGCACCCTTTGCATAATACTTAGACATATCACCTGCAGACACTCTGTTTACAGTCATCTTTAACATAAATCTATCCCAGAATGGAGAATCTACTTCATCCTTAGGAATTTCATTACAAGTTGCAATGAATAATTTCCATTTACAAGGAACTTTAGATTTACCATTGAACAAGAACTTCTCGTTCATAACACCCAACATAGCATTTCTAATAGCACTACTAGCTTTGTCTACCTCATTGATGATAACAATATCAGCTTCTGCTACAGGAGCATTAAGTTCATATTTGTTTTCTGTAAATAATTTACCCAAGTCAGGCATACCTTTAATCTCTGATGCTTTAGTACCTTCATCAGTTTCTAAGATGTACATTTTGTTCTGAAAGTCTTCAGCTGTCATCTTACCATCTTTGTTCAACCATGCCTTAGCATATTCTATAATAGTTTTAGTCTTTGCTACACCTGGCTCACCTACTAATAATAATGGTAATCCTGTAGCTTCTGCTAATGCTAGCATCTTAAATACTTCTTCCTTATTAATCAAGGAAGTTTCAATTTGACGTACCTCTTGAGTAGTCTTCTTTGTAATGGTCTTTGTTGACTTTGCCATTTTAAGGGGTTTTGGTTGTTGTTTAATTATTTGTTGTCCTACTAATTCAAATGAGTCTTCTCCTATAAATCCTTCATATCCATGATATGCTCCATTAGGATATTGTTTACTATTTCCTACTTGCTGATATAGTTTATATCCAGGTCCATCACTATATAGTCCTAATTCTGTAATGATTACTTCTAAACCTATTTCTTCTGGAACACATCCTGTACCAGATTGAACTACTTTTACTTCATCTCCAACTTTAAATTTATATATTATAGTTGGTGTTGTATATATAGATGGAATACTACCATTATCAGGTACCCATCTTTGTACACCTGCACTATTGGCTGTAATCTTCCACATTCTACCATCATTACCTTTTTTTCTATAACCTACATGATATAATGTAGCACTTTCTGTTGGACTAGGTCTTGTTGCCATATTTGTATTAGAGGTTTGCAAAGATGTCGGCTGCTTCACTAGATACCACTTCTGTTTGTTCGGCCACCAAGCCCAAGCTTGATTGTTCCAATGGAGTATCTGTCCTTCTAGTTGAGGATTCTTTGGTGTTACTTGTGGTCTCATTTTTAGTATCATCTATAATGTTAAAGATTGTAATTGTTGTATCTACATCTTTTAATAGTGGATGTTTTCTAATTTTTTCTATTTGATCAGGATTAGGACCATATTTACTTTCTATACTTCCATAACCTAAGTCATCTTTCTTAAGCCATGTTAAACCTGAGTTCAGGTCATTTACTAAATTAGTTACTGTTAAGTTTACTTCTAATTTGTTGATTGCCATAATGTTTAATTATAATATTGTTGTTTAAAAATAGTAAGATAGCCCATTTCATAAGTTTGATTAGATGAAATTTCTTTCATTCTTTTATTCAAATGTTCTACAGCATACACTGCATCTTCTTCTGTGGTAAAACCCATAACAAGAGTATTATTAATATCACTCATACTTGGATCAGAGTTTTTTGTAACTACTGTATAAACCAAAGTTTTTGGTATTAATCTTTCTCTTTCTATTGATTTTCTAAATTCATCATCAAATTTACTCATTACCAATTGATTTTAAATGTTGGACCATTTTGTCCGTTAATAATTTTGTTGATTTCATTGAACATGTTACCACAGTCCCACACTGTCTTTGTATAAGCAGCTGAGGCTGGATGACTAACTTTGATTATATGATGGTGTGGACCTATTAATCCTTCTAACTCTTGAGCTTGTTTACCCATCAACACAAATATTAGTCCTGTGTCTGTAAAGTTTAGTATATCCATAGTGTATGCAATAAATTCTTGCCATATACTATAGTGAGACCCTACTTTATCCACTTGACATGTAAGTGCTGAATTTAAAAGTAATACACCCTGGTTAGCCCATCTAGTTAAATCTACATCATATTCTCTATGTTCATTATCATACACTGTACTATCAACTGCCTCAAATATATTTTTAAGGCTTGGTTGTGCTTTACCTGTATTACTACAACTAAATGCTAGTCCATCTGCTACACCAAAATGTGGATAGGGATCTTGTCCTATCATTATCACTTTTAGTTTATCATGTGGACATTCTTCAAATGCACGAAACACTTGTTTAAGAGGAGGAGTAAATCTCTTACCATCTTCTCTTAGTTTATATAATGTGTCTAAGACTTTATCAAAGTCTGAGCTTTGAATAAAACCTCTAAGCTTATGAGCCCAACCAGATGGTTGTAATTTCTCTACTAGCTTGATTTTTATTTCTTCAAGATTTATTTGTTCTGTCACAATTTTAGATTAAATTTGTTACAAAAATATGTTATGGACAAAATTAAAATGATTAAACCAGATGCTATTATTGATATCAAAATAGGCACTGGATTTTTACAAAAACTTCAGAATTTAACAGTTTTTCTTGTTAAAGATTTAACTCCTGAACAATTAGAAACTTATAAAACTGAAGCTGAAGCTAACAAAGGATTTTCTGAAGAATGGATGGATCATGTTACAACAATGTCTGTTCTTTTAAAAGAATTAGAAACTAATGCTGACACCCAAGGATTTAGTTTTGAACAAGATATTACTGAAGAATAAATCCAACTTGTTCTCCTATTTCTATTGCTGCTTGTATAGCTAGGGACAATTCATCTCTAGAACAATCTCCAAAACTTTTAGCTAGGAAATATTCTTTACCTGACACTTCTCTTGCTATACAAAGACCAGCTTTATCTTTTATTAATAACTTCATATTCTCTACAGTTTCACCAATGTGTGTAGACAAATGTTTAATCATTACATGAAGTTTAGCTAGCTGTGGTAAAGTACCATCATCATGTTGTTCTTCATAAAAGAATTCTACAATAGCTCCATCTGCTAATCTAGATACAAACAGTTCATACTGTTTCATACCAGCTATAGTGAGAGGTTTTAGAATTCCTCTTTCTTTTTTATATTTACCATTAAAGTGATTCATCTACATCAAAGTATTTTATTTTTTTACTATCTAGATCTTTAAGTGCTTCTTCTACCCATTTCTCATCTATAGTGTTTTTATAACATAGTATATGCACTGTAGCTGTTTCATCAGGATTAAGTCTTAAGAGTCTACCTATACGTTGATTACTCTTACGTTCATTACCATATGCATGCATAATTATACCTGCTCTAAGCTCTGGTATGTTTATACCTTCATTAAGCTGAAGTACACATGAAAGTTTATCTATATTACCTTCTTTAAAATTTTGAAGGTTATCATCTGCATCTGTATTTTTAGAATGTACAGAATACTTGCAAGTTCTATCTGCTTGATCTTGTGTATTACAAAATAGTATACACTTTTCATCAATATCATTTAAAAGGTTTTTAGCATAAGTTTCTTTTGTTCTAAAATCCATTAATGCTCTCATCCTCATAATAGAAGTTATCTGTCTTTGCTTAGGACCAGTGGCTTCATATACACGTTGAGTCCAATAATTATAATTCTTGGTTTCTGATGTATAAAATTCTTTGTCTTTAAGCTTTATAAGAAGATTATTACTATTTGAGAGACTCATCTTATGTACTATTATTCTATAATCATTTAGAATATCATCTGATACAGCATCATCTGTGATATAAGTAAACTTTATTGGACAGAATTGTCTTACCATTCTACCTTTAGCTGAATCTTCATATCTAGGAGGAGTACCTGTGAGACCTAATATTCTACCACTAAACATTCCTAAAAAACTTAAATGAGAGTCTAGTAAACTATGACACTCATCTAATACCACTATATCAAAGTCTTGTGGATCATATTTATTAAGAGATAAATAGGTAGTAAACTCTACATTATCTATATCAATCTTAAATCTATTAGCATCATTTCTCCAGCTATCAAATATGGATAACTTAGGGGCTACTACTAGCACCCTAAGCTTCCCCATATTTTTCCCCTGTAAACTGTCAATATAATTAAGACCAATAAGAGTTTTACCAACACCCATAGATATCCCTAATCCACATCTTTTATTATTTAATGCTATAGTTAGAGCATCTTTCTGGATCTGGTCTCTTTTACTCATTAGTCAAATACTCTTTGTACTGTGTTGTCAAAAGGATTAAACTCAACTTGATTATATGATCTGTATTTACCTTTAGCAAATACCATTTTATCATGTTCATCATGAGTGAGTATACCCATGTCATTCAACATAAAAGTAATACTTTCATCTGTAGTTGTATATTCCATGTCTTTCTTAGACTCTAGAATATGCTTGTGTCCAATAATTTCTCCTTCACCAAGGACAATTCTTTTAGCTTTTTGCATAATATTTGATTTTAATAATTTACCAACCTGTTACATTTGTAATACAATAGTCACTTCCAACAAAAGCATTCATCCAATCTCCTGCTTGTAAGTAAAATCTTTTTGAATTTCCACTGCAGTTATTTCTTATCACCACTGAATAGTCAAATGCATTATCACTTAATACTAATCCACAATTACACATTTTTGCTGGATCTTTTTGACAGCTTGTTATTGATAAAATAATAGCTAATCCAATAATTAATTTTTTCATATTTTTATTTTAGTTATCAATAATATCATCCCAATGATCTAAGTCATCGTAATTAAAATTATACATGTCATCTAAGATTTTTTCAAGTTTGTCATTAGCTTGATCTAATGGACCAAATGCTCTACCAGCTTTAAATGCAGCTTGTGATAAGCTTTCAGCTTCATCCATAAATCCTATTTGTCTTAATGATTCATCAATATTATATTTAACTTTAGCTAAATCTTTATATAATGTTTCCAATTGAACTCTTTGTTCTTGTTCAAATTCTTTTAACAGTTTAGCATGATCTACCACTACTGGTACCACTGCTTGTTCTTTAGGTTTTCTACCTCTTGCCATAATAATTATAGTTTTGATATTTGTGAAAAGATAATTTAATAAATGGAGTCCATTTCCATCCTTTACGGTATATTCTTTTGGCTAACCAATAGCCTTTTTTAGTTGACATGAATTTATAATAGTTCCATCTTGTGAAACTTATCCAATAGAAGTTTTTCATTATAATAGGTTAGTATATTTTTTAATCTTCTATGTCATCATCATCATCATCTTGAAATAGCACTTCTACACTTCTTAGTGTACCATCAGGCATATAGTGTGCTACCACTGGATACATTCCATCTCCAAATGCTGTACTGAATGCTACACCCACACCTTCATTTCCATGTTTGTAATGAAGCTGTCCATATCCATCTTCTGATAGAGTGGCATGAGCACAAGCATTATAACTAAATGGATGTATTGCTTTAGTACCTGCTATTTCTTCCCATTCACCTGTAGCAATTAATTCATTCATGTTTTTACCACCATATATTTCAATAGGTTCTGCATAGTTTCTAAAATCTATTCTATAAGTAAGTTCTTTACCTGTGTCTTTGTGTTGGTAAGTTCTGAAGTCTTCAAAGTCTTCCTCCACCCATTGACTATCTATATAACATGGGTCACATAATAGGAGCTGACCTGAATCAACTCCTACATGACCAATTAATTTTGTACTCAATCTTCTAATTTTTTAAATTGTTTAAAAATTGATATTAAACCAATCACTGCTACTATTCCTACTAATGTAAATAAACAGAGTGCTAATATATCTATTGCTAGTGCCATTATGTTTCTGAATATATTAGTGATAAATATTGTTCTTTAGAGAGATGATATGAATTAAAGGTTGTTTCTGTAATTTTAGCTGAGTCTTTCATTTTAGCTACAATTATATCACCTTGTCTATATATCTTCTCTACGTTTTCTGCTGGTACATCTATTCTAACAGTCCATGCAATAGCTCTGATAGCATCTGCACGATTATCTACATCTTCATTAACATTAGCATTCCACCATTGTCTACCTAATGCAGCTTCTCTAGGTACATACAACCAATACTCACGGTTAGTAGTAGTGCACCAACATCTTACAGCATATACAGGCTGAGGATCATTTCCCCATCTGTCTTTGTTATAAAGTTTATTACCATCTATTTGATATAGTTCATATACATCTTGAAATGTATATTCATACTCATTAAAC